>Ga0080064_1005485_pt1 | contig 14817 bp, 17 predicted proteins | sample Subgrocontami54m_FD_69260 | JGI IMG/M metagenome (GOLD analysis project Ga0080064, IMG submission 69260) | Subsurface groundwater microbial communities from S. Glens Falls, New York, USA - GMW46 contaminated, 5.4 m (SPADES assembly) (version 2) ...
CAGGACCTTCTCCAGGGACCCCAGCTTGTTGACCTGCCTGAGCTGCTCTCGAAAGTCCTCCAGGGTCAAGGTGTTCGCCTGGAGCTTCCGGGCCATGGCCTCCGCCTGGTCCCGGTCCACGACTTCCTGCGCCTTCTCGATGAGCGACAGCACGTCCCCCATCCCGAGAATGCGCGAGGCCATCCGGTCGGGATGGAACGGCTCCAGGGCGTCCAGCTTTTCCCCTGTGCCGAGAAACTTGATCGGCTTGCCGGTGACGGCCTTGATCGAGAGCACCGCCCCGCCACGCGCATCGCCTTCAACCTTGGTCAGGATCACGCCGGTCAGGCCCACCTGCCGGTCGAACTGTTCGGCCATGGCCACCGCATCCTGCCCGATCATCGCATCGGCGACCAGCAGGACTTCCTGGGGGACCGTCTTCGTGCGGATCGCGACGAGCTCACCCATCAATTCGTCATCAATGTGCAGGCGGCCGCCCGTATCCAGAATCACGACGTCGAACCCCTGGGCGCGGCCACGCTCCACGCCGTCCCCGCACAGGGAGACCGCGTCGGGCCCAGGCGACTCGGCCCGATGCACCGGCACCTCAAGCTGGGCGCCCAGAGTGACCAACTGTTCCACCGCCGCGGGTCGGCGCGGATCGGCCGCCACCAGCAGGACCCGCTTGCCGTTCGCTTTGAAGTGCCGGGCCAGTTTCCCGCAGGTCGTGGTCTTGCCCGCGCCCTGGAGCCCGACCATCATGATGATCGTCGGGGGCATGGACGAGAGCGCGAGGCCCGTCTGCTGCTGTCCCATGAGGGCACAGAGCTCTTCCCAGACGATCTTGACCACCTGGTGCCCGGGCGTCAGGCTCTGGAGCACTTCCCGGCCGACCGCTTTGACGCGGACGCGCTCGATGAACTCCTTGACGACCTTGAAGTTGACGTCCGCCTCGAGGAGCGCCAGGCGGACCTCTTTCAGAGCCTCCGTGACCGTCGCCTCGGTCAGGACGCCCTGGCCGCGGAGGCGCTTCAAAACACCCTCAAGTTTCGCTGATAGAGCTTCGAGCACGGCAACCCCTATTTATTGAAAAATTTAGAGATTTGGATTGTTGAGTCTACTGGAACCGGGCCGGAACTGTCAAGACGATTGCAGGACCGGCCGGCCCTGAACCGACTGGTTTCCTCTCGCAGAGCAATCCTTGGGCAGACGCATCCAGCTTGATTATTTTGGTGCTTGCGCAGGCTTTGGGCTTGACTTTCTGGGGGGCTCCTGAGTAGATTGCGCCGTGCGTAAATCTCCTTGGATTCTGATCACCTGTGTCATAGTCGGCGGCCTTTTCGGCGGGTTGCTCGGTGAAATCCTTACCGCGGTCTTTCCCCCTGGAGTCATTCAAAACATCTTTACGCAAGCCGTGCATCCCGGCCTCGCCCCGCCGGTGAAGATTGATCTCTGGCTCCTCACGATCACCGTGGGGTTCACGCTGAAGATGAACCTCCTCACCTGCATCGGCATCCTGCTGGGCGTCTTCGTCTACAAGCAGATCTAGGCCAAATTCGTTCCTGAGGGAGGGGGAATCAAATCATCGTGACACAGCTCCGCGCCGTTGGGCCACACCACGGCATCGCCCTCCACGGTGGCCGCGCGAAAGAGCGACGGATCGAGGAGGATCGGAGTAAAGAGCGGCCCGCCCATCAAGGCCGCAACGTCTCGCTCAATCACGGACCCGTCGGTCAGAGTCAAGCGCAGGCGATAGCCTTCCAGGGGATTGACACTTTGAATATGAACTGCGGCCATAGCGGTTTCACTCTACTACTAAGGGGCACCCGGTTACAAAGAAGGAGCGAGCAGTTTGAGAACGACATAGGGCGTCAGGTAATAGCCCAAGACTGAAATGACCACTCCCAGTACCGCACCCGGCACACCAATGGCGGAGACCCCAACGATTGGCAAGAGGAAAACGATAAGGATCATCAGCACAGCGATGGGCTTGTGGTGTTCATAGAAGTTTCTGCGCGGCTCGCTCTTGAGTGAGCCAGTGAAGGACAGGTCGGAATGGCGATTCATTTGATGCCCAGCTCCAGCGCCTGCTGCTTGAGGGTTTTGATCTGGTCGCGGATCTGGGCGGCCCGCTCGAAGTTCAACTCTTTAGCCGCCGCCTTCATCTCCGCCTCCAGCCTCTTGAGAAGCGGGCCAGGGTCGCCGTCGAGCGCATAGGCCGGCGCCTCTTCGGCGGCCATCGGCACGGTCACGTAATCGCCTTCCGACGCCTCGTACAGTGTCTTTGGAATGCCCTTCTTAATCGTCTCCGGCGTGATGCCGTGCTCCCGATTGAACTCCGCCTGCAGCTTGCGGCGCCGCGTCGTCACCTCGACGGTGCGTTTCATGGACTCGGTCATCACGTCCCCGTAGAGAATGACCGCGCCGCTCACGTTGCGGGCCGCCCGGCCGGCCGTCTGGATCAACGACCGCTCCGAGCGCAGATAGCCTTCCTTGTCCGCATCCAGGATCGCCACCAGCGAGACTTCGGGGATGTCCAGGCCTTCCCGCAATAAATTGATGCCGATCAGCACGTCGAACACCCCCCGGCGCAGGTCGCGAATGATTTCGGTGCGCTCCAGCGTGTCGATATCCGAATGCAGATACCGCACCTTCACGCCGAGGTCGTGGTAGTACTCGGTCAGGTCCTCTGCCATCCGTTTGGTAAGTGTCGTCACCAACACCCGGTCACCCTTCAAGACCCGGCCCTTGATCTCCCCCAGCAGGTCGTCCACCTGCCCCTTGGCCGGCTTGACGGAAATCTCGGGATCCATCAAGCCCGTCGGACGAATGATCTGCTCCACCACCCGCCCTCCCGCCTTCCCCAACTCATAGGGGCCCGGGGTGGCGGACACGTAGATCGCCTGAAGGACGCAGCGCTCGAACTCGGCAAATTTCAACGGCCGGTTGTCGATCGCCGAGGGCAGCCGGAAACCATAGTCCACCAGGCTCTTCTTCCGCGAGTAGTCGCCGGCCTGCATCCCCTGCACCTGCGGGATCGTCGCGTGCGACTCGTCCGCGATCAGGAGGTAGTTCTTGGGGCAGTAATCCAGCAGCGTCGGCGGCGGCTCGCCGGGCTCCCGCCCGCTCAGGTGGCGCGAATAGTTCTCGATCCCGTGGCAGTAGCCCATCGCCCGGATCATCTCCAGATCGAAGCGCGTCCGCTGCTCGATGCGCTGGGCTTCCAGCAACTGGCCGTTGCGCGTGAACTCGGCAATCCGCTCGCCCAGTTCGGCCTCGATCCCGCTGATCGCGCGATCGTACCGGTCGGGCGGAATGAGATAGTGCGTGTTGGGATAGACCGGGACTTTGGAGAGGCGGCGGAGCGACTTGCCGGTCAGCGGATCAATCTCGTGAATGGCGTCCACCTGGTCGCCGAACAGTTCGATGCGCAGGCTCAGATCCTCCGACGCCGCCGGAAAGATCTCGACAACGTCCCCCCGCACGCGGAACGTCCCGCGGTGAAAATCCATGTCGTTCCGCTGGTACTGGATCTCCACGAGCTTCTTGAGGATCGCCTCGCGCCGGATCTCCATGCCTTCTTCCAGATACAGCAGCATGTCGTGATAGACCTCGGGCGAGCCGAGGCCGTAGATGCACGAGACCGAGGCCACAATGATGATGTCGTCGCGCTCGAACAGCGACCGCGTGGCCGAGTGCCGCATCCGGTCGATCGTGTCGTTGATCGAGGCGTCCTTGGCGATATAGGTGTCGGTGGAGGCGATGTACGCTTCGGGCTGGTAGTAGTCGTAGTAACTGACGAAGTACTCCACCGCGTTCTCGGGAAAGAAGCTTTGGAACTCGCGATAGAGCTGGGCCGCGAGGGTCTTGTTGTGGACGATGACGAGCGCGGGCCGCTGGACGCGCTCGATCACATTCGCGAGGGTGAAGGTCTTGCCGGAGCCGGTCACGCCCAGGAGCACCTGGTGTGGCAGCCCTTGCACGAGACCCTCCGTGAGCATGTCGATCGCGCGCGGTTGATCCCCCGCCGGCTTGAAATCCGAGACGAGCTTGAACTGTCCCATGCGCACAGCCTAGCATAGGGAAACCCGGCTTGACGACTGAGACTCCGCTCACCCGGATTTGGACGAACTCGCCTGAACTATGTAGAATACGAATGTTGACGGAGGTCCCATGCACGGCGCGACGGCAATCGCCAATTCCCCACCCGAACGCGCCGCGTGGCTGGCTCTCCTTCCCATCCTGGCAACGGGTCTCTATTACGCCCTTCCTGCTTCGCTTCAGCAGAATCTCTGGATCACGTTCAGCCCCCAGCTTCTAGCGTACGGCTCGTTGGCCGCGTGGGCGCTGGTGAATCCCGGATGGAAAACCGCCCTTCGCACAGACACCACCGGCATCAGACCTGCCTTGAAGTGGGGCGCACTGGTGGGCGTGGCCCTGGGAGCCGTGAACCTGAGCCTGATCCTGCAGATCATTCCCGATCTCGGAGGCGACATCACGTTTCTTCAAAACACACCGCACGCGCACGCACCCGCCTGGATGATGTTCCCGGCCGGGATCGCGGCAATCGGCATCCTCGTCGAGCTGAACTTCCGCGGATTCCAGATGGGCCGCCTGCTGGTGCTGTTTGGAGGTTCCACGGCGGGCCGGATCGCCGCCGTCGTCATCTCAGCCCTGGTCTTCGCCCACGATCCGTTCATGGTCCGCATCTTCCAGCACCTGCACGTGATCGCCGTCTGGGACGGCCTCGTCTGGGGCATTCTGCTGTTGCGGACCGGCAGTCTCTATGCGACCATGGCGGCGCACACTGTGGAAGTGTGGATTCTCTACGCTTGGCTCAAACTCTGGTTTGCATGAGAAAATATACATGCTGAAATACGCGCTCTACTTCATCATCGGCGGAACGGTCGTGAGCGTCTCCACATGGGCAGGGAGCCTCGGACGGAGCTGGCTGGCGGCCTTCGTCTCGACGCTCCCGACCCTGACCGTTTTGACGTTCATCTTCATTTACCAGAGCGCGGGCGCGGCGCCCACCGTCCCGTACGCGAAGAACCTCCTGTATTTCGTCCTCCCGTGGCTCGCATACGTCGGCTTTTACCTCCTGACGGTCGAGCAGTTCGGCTTCTGGGTCGCCCTCGTCGGCTCCGTCGTGGTCTTCGTCGGCGTCGCGGCCCTGACCAAGCTTGTCATGTAGTTCGCTTGCGACCCCCTCCCCGATTTGCCATAATAGCCACAGGTGAGAAGGCCTCATAGCGGAGGGGGGAGCCATGGCTAGGCTGGGTGTCAATGTCGACCACGTGGCGACCCTTCGCGAGGCGCGTGGCGGGAAAGAGCCCGATCCCGTGGCGGCCGCCGTGCTTGTGGAGATGGGCGGCGCCGACGGGGTCGTCGTGCACCTCCGGGAAGACCGCCGCCATATCCAGGACCGCGACCTGCGGCTCCTCCGTGAAATCGTCCAGACCAAACTCGACCTCGAAATGGCGGCCACGGATGAGATGGCCCGTATCGCCATGGAGATCAAACCCCACCTCGTCACCTTTGTCCCGGAGCGCCGGCAAGAACTCACGACGGAAGGCGGGCTGGACATCGAGGGCAACCGCCAACGGTACAAAGACCTGATCACACTGCTGCACCAGTGCGGGATCGCCGTCAGCCTCTTCGTCGATCCCGTCCTCGACCAGATCAAGGCCGCCCGCCGCGTCGAAGCCGACTGCGTCGAACTGCATACGGGCCGCTACGCCAACGCCACGGGACTCAAGGAGCAGGACACTGAATTCGAGGCCCTCGCCCAGGCCGCGCGCGCCGCGTACAAGCTGGAGATGACGGTCCTCGCCGGGCACGGGCTTCACTACCGGAACGTGCGCCGCCTGCGGACCATTCCCGAGATCGTCGAATACAACATCGGCCACAGCATCATCGCCCGCGCCGTGTCGGTCGGGCTCGAACGGGCGGTCCGGGAGATGAAAGACCTCCTCCGATAGCTATTTATGGAGCTCGTCACCGCCGCCGAGATGCGCGAGTTGGACCGCGCCGCCATCGAGGGACAGAAAATCCCCAGCATCCGCTTGATGGAACAGGCCGGACAGGCGGTGGCCCGGGAGATAGAGCGCCACTTCGAGCCGTTGCACGGGAAAACCGTCACCATCGTCGCCGGCAAGGGACAGAACGGCGGCGACGGATTCGTCGTGGCCCGGCTGCTCCGCAAGAAAAACTGCAAGGCGCGCGTCGCCCTTCTGTGTTCCCCTGCTTCCCTCAAGGGCGACGCCGCGACCAACCTTCGACGGTTTCAGAAAGCCGGCGGCCGGTGCCACGCGGTCGACAAAGAATCTGCGCTCGACGCTGTACTGGCCCCCCTGCTCCAGACCAGCGACCTGCTGGTGGACGCCATCTTCGGAACGGGTCTGAACGCTCCGGTGAAGGGGATTCCGGCTTCCGCCATCTCTCTCATGAATGCCTCCGGCCGGCCGATCGTCGCCATTGATCTGCCGTCCGGACTGGACGGCGACCGCGGCGCCATCATGGGAACAGCCGTCACGGCGGCGTTGACCGTAACACTGGCTCGTCCCAAGCGAGGGCTCTATCTCGGCGTCGGGCCCGATCACGCCGGCCTCATCCGTGTGGCCGATATCGGTATCCCAGATGATCTCGTCGCCGCCGCGAAGATCCCCGTGACGCTGCTGCAAGCCACGGACATCCGCCCGCTGATTCCCAAGAGATCCCGCACCGCGCACAAGGGGACGTTCGGCCATGCCGGGATCATCGCCGGGTCCGCCGGCAAGACCGGCGCGGCCGCCATGGCGGCGATGGCCGCGCTCCGAATCGGCGCCGGGCTCGTCACGGTCGCAGCTCCACGCAGCCTCTCGGATGTGCTGGAGACCAAGCTGTTGGAGGCGATGGTCTGCCCCGTGCCGGAGACCGAGGCGCGCACGTTGTCCAAGCAGGCATTGGAGCCGCTTCTTACATTCGCCGCCGATAAGACGGCGCTGGCCATCGGGCCGGGGATCGGCCGGCACCCCGAGACCCAGGCGCTCGTGCACAACCTGCTCGTCGAAGCGAAACGGCCGATGGTGCTGGATGCCGACGGCCTCAACGCCGTCGCCGGCCACGCGGACCTGCTGGGCCGGGCGTCCGGGCCGCTGATCCTGACGCCTCATCCGGGCGAAATGGCCCGCCTGCTCGGGACCACGTCGGCCGAAATTCAGCGCGACAGGCTCGGCGCGGCCTCGCGCCTGGCGCGCGAGCGGAACGTCTGCGTGGTCCTCAAGGGAGCCGGCACCATCGTCGCGGCGCCGGACGGCCGCCTGGCCGTCAATTCCACCGGCAACCCCGGCATGGCGACGGCGGGCACCGGGGACGTGCTGGCCGGCATCATCGTAGGTTTGCTGGCGCAGGGGCTTCCCGCCTGGGAGGCCGCATGCGCCGGCGTCTACCTGCACGGCCTGGCGGGGGACCTCGCCGCGTCGGAGCAGGGCGAAACGGGCTTGATCACCGGCGATGTCATCCGGGCCATTCCCCGTGCCATTCAGCGTGTCCTGACCGACGACACACCGACAACATGACCGCCATTCCCGCACGTCCGACAGCCATGGAACATTCCGTCGCCGTTTGGGAAACGACCTCGGCGGAGGCGACCCACGCCCTGGGAAAACTCCTGGGGGAGTCGTGCGCCGGAGGGGAGACCATTGCCCTGATCGGGCCGCTGGGCGCCGGCAAGACCTGCTTGGTGCGCGGTCTCGCCGTCGGTCTGGGCGCGCCGGCCGAGGCCGTCACCAGCCCGACGTTCGTCCTGATCCACGAGTACGCCGGGCGCGTGCCGCTGTATCACGTGGACCTCTACCGCCTCGATGAGCGCGACGCGGTGAACGGGCTCGGCCTGGAGGAATACATCGACTCAACGGGCGTCACTGTGATCGAGTGGGCGGACCGGGCGCCGGCGGTGCTGCCGGGCGACCACCTGCGGATCACCATCGAGCACCTGGGGGAAGACCGGCGGCGCGTGACGCTCCACCCGCAGGGCGCGCGGCCCGCGGCGCTTGCGGCGCAGGTAGTCGCGCGCCATCCGGTTCGGCCGGAGATGGGCGGCGCATGAAACAGCTCTGGGCGCCTTGGCGCCTGGCCTTCGTCGAAAAGGCCTCCCGGCGCTCCGGATGCATCTTTTGCGAGAAGCCGGCTCTCAAGCAGGACGGCAAGTCATTTATTTTATGGCGCGGTCGCCACGCCTACGTGATCATGAACATCTACCCGTACAACAACGGCCACCTCCTGATTGCGCCGTATCGGCATATCGCGGCGATCGAGAACCTGCCCGAGCCGGTCCTGTTCGACATGATGCGGCTAGTGCAGCAGTCGCTCAGAGCCATACGGAAAGCCTACGCGCCGGAAGGGTTCAACCTCGGCGTGAACCAGGGGAAGGTGGCGGGCGCCGGCATCGAGCACCACATCCATCTGCACATCGTCCCGCGGTGGGGCGCCGACACCAACTTCATGCCGCTGCTGGGCGAGACCCGCGTCCTGCCCCAGCATCTCAAAGCATCCTACCAGCGACTGAAGGCGGCGTTCGGCGCAAAGCGGACGGCCGCCGCCAGCCCGCGTCGGAAACAGGCGACGCCACACCCCCGGCAGAGATGACCGCCCATGATACGCCTGATTCTCGTGGCCATCCTTATCGCGCTGTCCGTCACCTTCTTCCTGCAAAACCGTGAAGAAGAGGCGCTGCTTCATTACTTCGGACAGACGTCCAAGGCTCCCATCTACAAGCCCATCCTGAGCGCCTTCGGCACGGGCCTGCTGATTATGGGCATCCTCCTCTTCCCCGCCTGGATCAAACTGCGCATCGAGCTACGGCGCGCGCGCACCGCGCGCGACCTCGCCGAGGAAGAACTGGACCGTCTGCGCCCCACTCGTACCACTTCGCCCCCACGCCCGCCTGTGCCCTTGCGCGACCGCGACGAGGATGAGGATGCCCCCTGATCTCACGCCGCTCATGCGGCAATACCGCCAAGTCAAACAGCGGTACCCGGAGGCGATCCTGTTCTTCCGTGTCGGCGACTTCTACGAGATGTTCTACGAGGACGCCGTCGAGGGCTCGCGCCTGCTGGACATCGCGCTGACCTCGCGGGACAAGAACAAGGCCGATCAGGTTCCGCTCTGCGGGATTCCCTATCACGCCGCCACCGGCTACATCGCGAAACTCCTGCGAGCGGGCCGCTCGGTGGCCCTGTGCGACCAGGTGGAGGACCCCCGGACGGCCAAAGGCCTCGTCCGGCGGGAAGTCGTGCGCGTGTACACGCCGGGCACGCTGATCGAACCGGACTTGCTGGCCCCGGGAGAACCGAACTACCTGGCCACGCTCGCGCCCGGCCCGTCCAGCGTGGGCCTCGCCTGGCTGGACCTCTCGACCGCCGAATTTCGCGTGCTGGAGTTGGGCGCCCCCTGGACGGACGCCCTTCGCGACGAGCTGCTCCGGATCGAGCCCAAAGAGATTCTCGTGCCGGATCACGAGGCCGAGCGTCTTCGAGCCGTTCTCAGCTTCACCCCTGCCACCATCACGCCGGTTCCGGAGTCGGCTTTCCACCACACCGCCTCGCGCGCGCTCCTGCTGGAACACTTCTGCGTCGCCTCCCTTGCCGGCTTCGGATGCGACGACAAGCCGCTCGCCGTTGCGGCCGCCGGAGCCCTCCTGCAGTACGTCAAAGACACGCAACCCGGCGCCCCCCTCTCGCACGTGGCGCGGATACAGGCGTACGCGCGGGGCAGCACGATGATCCTGGATCGCGCCACCCAGCGTAATCTGGAATTGGTCCGGCGGCCGGCGGACGGCCAAGTGGACGGCTCCCTGCTCAACGTCCTCGACCGGACCGTCACACCGATGGGGGCCCGCCTGCTACGGGAGTGGATTCTGCATCCCTTGACCGAGTTGCCGGCGATCGCAGCCAGGCAGGAGGCCGTCGCTGATCTCCACGGTGATCTGAACCGGCGAAGCCGCCTGCGGACGGCCTTGCGCGGCGTGTCGGACCTCGAGCGCCTGATGAGCCGCGTCGTGCTGGGTGCGGCCAACGCCCGCGATCTGTGCGCGCTCAAGGACTCCATCGCGGCCGTTCCCGAAATCAACCGCCTGCTGGCCTCATGCGCCGCGCCCCTCCTGCGCGAGCGGGCCGAGCCCTGGGACGATCTCGCAAAACTGGCCGCGACGATCGACCGCACGCTCCGCCCGGACCCTCCGCCCTCGGTCAAAGAAGGCGGCCTGATCCGCGAGGGGTTCAACTCCGACCTTGACGAGCTGCGCGCGATCAGCCGCGACGCGAAAGCCTGGATCGCCCGCATCGAGACGCAGGAACGGGAGCGCACCGGCATTGACTCCCTGAAGATCCGGTACAACCAGGTGTTCGGCTACTACATCGAAGTCACGAAGACGAACCTTCCGAAGGTTCCCGCCGAGTACATCCGCAAGCAGACCATCGCCAACGCCGAGCGGTTCATCACGCAGGAGCTGAAGACGCTCGAAGACAAGGTGCTGGGAGCGGAAGACCGCATCCGGGCCCTCGAGTTTGAGCTGTTCGACGCCCTCCGGCGCGAGGCTGCCGCAGGAGCCTCGCGGGTGCAGGCCCTGGCGCGCACGCTGGCCCTCGCCGACGCGGTTGCCGCTCTGGCCGAAGCCGCGGCGGAAGGCGGATACTGCCGCCCCGAACTCACCGAGAGCGACCAGCTCACCATCAAAGACGGCCGCCACCCGGTGCTCGAACGCCAGGCGCTCCCCGGCGGGTTCATTCCCAATGACGTACAGCTCGGCAGGCCGGACCGGCGCCTCCTGGTGATCACCGGCCCCAACATGGCCGGCAAGAGCACCTACCTGCGGCAGACCGCGCTCATCGTGCTGATGGCTCAGATGGGCGGCTTCGTCCCGGCCAAGTCCGCCGTCATCGGACTGGTGGACCGAATCTTCACCAGGATCGGGGCCTCCGACAATCTGGTGGAAGGCCAGAGCACGTTCATGGTGGAAATGACCGAGGCCGCCAACATCCTGCATCACGCGACGGCGCGCAGCCTCATTATCCTGGACGAGATCGGCCGGGGCACCAGCACGTTCGACGGGCTAAGCATCGCATGGGCCATCGCCGAGTGCCTGGCCGACCGCAACCGGATCGGCGCCCGGACGCTCTTTGCAACACACTACCACGAGCTGACGGATCTGGCCGGCACGCACGCAGGCGTCCGCAACTACAACGTGGCGGTCCGGGAGCGCGGAGAAGAGATTCTGTTTCTGCGGAAGATCGTGGAAGGCGGCGCGGACCGCAGCTACGGCATCCACGTGGCCCGCTTGGCGGGACTGCCTCGCGATGTCCTCGCCAGGGCCACCGAAGTGCTGGCACGGCTTGAAAACGGATCGGCTCAGGAAATCGCAGGACAGATGGGACTCGATCTGCCTCCCACGACAACGCCCGATCCCACCCTCCCCGCGCCTCACCCGATCCTGGACGAAGTCCGCCAGATGGATTTGTTCGGCATGACGCCCCTGGAGGCCATGAACAAGCTGGCGGAAATCAAGGAACGGTTGGAGAAGGAAAAGAATACGTAAAAACACAAGGGGCGGCAGGCCCGTGAGCCTGCCGCCCCTTGTCACTACAAAAAAGTAGACTTACTTCGCTGCCGGAGCTGCTGGAGCCGCCGCCGGAGCCGGAGTCTCCGGAGGACCGGCGACGCAGCCCACATGACCCTTGAATACAACGTGCTTCCCGTACATCGTGCTGCCGCCGGGAAGGTCCGCACCCAACACATCAGTCGGCACGCCGGGCTTGCCCTTGACGACGCCGCACGCATCTTTCAATTGTGGGAAATTCGCTTGCGCCTTCATCGTCGGCTGCCCCTTGAATGTCATATCCGACCCACCGGTCAACACGCCGGCCCAGAGCTTGTCATCCACATCCTTGACATTGCTAGCCACGCGCCGGTTCTGCTCGGCTTCCTGCACGGTCATCTCAACGACGTCCGCATTCGTGGTAGGCGCAACGCTCGTCGCCGCCGCCGGGCCTGGGGCCGAACGGGCCTTTGACTTCAAGGCGGCCAGGTCGCTGCCTGACGCAAACACGCGCATGTTCTTACCGGGAAGCATCTTGCCCCAGAACTGATCAATCTCCCCACTATTCCGCACACCCTTCCAAATCCAGTTAACCCAGACGGCGTCCTCGTACGGATCCACGATGATCACACGGGCCAGGATTGTCCGGGGCTGGCTGAAATCTTCCTCGAAACGCTCTGAAAAGGCCTCGATGGCCAGGGCGGACCCCGCCATTACGCCCACAAGCATGAGCGCGGCGCCGACCGCCAACACCTTGGAATAAGCCTTCATGAGACTCCCTCCTTAAAAGTAGTCTGCGAAGATGTGAGTAAGTCGATTATTTGAGTACCTTGAAGGACGTGATCGTCGGGCGACCGCCGATGTCCTCGACGTTCACTTCCATGTTCACCAGTTCCTGATTGGCCTTCATCATCTGGTCCATCAGACCCTTATCCTTGACGGCGACGCGAACGGTCGTCTGCGCATGGTACCAACCGGCATAGGGCCTGTTCTTGTCCACCCCGCCCTGGAAGCCCCACGCGCCGCCGGCCGCCCAGCCATCCGGCACCTCAGTCGTCGTCACTGACGTCCGCCCGCCCGGCGTGGCCGACCCGGGAGCGCCATCATTCCAGTATTGAATCCCGAACAACACTTCGCCGTCTGGATTCTCGGCCCACTGGGCCCAAATCCGGCCCTTCAAGGTTTCCGCCGCCGCATTATCGGCAGGCAACGACCCGACTACAAACAAGGCAAACACTGCTGCAATAATGACGCCTGTTCTCATCCTGTCTCCCTCCTTAAACTATGCCGTAACCGACGGATGACATTATGACCCTCAAAACACCCATCAACCAAATCAAACTATTAAAACAAAGCCGTACAACAGGGTGGGATGCTACTAAAGGGCACGTGGCTTGTCAAGAAAATTTTGGCGATCCTTACCCACTCTTTCCTTGTTTAAAAATATGCTTAAATTTCAAGTTGTTGCGCCATGGCCGCGTCAACGATTTCGATGGTCAGACGCGCTCCTCCATCGAGCGCTCAGGAATCTTCCTGAGCGCGTCGACGCGAGCCATGAGCGCATGCACGCAGGCATGCAACTCTGCGAGGTCGCAGGGCTTCGCCAGGTAATCATCGTCCCCCATGTGGAGGCCTTTGCCCCGTTCGCGGTCGTTATCTTTGGCCGTCAGAAATAGAAACGGGATCGCGCAGGTCACGGGATCCGTGCGGAGGCGCCGGCACAACGTGTACCCGTCCATCACTGGCATCATGATGTCGGTGACGATCACGTCGGGCCTGGCTTCCGCGATCCGCTCCAGGGCCTCCGCCCCGTTGGACGCGGTCCGCACCGTGAAGCCGCGCTGCCCCAGATACAGCTCAATGGTGCGGGCCAGCCGGACCTCGTCCTTGACCACTAAAACCGCCGCTCCGGTCATCCTGTTGCTCCCTACTGGTACTAAAGCAGATCGGATGCCAGACCGGTCGTAGGCGCCTAACTTGTTGAGAACGCGAACGAGCCGTGCCGTGCGCAGGGAAAGCGCCTGTCGGTGGGCGCGGCTCCCTGGTGGACTACAGCCAGCAGCGCGCGCCCGATGCACCACCAATTATTGAAAACCTCTCCGCGATTGACCAGAGCCGAGCACGGCCGGTATCCTGCGTCTCATGCACTTTGATCCCGCCATCGCCGCGCAGACCTCTTTCGCACGCGCCCAGAACTCGGGGGAACTGGGAGACGATCTGGAGCCGGTCCGAGAGGCGGAAGCGATCTTCTCGAGCAGCGCCGGCCACGAAGCCAGAGAGGCGTACTTCACGCTCGTGGCACTCGGCGAGCGGCGCCCCGACGCCGTCGCGTTTCAGGAATTCCTCATCTACATCACGTGGCAGCAGGTCACCGAGGAAACCATCGCAGCGCACTTTCAACGAGGCGCAGAGCTGTGCGACCAGTACTTGAGCCGCCTCGCGCCCGGACACGACGCGATGCAGGCCGACCAGATCAGGGATCTGCGGCGGTCCTTTCGCGCGGGCCTCGGCCAGGGTGAAGATGACGAAGCAGGGTACGACGAGGATGTGCTCAAAGGGGGAGACTGAGCACGGCGGGTTACCCGGTTTCCTCCGGTAGTGTGATGTTGTATTTGCCCATGCGGTAACGGAGCGTGTTGCGGGTGATTTTCAGGAGCCGCGCCGCTTCGGAGACGTTGCCCCGGGCTTTTTCCAGGGCCTCCTGCAACATGGCCTTCTCCACGTCCTCCACCGACATGCCGAAGGACAGCAGGGACGGCCGCTCGGCGCTCTGCTGAGACGGCGCGCCGGCCGCAGCGGGCGATCCGGCCTTGAGGTATGCGGGCAGATCGCGCACATCCACCCGCTCGCCCTTGCAGGTGATTGTGACCCACTCCACCATGTTCTGGAACTCCCGGATGTTGCCCGGCCAGGGATAGGCCTCGACAACACGCATGGCCTCCGGCGTCAGGCCCGCGATCCGCGTGCCCCGCTCCCGCCGGTACCGCGCGAGAAAATGCTCCAGCAGAATCGACATGTCGCCCACCCTCTCCCGTAGAGGCGGCAGGTGCAGCTGGCACACGCTGATGCGATAGAAGAGATCCTCGCGGAACCGGCCCTTCTGGACCAGGTCCCGCAGGTCCCGGTTCGTCGCCACCACAAGCCGGAGATCCACCTTGACGCCCTTGACCCCGCCGAGCGGCTCGATCGTGTGATCCTCCAGCACGCGCAGGAGCTTGGCCTGGACGGACAGGCTTCACTCCCCGATCTCGTCCCGGAACCGG
>Ga0080064_1005487_pt1 | contig 14799 bp, 13 predicted proteins | sample Subgrocontami54m_FD_69260 | JGI IMG/M metagenome (GOLD analysis project Ga0080064, IMG submission 69260) | Subsurface groundwater microbial communities from S. Glens Falls, New York, USA - GMW46 contaminated, 5.4 m (SPADES assembly) (version 2) ...
AGAAAGGGTGGCTATACCCGACATACCCTAGGGAATACGATGGCGGCGGGTTCACAGGCGAACATGAAACTATCCTTATTGAGGAGTTTCGACGAGCACGGGTCGTGAGCAGCTTCACGAACGGTCTTGTAATTCCCACCCTCTTAGTATGGGCCACAGAGGAGCAGAAACGAAAATTCCTTGCTCCCTTGCTCAAGGCACAGAAGGTATTTTTCCAGAACTTTTCGGAGCCAAACGCTGGGTCGGATCTGGCTTCCTTGCAAAGCCGTGCCGTGCGCGACGGTGACGACTGGGTTATTACTGGGCAAAAAGTGTTTATCTCAGGCCTCGGCAATCCTGACTACTTGTTTGGACCCATGATGACCGATGCAGAGGCGCCACGTCATCGGAACCTAGGCTATTTCTTGATACCATTTCCTTCCTCCACCTTTCTTGCTTGAGCGGCCGTCGCCTCAGCTTCGACCGCCAAGATACTTCTTTAGCCCTGCTTGTCCAACCATGCTGTATCCCACAGCTGTTGAGTGTGCCAGCCTCCCATGGGCAGCCAGCCTTTTACATAGGACCGACTTAGAAATCCGTACGCCGTGCCAGTAGCCCAGCTATTGACTAACGGCGACTGTTCCAGCAGGTATATCTCAAGATCCCGGAATAGCTTCTTACGCTTCTCTTGGTCCATCTCCCGTGCCTGCTGTTTGAATAGGTCTTCTGTCTTGGGGTCGCAGTACTTGCCGTAGTTCCTGCCCCCTGCGCAGATGACCCAGGTGCCAAGATGGTCGTTTGGATCGTCGATGGCGGCGATGGCGCCCATAGGGTTCATCTCGAAGTCTGCGGTAGTCATAGCGCTATAGTAGGCCGTTCGCTCCAGGGGCCTAAAGTTGACCTTGATCCCTATCTCGGCCAGCATAGGTTGGTAGATCTGGGCAAGCTGGTCGGTGCTAGCCCCGTATCCCAGGAGCATGGTGGCCTCAAAGCCGTTGGGATAGCCCGCCTCCGCCAGGATCCGCTTGGCTTCCACTTTGTCTGCGTCCGTAGCGGCGCCATAACCCTTCATCTTGGCCACCTTTTCACATGAGATGCCCCAATTTCCTTGGGGCGGCATATACCCACCTACACAACTGTTCCCCAGCGACGCCACCTTTTCGACGACCCTCCAGTTTATGCCCAGCGTTATGGCCTTCCTGACCCGCGCGTCATCGTAGGGCTTCCTGCTTACGTTAAAGTACATGTAATTTCCCAGGCCGCCAACGCCGGCGGCTTTGTACTCTGCGACCTTATCGCCCATTCGGTTTATGATTTTCACCTTTTGCTCCTCGGCTAGTTGGCCGCTGACTCCGAAGGTGTCTAGCTGGCCGGACTCGAAGGCCGCGACCCGAGAGGCTTCCTCGATCAGCATGTAGGTGTCCATGCCGTCCAGGTAGGGTAGTTGGCGCCCCTCGCTGTCCTTTTTCCAGTAGTCCTGGTTTTTCTCGTGGTGCCACGAGACCTCTCGTTTACCCTTCACTAACCTGAAGGGTCCGGTGCCTATCACCTTATCCAAATGCTCATCGGTTATCCTGGCATTGAATGGCTCCAATACATGCTTAGGCATCATTGGCGTATACCCCGCCGCTATCTTGCCGATAAAGGCAGCGTCAATGTCCTTCAATTTGACAACGAAAGTGTACTTATCGGGGGTCTCCATCTTCTCCACCAATTGGCTATACCAACCACCTCTGAGGCTCGGTGTCTTGGGCGGAGGAGTCATCATGCGCTGGATGCTGAACTTCGCGTCCGCCGATGAAAACTCCACCCCGTCGTGGAACTTTGCCCCTTTTCTGAGGTAAAAGGTATACGTAAGGCCGTCTTTGGAGACCTCCCATCGCTCGGCCAGGCCGGGCCTTATGTCAGACGGGAATCCCATCGTGTCGTTAGGCTTGTAGTGGTACTCTAAGAGAGAGTTGTACACCATCAGCACTATGCTCTGGGTCCCCCCGGTGCCCTCTGAGATCTGGTCGAGGCTCGGCGCGATAAGCGGACTGGTGTTTTGCAACACTCCGCCATACTTTGGCGCTTCATTCTTCCACCTTGACAGATAGTATTCGGCCTTCGGGATCTCGTCCGGCGCGAGGCCGGTCACGGCTTGCGACCCCCTGTCCCCTCGTTCCCCAGTGCGCTGAGCGGCAGGGCCACAGGCCGCCACCACAATGACCATGACCGCAAGAAACGCCGCCATATCGTAGGCTTTGCTTTTGCTCCTCATACACCTCTCCTTTCCCCCATCTTCCAAAATCGCTGCCTTACTTTAGCGAATCCCTCCATGCGCGTTGCGACCCGCGCTTACGGAGGATGAAAATACTGTCATTGCTATCCTCTCATTCTTACTTGTCCATCCAGATTGTCTCCCAGTTGAATTGGGTGTGCCGGCCGGCCATTGGTATCCAGCCCTTCATGTAGGAGCGGTTTACTATGCCAATAGCCTCGCCAGTGCCCCAGGCTTGGACCATAGGCGCCTGTTCGAGTAGATACAACTCTAGCTCCCGATAGATCTTCTTTCGCTTCTCGACGTTTAACTCCTTAGATTGCTGCTTATACAACTGCTCAACCTTCTGATCACAGAACTTACCGTAGTTCCTACCGCCTTCGCATATTATCCAGAGGGCCAGGTGGTCGTTGGGATCGTCCAAAGCGGCCAACGCCCCCATGGAGTTCATCTCGAAGTCGCCAGTATTCATGGCATTGTAGTAGGCTGTCCTCTCCATGGGTCTTAAATTAACCTTAACGCCAATTTCGGGGAGCATCTGTTGCACCATCTGATGGATCTGATCGTTAGTCGCGCCGTACCCCATGAGGATAGTCACGTCAAAACCATTGGGGTATCCGGCCTCTGCCAGCAGCTTTTTGGCTTCGACCTTATTTTCTGGAGTGGAGGCGCCGTAACCCTTTATTTTGGCTACCTCTTCACAGGATATACCCCAGTTACCTTGAGGGGCCTGGTAACCTCCAATACAGCTCCGCCCCTCGTAGACCACCTTCTCGATTGCCCGCCAGTCAATACCCATCATGATGGCCTTCCTGACTCTGACGTCGTCAAAGGGCTTCCGGTTCGTGTTGAAGAACATCGTGCCGCCCAACCCGCCGGCAGAAACAGAGGAAAAGGCGTTTACCTTGTCCTCCATCCGCTGTATGATGCTGCGAAGCTTACTCTGGTCAATCGCGCTGTCACTCGTTGTATCGAGCTCGCCAGCCTCAAAGGCTGCGGCAGCGCTAGCCGCTTCGATGATTACAAAATCGTCAATGGCATCCAAATATGGCATCCCTGGCTTCCAGTAGTTCTCATTTTTCTTTAGATGCCACGATACCTCACGCTTGCCGCTCACGAGTTTAAAAGGCCCTGTGCCCACGACCTTAGCTAGGTCAACCTCTGTAATTCTGGCGTTGAAAGGCTCAAGAATATGCTTCGGGACCATCGGGCTGTAGCCGGCCGCTATTTTAGCTATAAAAGCCGCATCCAGGTCATTGAGCTTAATAACAAAAGTGTATGGGTCCGGGGTTTCTAGCTTGTCCACTACCTGGGTATACCAGGCGCTTCTCAGGCTGGGGGTCTTAGGCGGTGGCTTCATGATCCTCTCGATGCTGAACTTGGCGTCCGCGGAGGTGAACTCCTTCCCATCGTGGAACTTTACACCTTTTCTAAGATTGAAGGTGTAGGTGAGTCCATCGTTAGAAACGCTCCATCTCTCGGCGAGTCCGGGGACGATCTTCGAGGGGAAGCCAACGTTATCACCTATATCGTACTGATATTCTAAAAGGGAGTTGTAAACGGGCATGACCGGAACGTGGGTGCCCTGGGTCCCTTCGGAGATGAGGTCAAGACTGGGGGCGACGGTGGACTGGGACCTCTTCATGACACCGCCGGCCTTTGGCTTGTCATTCTCCCATTTGGACATCCAGAAGGCAACCTTGTTTGAGTCGGCGCTCAACTGCGGAGCAGCGCCCTTGTCCACTCCTCTCTCGCCGGTTTGAGTGCTGGCTGGCGCACAGGCCGCGACAGATAAGCCTAAAGTCAAGACTAAAGCTAAAACCAAAAGATCTTTACTCCGCATCTTGTCCATCTCCAATCCTTTCTACTACAGGGTCCAAAAAACACAAACCGCTCCCAGCAGCACATAGCTCTGCAAAGCGGTTCATTTCTTCGATGATATTCATTTGCCCATACCCATAATCGCCGACCATCTCTACAACAAGAGCCCAACAACACCAATTACTAAACAGCGACTACGCCACAACAAAGTGGCGCCCAGCCACCAAGATTATAATATGATAATTCCAGGCAAACCACCTTGTCAATGATTATGTACCGCAAAACTTGACATGCAGCTATGATCACTCATATTATAAGCCTAGTGGCTGGCTTTATTTGCATCAGCCATTTTCTTGGAACATCTGTGATACTAAGTATCAATAAAAGGAGCTATAAGGTGTCGGTCTCCCTTGACTCAGTACGAGAGCAGTTGGAGAACAGCGGGCATAGGTACACTCAAACTCGCGGAGTGGTGCTTGATGCTATTGCGGCTGTTCCACACGGCTTCAGCGCGGACGAGGTATACGCCCAAGTGCCGCAGGTAGGCCGGGCAACCGTTTACAGGACCATAAAACTGCTTTTGCAGTTGGGGCTGCTTTGCAAAGTGGCGCTACAAAACGGGGCCCCGCGCTACTCTCTAGCTACTTCCGGACACCATCATCACGTAGTTTGCGTTCACTGCGGCGCTATCTCAGACTTCAGCCAGTGCAACCTGGATGATCTCGCTCCCAGGCTGGCCTCCGCGCTTGGCAGGGAACCGGTGGGACATAGGCTGGAAGTATACACTCTATGTGCCGAGTGCGAAGGGGTATCGGAGGCCAAGCTAGATATGCAGGGACGAGGTGACCTGGCCCCTGCTCATAGGCATTGATACCTAAATTTTATGAAGAGGTTCCAAGCCAACACGTACCCGCCAAAGGCAAAGGACTTCAGATAGACGGTTGTGAAATTAGGAAGACGCAGCGCTCCTGCCTCAGGCAGGTCGAAGCAGCAATAGGAGGGACCGCGTGGCCGAGGATAGGGACGCATTACTACAGCATTACCGGGAGATGCGGGAGGACCTGCTCTCTGCTGTCGACGGTCTCGGCGACGAGCTGATGACGGAACAATCGCTCGACGGCTGGTCGGTCAAAGACCACCTGGCTCACCTCGCGCTCTGGGATGACATCCGGGCCAGTGAGGTGGTGCGCATCTCTGCCGGCCACGACTCAGCCTGGCGTATGACGGGCGAGCAAGATGCGGCCTACAACGCGCTGGGACACGACCTGCGGCTAGCTCTGTCGCTCGACCAGGTGAGGTGGGAGCTGGCGACATCGAGGCAGAGACTGCTTGACGCGATCTCCTCTGCGACCGTGCGCGGACTGGATGCTTCGCTCTACGGCGAGGCGGGTCTACAGAGCCTGCACGAAGCACAGCACACGGTATGGATCAAGCGCTGGCGGGGCGAAATAAGTGTCTAGATCATATTCGTTTTTTTAACGAGCATTGTGATACTAAGTATCAGTACGTACAAGCTGACAAATAATCTGGCTAAAAATTTCTTAAGGAGTATGCTATCATGCTAAATATAATGAGTGGTCCTCTACCGACAGGTCGAGCGCCGATAGACCGAGCATCTTCGATATCTTCGATCAAGGCAAAGAACATATGCCTATTTTTTATGGGAAGTATTGATACTCTGTATCAATACCGACAGGTCGAGTATCTTCGATTATACTTTGGCGTTTTGAGGGCGTTAGTTGAAATACAGAAAAGAAGAGGTATGTTTGTAACCCTTCTCCTTTGCGCCTTTCTTGTCAGCGCGTGCAGCAGCAGCGCAGGACAAGCTAAGGGGCAGAGTGTGGTGGCTACTATTTATCCTCTACAGTATTTTGCCTCACAGATTGGTGGTAGCCACGTTCAAGTTACCGGTTTGGTCCCTACTGGCGTAGAGCCGCATGAGTGGGAGCCTTCAACCAAAGATATAACAACTATCAAGAGGGCTAAGCTCTTCGTATATAACGGCGCTGGTCTGGAGCCCTGGGTAGACAGAGTCCTGGAGGAGTTTCACAGCTCATCAACTCCAGTGGCGGTTGATTCCAGCTCCGGCATCGAGCTATTAGAGGCGGCGCATGAGGAGGATGAAGACAAGGGTAACCACGAGGAGGAGGATATAGGAAAGGACCCCCATATCTGGCTGGACCCCTTGAGAGCACAGCAGCAAGTAAAGAATATAGTTGACGCCTTAAGGGTGTCTGATCCAAATAACCGTAGCGCTTATACAGAGAACGGCGCCATGCTTACTAAACGATTACAAGACCTGCACCAGGCCTACTCCAGCGGCCTGCGCGCGTGCCAGAGGAGGGACATAGTCGTTTCCCACAATGCTTATAGTTATCTAGCTAAAAGATATAACTTTAACGTCATTCCAATAGCCGGACTGTCTCCCGAGGCAGAGCCCAGCCCAGCAAAAATGGCAGAGCTGGTAAGTACCGCAAGAGATCACAAGGCAACACATATATTCTTTGAGACCTTAGTCAGTCCAGCCTTGGCCAATACCATAGCCAAAGAGATCGGCGCAAAGACATTAGCGCTTAACCCACTGGAAGGACTTACTAAAGAAGAGGGTTCAAAAGGGGAGGATTACTTCAGCATAATGAACCAAAATCTGAAAAACCTACAACTGGCTTTGGGGTGCAGTAGTGGATAGTAATATCGAAGATACTCGACCTGCCGGCATCGAAGATACTCGATCTACCGGTACAGTCCTTGAATTTCGCAACGTTACCTTTGGGTACGGAGATGAGCCTGTAGTAGAAGGCATCTCATTGAGCCTACAGCGAGGAGAGTTTATGGCGCTTGTGGGACCTAATGGCGGCGGCAAGACCACTTTGCTGAAACTTGCTCTGGGACTGCTTCAGCCCAAGAGCGGCATAGTATATCTGTTGGACAATGATGGCAGCAGCTTTAAGGACTGGCACAAGATCGGATACGTCCCGCAAAAGGTAGTGGTATCAGACAGCCAGTTTCCGGCGACAGTATCTGAGATAGTAAGCCACGGAGAATACCGGGGTATAAACCTTGGCAGCTTCTGGCGCAGGTCTCCATCCACAAGCGTAAAAGAAAGTCTTGAGTCCCTAAGTATATGGCATCTCAGGGACCAGCGTTTCAGCAGCCTCTCTCTCGGCATGCAGCAGAGGGTGCTAATAGCCCGAGCCGTAGTAAGGCGACCAGAGCTTTTGATCCTTGACGAGCCTACTGCATCTATAGATATCGAGACTAGCACCCGCTTCTACGATCTACTACAGGACTTCCACCAGCGCTTCAAAATGGCGATCCTGGTGGTGTCCCACGACATTGGCACGGTATTGGAGGCAGTCCAAAAAGTGGCCTGTGTGAATAGAAAGCTGGTCTTCCACGGCTACTCGGACCAGTTCCCTATGGAGTCACTGCCAGAGCTCTACGGGCTGCCGGTCCATTCCTTAGAGCACCACCATCGAGAATAACTGTATAGCGCTCGAAGCCAGCATATCTAAGGAGAGTCTGTTCTCTCTCCCGCTGACGGGTGATACAAATCATCGTAACGTAAAAAGGTAGGGGCAGACCTGTGCGTGTCTGCCCTGGTCCTGGCTCAGTATGACAGGGCTTATAGGCACATTTACAGTCTTAGATGGTTAGATGACGGTGATTAGGGCACACACATAGGTGCGCCCCTACCCCCGTATGCGAAACTACTCGTAGTTGGCCGGCCAAACTAAGAGAGGACTAACTTGGACATTTTTGAGTACAGTTTTATGCAGCGGGCTCTGGCCGGAGGTCTACTGGTAGGGCTTATATGCCCTATTCTTGGAGTCTTTTTGGTCTTAAGACGCCTCTCATTAATGGCGGATACCCTGGCCCACGTAGCCCTGGCTGGAGTCGCGCTCGGCCTGCTGACTAGGGTAATGCCAGTATTTACCGCCCTGGCAGCCTCGGTCTCAGCCGCGATTATCATCGACAAGCTTAGGACCTCGGGCAGAGTATACGGCGATGCTGCTCTGGCCCTGCTCCTTTACAGCGCGCTGGGCGCTTCCGTCATCCTCATAAGTCTATCCGGAGGGTTCAACGTAGACCTCTTCAGCTACCTCTTTGGCAGCATTCTCACAGTAAGAGAGGTGGATATCTGGCTGCTCGCCGGCTTAGCCATAGCGCTGATAGCCTTCGTTCTCATATTCTACACCGAGCTGGTGCAGACCACCTTCGATCCGGATCTGGCCCGGGTCAGCGGAGTACCGGTAGGGACTGTAGACCTGCTTCTAGCTGTCCTTTCAGGCGCTACCGTAACCCTGGCGATGCGCGTGGTGGGCGTGCTGCTGGTCGGTGCCTTGATGGTCATACCGGTACTGGCCAGCTTGCAGATAGCCCGCGGCTTTCGCGCCACCATCTTTATAGCCGCAGCCATCGGCCTCATAGCGGTACTTGGCGGTCTAGTCGGGGCTTACTATCAGGGTCTGCCGGCCAGCGGAGTGATTACCCTGGTAGCTGTGCTGGCTCTAGGGGTAACGTCTTCCCTCAAGTATGTGAGAGTTTTCAGCCGTCAATGAAAAATGAATGACCAAATTTCCATTTGGATAGTCGCTGCGGAGCTACCCTAGATGGTGTTAGATAGACTGGCCTTATGAGCCGTTATTGCTGCGAACAAGGTTGCGTATGCCATCCCAACCCACATGGCGGCAGGAATGACGCCCACAAGCAATGCTATAAGGCCCGCAATGAGTATCGGAATAGAAACCAAAGAGGCACCGAACAAGAGCCAGAAAGAGCCGCTGGTGCGCTTCCAGCTTTCTTATCGCGGCTATAGGTCCCAGTTTTTCATCCACTACGATCAAAGGGACAAACGACAGGCGAACGGCAATTATGATCCCAGGAACAATAAGAAAGGCCAGCCCGATCGCCACTAAAAGAATTACCAGAATATAGCTGAGATGCCGTCAGGAACTTCGCTCATTTAGTGCTTGATGCTCCTGATGAGGGACACAGGTCGGATGTGGAGGCTGTTAAGGTATGGGCAAAAGAGCTTGGATTAAAAGGCTGATTTGAGTGGGACACATACGAGGGAGACAGGTAGTAAGCGGGAAGGGGAGCTTTTCTCCCACATTCCTTAAAGCCAGGTTCGTTTTGACTAGGCTAAAGCAGATGTGATGAGGACAACCAAACTTTAACTAGCTTATTTGTCAAGGCTAAGCTCCAGTCCGTTCTCATACGCCTTTCTGACCCTGTCATGGGATCGATGAATCTAGAATTATACCGCCAGAAATCTCGGCTACAATAGCCCTTGCATTTTCTCATAACGGACGATTCTCGGAAAAAATCCAGGCCTCCCTCGTTTTTTTCTCCGTAGGTCAGTTCCTTCGCCTAATCTCCCTTAGACTCAACGAGTCCACTAGCTTGAGGTCGCGTTTGACAGAATCTCTTGATGAACGTATGCTCCAATCATGAATAGTGCACTAGGAGCTTATTGGCGCAAATGGGATCTTCATGTTCATACTCCGTCTTCATATATCAATCACTATCCGGGCCCTGACAAATGGGAAAGGTTTCTTACGGATTTAGAGTCGCTTCCTGAGGAATTCGCCGTTATCGGGACCAATGACTATCTGTTTATTGATGGATACCGCAAGGTCATCCAAGCAAAGGCCACGGGTCGTCTCCCGAATATTGCAACAATCCTGCCTATCATCGAGTTTCGCCTAAACATCTTCGGAGGCACTGTTGGTCACCTTAGCCGAGTTAATCTACACGTCATCTTTTCCGAAACACTTTCTCCTGACATCATACAGGACCAGTTTCTCAATGCCTTAAAGCCAAGTTACGCTCTCCTTCCAGGTGCCAAAGCAACGTGGGATCACTTAGTCACTCCTAACAGCCTCAAAGAACTCGGGCGTCAGATAAAATCTTCCGTTCCCGCCGAACGTCTCGCGGATTATGGAAGTGACTTCGAAGAAGGCTTTAACAACCTCACTCTAAGCCCGTCCGATATCTTAGATGCTTTGAGCAAACCACTATTTAAAAATAAATACCTTATCGGCGTAGGCAAGACTGAATGGGCAGATGTGAAATGGAACGAACAGTCCATAGCGGAGAAGAAGGACATTATCAATCGCGCCCACGTTGTGTTCATATCGGCCGCTGATCCAGCCCACTTCGCGCGTAATCAAGCGCAACTCGCTGCCAGTAACGTGAACCACGTTCTCCTTGATTGTAGCGATGCCCACTACCTCTCTTCCTCACCTGAGAAAGATCGAATAGGTAATTGCTTTACCTGGATTAGCGCTGATCCCACGTTCGAGGGACTGCGCCATGCTTTGCTGGAATACCCCGACAGAGTCTTTATTGGCGACCTTCCGCCTAAGTTGAGGTTCCTTAAGGACAACCCGGGCAAGCACATCAAATCGTTGGAGATGAAGAAGATCCTTAACTCGCCAGTACCCGGTATATGGTTCGATGTTGAGCTCGACCTCAATCCGGGATGTGTAGCAATCATTGGGAACAAAGGCAAGGGGAAAAGTGCCCTTGTCGACATTGCGGGCTTGCTGGGCTCCTCTCGAAATGAGGAAGACTTTTCCTTCTTGAGGCCTGAACGATTTCGCAACCCACAAGCGAATCTAGCGAAAGAGTTCAATGCCCGTTTAGTCTGGCAATCCGGAGAAGTCGCTGAGCGTAGACTAAGCGATTCGGTGGCTTCTGCTGAGGTAGAACGCGTTAGGTATTTGCCACAAAACCTGCTCGAGACGATTTGCAACGAAAAACCTGGTCAACCAAACACCCGATTCGAACAGGAACTAAATGAGGTCATCTACTCACATGTTCCAATTGCCGAGCGACTTGGACAAGCGTCACTTCAAGGATTACTCGCTACACGGACAGCAGCCGTCAAACAAAGAATCCTAGTGCTACAAGCAGAGCAACACCAAATCAACGCACGGCTTGTTCAGCTAGAGCAGCAAGCGGCTCCAGATGTTGGAGTGCGACTTCGCAACGAGTTATTGCTCAAACAGCGGGAACTCCAACAGACAGAGGAGGCGATGCCTCCGAAGATGGAGCCACCAAGCGACGAGGCATCCCCGGAATTGATGAAGGTACAGGCGCGTCTGGAGGGCTTGCGAAGTCAGCGCCAAGATTTAGAGGCGCAGTATGTCGAAAGCCAGAGAGAAGCCGAGCGCCAAGCGTTGATTGCAGCTGCAGCTGAGCGAACGCTAACAAGGCTTGAAACACTTCAGCATCAATACCAGCAGTTTTTTCTTGAGGCGGCCGGTGACCTCACCTTGCTCCAAGTGGAGCCGGCGGAGGTCTTGACCTTTGAGATACGTCGAGCGACTCTGGAAGGCAAAAAGAGTGCGGCTGAGGAAGCGAAAGATACCGCGCAGAGCCGCCTCTTACCCAATACCGATGGCAGTCTTGTCGACGCCATTACTGGCATCGACAGCGAGATGAGTACGCTGGAGCTTCTTCTGGATGAACCTCGACGTGCATACGAAGAACACCTGAGGCGTGTTCAGGAACTTGAAGAACGGAAGGCAAAGATATCAGGCACAGAGACAACCGTTGGAACCGTTCGCTATTTAGAGAAGGAAATTCAGATGTTGTTTCAGTTGCCCGAGGAGATTGCAAAAGCTAGGGAAGCGCGACAAGGCAAAACTCGAGACATTTATGTTCAACTGATGGGCCTCGGCGAAATGTATCGACAAATATATCAGCCGGTTCAGCACTTCATCGAGTCGCATCACTTAGCGGCGAAGCAGTTTGATCTGAACTTCGAAGTTTCACTATCTCAAGTTGGATTTGAGGAACGATTTAAAGAATTGGTTAATCACAACGTAATAGGGTCCTTCGCAGGCGTCGACGAAAGTTCGTTTCTTTTGAAGGGCTACGTAGAATCAACCAACTTCAACAGTGTCGACGCTGCTATCTCATTTCTCGGACAGGTCGACGAGGCGCTACACAAGGATTTGAGGAACGGGCATGGAAGCCAGCCTGTGGACCCGTTTACCCAAGTCAAGCAACGCTACTCACTTGAAGAACTCTACGATTATCTTTTTGGTTTGGAGTACATCCAGCCAAGGTATTACCTAGAATCAAAGGGTAAACCCATAACTCAGTTATCGCCAGGTGAGAAAGGAACTCTACTTCTCATGTTCTATTTGCTGGTCGACCTGGGTGACATTCCCATTATCCTCGACCAGCCCGAAGAGAACCTGGATAATCACACAATCCACAACCTCTTGGTACCCGCCGTTAAAGCAGCCAGAGCACGACGCCAAGTCATTTTGGTTACTCATAATCCAAACCTAGCTGTAGTGGGAGACGCCGATCAAGTCGTATGTGCGGACTTCAACAACGATGCCTTCAGCTACACGGCAGGGGCTATTGAGAACCCAATGATAAATCAACGTATCATAGACATCCTGGAAGGTACTTGGCCAGCCTTTGAAAATCGTAGGGACAAGTACGTACCTGCTTCGATTATCGAACGCTTGCAAGCACCCCTGAGTTAGGCGGCAGCGTCTTCTTACAATCCACATCAGGACAAAAAGCACTGCTGGCACCTTCCTTTTGCTGTTGCTAAGCGGCATCTAGGGGGGTGGTTAGACGCCCAGTCTAAGCCTAGTCATCATCCTATAACCCCGTTTAGTGGTGCACCCCACTCTCCTAGAACCCCCGTTTCTAGGTTGGCAACGGCTATATAGACTTGCTGATTCGTGACCTTAGAACCATATTTACATAGGGTTCTCGGAAATGCTTCCGATGCCCGATTTTTATTTGCGGGGTCGAACTAGAACGTCTATTCTTAGGCCAATATTACGCCCTAAGAGGTGACTATGACAAACGTAACCGCCAGCGCCATGACCATAGATGAGTTAGACTACAACCTTAAAACTGAGGAGTCCTTGGGAAACTTAAAGTCGTCCATAGAAATCGGGCTGATATCTGCCTGAGAGAAAGCATTATCCTTTCATTACAAAGATGCAACTATGTTGCTCCCTTAAAAGTCGTTGATACTCCTTAGAACTCTTCCTTAAGCCTGCCGTCCGCCACTGGCAAATAGACGGTGCGCTGTGGGTAAAACTTCATCACAAGTGCGGTATATATACTTTTCTATAACATCAGCTTGACTTCAAAAGCGCAAAATGAGAGACTAAACATCGCAAAATGTGCCATATAAAGTCCTATTAGCTAGTGATAGACAGGATGTGGAGATGGCTGATCAAGTTACACCAAACGAAGTCCTTGAGGCTTTTCTGGAGGCTGTGCAGAAGGGTGAAGGCGTGGCCCTCGTAACGGTGACAAAGAACGAGCTATCCGGCGAGCCTCCCTTGGGAGCTAAAATGGCGGTGTGGGAGGATGGCAAAAGGCTTGGCTCTCTCAACCCGGACCTGGAGGAAGATATAGTCCAGGACGCCCTTGAGTCCATCAAAGGCCAAAAATCGCTCTCAGTTGTATACCCCCGTACCACAAGCCGCACCCTGAGGACCAGGCGCACCTCTCCCTTTGAGGTATATATAGAAGTGGTACAGCCGCCCACTCTCCTCGTAGTGGGAGCAGGACATATCGGAGGGTTCGTAGCTAGGCTGGGTAAAATGGTCGGGTTCCAGGTGGCCGTGCTGGATGATCGGCCGGCCTTCGCTAACGAAGATCGGCTCCCTGATGCAGACGAGATAATAGCAGAGGAGTTCGATAAGGCCCTGGACGAGTACCCCATTGATGAGAATACCTACGTCGTAATAGTCACCAGAGGCCACAAGCAGGACGAGCTGTCGTTACGTCATGTTATCAACTCCCCCGCTGCTTACGTTGGGATGATCGGCAGCCACCGGCGAGCTTCCGCGGTGCTAAGGATGGTCTACGAGTCCGGGGTATCGCTGGAGAGCATAGCCAAAGTACGCAGCCCAATCGGCCTTGATATTGGCGCCGAGACACCGGAAGAGATCGCAGTCTCCATAATCGCCGAGATACTCATGACTCGCCTCGGCGGCAGCGGGATGCCTATGGCCAAGAAGGACCCAATAACCCAGCGTCTGGCAGAGCAGGTTGAGCGCCAGGTGGAATAACATCGTATTTTATGGTATCTTTATGAGACAAGTTGCAAAAGGGCAAGAGGAGGACTTATGAAAGAATTTTACGCTGAAATAGCTAACCGTATGAAGGAAGGCAACCCCTTCGCTATGGCAACAGTCGTAGCGACCAGGGGATCGACTCCACGAAAGACCAGCGCCAAGATGATAGTGCTGGAGGATGGGACTATCAAAGGCACTATAGGCGGCGGCTGCGGCGAGGCCGAGGTATGGCAAGCTGCTATGGAGTCCATGACCGACGGACAGTCCAGGATCGTCACAGTAGACCTGACAACTCCGCTGGATGGCGAAGACAAGATCTGCGGCGGCATACTGGATATTTTTGTCGAGCCTGTTATCACAAAAAGAGCGTAGGCCACGGCAGCGTAGGCCACGGCTCCGTTGCTACATAGCCTTACCTTTAGTTATATAATGTAAATTAAGGTACACTAATCAAAACAAGGGCTATGCCCTTGTTTTTTATGAGCCAATCATTCATGCAGACATCGATCTGGTACCCTCTCCCTAAGATGCGTGATGCAAATTATCGTAATGTAGGGGCAGGCCTGCGGAGCCAGTCTCAGAACTACATGGGCGCTGAGGGCACTACGTCGCCACTTCTCTCGATTGCTGAGACTGCTATAATGCTCACTAGGCCGTACAACAGGC
>Ga0080064_1005489_pt1 | contig 14790 bp, 9 predicted proteins | sample Subgrocontami54m_FD_69260 | JGI IMG/M metagenome (GOLD analysis project Ga0080064, IMG submission 69260) | Subsurface groundwater microbial communities from S. Glens Falls, New York, USA - GMW46 contaminated, 5.4 m (SPADES assembly) (version 2) ...
CGGAGTCTGCCACCATGGCGCGGGGATTGCAAACCGCGGCGGGAGCCTCCCGCGCCCGCGCCCTCGCCCGCGCCCCCGCCCGATGCGGTAGGCATGGCGCGACATGAACCCAGCGACGACTGGGCATCCTCGCGGTCGAGGCCCGCGGCACCGCGCACGCACTCGCGGATCGGATCGCGTCACTGCTCACCCGGCTCGCGCAACGTGGGAGCCTCCCCACGCATCGGTCGGGCGAGGGCGCGGGAGGGTCTCGGGAACCGCCCCCCAGAGCCATCGCTAACGCAACACCTCGAACGTCCCGTCGATCAGCTTGCGGTCGCCCACCCAGTACGCAACGCGATACGTGCCCGGCTGGAGCGGGCTCGTAGCACCCAGCGGCCCGAGCGTCTGAGGAGTGTCCGGCTCGAGCTCGAACGCCGTGCGCTGGATGACCCCGTCGGGGGGCTCGATCACGCAGTCGATCCGCTGCTTGGTTTCGAACGGGCGCCAGTCGATCTGGACCTCGACCAGGTCCTCGGGAGCGAACGAGTTCGGCTCCACGAAGATGCCCTCGGTCGGGCTCTTCATCCCGAACATCACCCGGTCGATGCCGGGCTCGGGGCGCTCGCGGAGCTGGCCGCGCAGCACGAGGCCACCTGCGGGCGGCGTGTAGCCCGCGAGGCGCGCCTGGAAGTCGTAGCCGGTCTTCACGTACCACGTCGCGCACAGCTCCTGGTAGCGCCTCGTTTTCTCGAGATGAGCCGGCGCGACGTTTTTCTGCTCGGTCGGGTCGACCTCGAGGTCGAACAACTGCGGACGCTCGCCCGCCATGCTAGCGATGTACTTCCACCGACCGTCGACCAGGCCCCACCGATACGGCGTCGCCGTCTTGTGGAAGTACTGCGTGCGGAGCTCCCACGTGGGGGCAAACAGGTCGTGCCCGGGCATCGTCACGTCCGTCGCGCCCAGGAGCGAGAGGAGAGTCGGTCCCACGTCGCCATTCGACCCCGGACGCAGGCTCACGCGCTCGGAGCGGAGCGCGTGGCGGTCCGACACCACGAGAAAGGACCGGATGTTCTCCTCGTACAGGTAGTTGCGGTGGACGAAGTTCCCGCGGTGAATGTCGCCGAACGCCTCCCCGTGATCGCCCGTCACGAGCACGAGCGCGTCGTCCCACAACCCGCGCCGCGCGAGCGCGAGGGCGAGCCGGCGCAACACCGCGTCCGAATAGTTGAGCGCGTTGTAGTACTGGCTGCGCTTGTCGTTGCCCGCCAACAGCCGGGTGTGACCATACGGATAGCTGTAGGGGTGGTGAGTTTCGAGCGTGAGGAATGCGAGGAACATAGGCTCCGGGCGACCCGCCGACTCGTCGAGCCAGCGCTCGACCGCCTTGAGCACCTCGTCGCTCGACACACCCCACGAGTTGATCTTCGCCTCGGGGTCCATTCCCGACTGGCCATCGTTGTAGTACGCGAGCTTGTCGGGCTTGAGCCCGCCGTAGAACATCCCGAGCTTCTCGTAGGCCAAGTCCCCCGGCGAGAACACCCCGGTTCGATACCCGAGGCGCCGGAGCTCGCCGAGGAGGTTGGGCCCCGTGTAGGGTGCCCCGGCCTGAGCCATGTAGTCGCCCCACGTGATCGTCGGCCCCCCCGTCATCATCGGGATGTGCGCGCGAGCCGTGCTCGGAAACGAGGGGTAGATCGCCTCGAAGCGCACCGAGCTGCGAGCGAGCTCCGAGAGGTACGGCGTGACCTGCCGCCCGGTGGGGCTGAACAACTGGCGCGTGCCGACGCTCTCGAGCACGTAGAGGAGCACGAACGGGCGGCGTGGGCGTCGGCGAATCGCGTCGCGCGCCTCCGCCAGCGCGCGGGTGTCGGCCGGATCCTCGGCGAACGTGCCGAACGACGGGCGGTGGAGCTGGGCGGCGAGCAGCTGGGAGTACGGGATCTGCGCCGGCGCAGACTCCCGGAACGACGCGACCAGCGCGACGAGCGGGTGGCGCTCGAGGTTGTGGCGCTCTCCCTCCGTGGTCGCCCACAGCCCGAGCCCGACGTACAGGACGAACGCCGCGCGCAGCGTCCATCGCGCGCGGCCGAGCGCGGAGAGGAGGCGCGACGGAGGCCGCGCGGCGAGCGCGTTGAGCCCGATGCACAGGCACAGCGCGAGGCCGCCGTTGGCGATCATCCACCACTCGAGCTCCGCCGCGGCGCTGGACAAGAGCTCGCGTGCCACGAGCGTGGTGTCGGCGAGCTCCGCGTCGACCTGCGTGCGCTTGATGTGGTCGGCGAGGAGCTTGTACCCCACCTGATCGACGACCACGTAGAGCTGGACCGTGCACCACGTCGCCCAGAACGCAAGGCGCGTCCACGGCCCGCGCGCGGTCACGACGTATGCGACGGCGAAGGCGAGGGCGATGGCGGCGTGGTCGAGCAGGATGAACGGGAGCCGCGCCGCGAACCACACGGCCTCGTAGGGGTCCGTCACGTCGCGCGGCGCATGGAACCAGTAGTTCTCGAACTGCGTGATCAGGGCGAGGACGCCGCTCGCGAGCGCGATCCGCACGCCCTGGACGGCGCGTCCCGGCGGCTGTGGCTCCGGGGAGGCGGAGTGTGGTTCTGGGGCGAGCACGGGCTCGTCGGACGCACCCATCTCGGGTCAACCTCGGGCGGCGTAGGGTTGCGGGATTGCGGACGGGAGATTTCACCACAGAGTCGCGCCGGCGTGGAAACACGCGCGCCCCGTGTATCGCACAGATCGTGTGCGGACACGGGGCGCGCGTTGGACGGCTAGACCACCGCCGTCTCGACCGAGTGCCTTAGCGGCTGTTGTTGTTGATGTCCCGGCCGCGCTGCGCCTCTTCCTGCTCGGCGAGGTCGATGATCGTCGCCTTCGCGATGATCACCAGGCTCCGCATTTCCTCCGACTTCCCCTTCTTGCTGAAGAAGAAGCTGATGAGCGGGATCTTGCCGAGGATCGGAACCTCGGAGCGCAGATCCTGGATGAGGGCCGTCTTCAGGCCACCGATCACCACCGCACCCTGGTCCGGGACGCGAATCGTCGTCTCGGCCGAGTGCAGCGTGATGTCCGGCAGCTGGATGCGGACGGACACGTTCGTGGTACCACCGAGCGTGATGTCGCGCGTCCGGATCGGCTGGGCAATGAAGCTGATCGTCGGCCGCATCTCGAGCGTCACGTACCGGCGATCGTGCGACACGGTCGGGCGGACGTCGAGGACGAGGCCGTCCTGGACGGTGCCGATCTCCGGGTCCGCAGCCACCGAGTTCGTGGCGATCTCGACGTCGTAGTCCTTGACGTACGAGATCTGGTTCACGATCGAGACGTACGCACGCTGGGTGTTGAACACGGTGATGCGCGGGGCGCTCACCACGTTCGCCTCGGTCGACTTACGGACCGCCGTGAGGATCATGTTGAGCTGGTTGTCGCGCAGGATCGAGTACTGCAGCGACAAGCCACCCGTCGGGGTCTGGCGGAAGCCGAGCTTCGGGTTGAAGAACTGCGTCCGGGACCGGATCTGGCCCTCGGTCCCGAAGAAGCTGTTGCGCGAGAAGAAACCCGCGAACGGCAACGTCTGGGTCGCCTGGGCCGCCGCCGGGAACGCCGCGCCACCGGTCGTGGTGCTGGTGTTGTCGAAGAAGCTCGTCACGGTCGTGGTGCCCAGCGGCGTGCCGAACGGCTGCGCGACGTTGCTGCCGTCGTTCAGGCCCAGGCCGCGCCACTCGACCCCGATGTCCTGCAGGAAGTCGTCCGTGACCTCGACGAACCGCGTCTCGACGTTGACCATCAGGCCCGAGAACTCGCGCAGATCGTTCAAGAACGAGTTGATCGACGCGTGGACCTCGGGGGTGTTCACCACGAGGAGCTGGCCGCCGATCGAGGCGAGCGAGTTCTTCTCGTCCTCCCAGGTCGACGGAGCCACGCTCTCCTTGATGAGCTCGATCAGGGCGTCCTTCGTGATCGCGGGCTCGGCTTCCTCACCCGTGTCGAAGATCGCGCCGCCCACGCCACCGGAGCCGGACGAAGACGTCGACTGGAGCCGGATGTTCGGGCCCTTGAAGTCGTTGATCTTGGCCGTGAGGTCCCGGATGTCGTGGATCTTGGCGACGGACAGGCCCTTCGACGCCTCGCTGTCGGGCGTGGTGATGAACAGCACGCCCTCCTTGAAGGTGTACGACAGGCCGTTCACCTGGAGGAGCAGCGAGAGCGCGTCCTTGAGGCGGATGTCCTTCACGTTCAGCGTGACGTTGCCACCGCCCTCGGCCAGCTTGTTCTTCGCCGTCTGGTCGACGACGATGTTGACCTGGGTCACGTTCTGGATGAACTGCACCACGTCGTCGAACGGCGTGTCGGTGAAGTCGAGCGTGAGCCGCTTGGTGTCGAGCTGGCTGCGGATCTTCTTGACGTCGTCCGTCTCCTCGAGGGCGAAGGACGCGGCGTCACCGGCGCTCTCACGCCGCTTCACGCGCTCCCACATCGCCGCGTCGGGGAACTTGAGGAGGTCGGCGAACGGCGTACGGGTCTCGAGCATGTCGTTGCGGAACTGACGCCACCGCTCGACCTTCTCGCGAACGTACTCGAGGCGCGCCTTCTCGTGGCGGCTCTCGACCGCATCCTCGTGGAGGCGGCGAGCCGCCTTGTTCATCGGGTCCTCGCGGAGGATCTCGTTGGCGAGCTCCTCGGCCTTGCCGAAGTCCTCGCGCTCGAACGAGGCCATCGCGAGGCGGAACAGCCGCGCGATCTTCTCCTGGCGCTGGCGGGTCAGCTTCTCGATCGCCGCGCGCTCGGCATCGAGGATGTCGCGCAGGCGCTTCTCCTCGATCTGGACCTTGTAGGCCGCGAACTCGCGCTTGGCCTGCTGGAGCTTGGCCTGGGACTCCTGCTCCATCTTCTCGAGGTTCAAGCCGTACGGAGACCAGCGGATGGTCTCGATCGCGATCTCGAACTGCCGGATCGCCTCCTCGTACTTCTTGGCCTTGAGGGCCTCGTCACCGGCCTTGAACGCGTTCGTCGCCTTCACCGTGAACTGCTGGCGGCGGACGTTCTCGTTCTGGCGCATGAGGTCCGACGACGCGTCGCCGCCACCCGCCTCTTTGCCCTGCTCGAGCCGGGCGGTCTGGGTGAGGGCGTTGACCTTGGCGTAGGTCGCGGCGAGCTCGGGCACGTACTTGGACGCCATTTCCGGGCGCAGCTTGCCCTTGACGCCTTCGTACAGCCCGTTCGCGGCAGCGAGATCCTCGAGCGCGCCCGCATTCTGCTTGGCGGCGAGCTTGGTCTCGGCCGAGGCGACCTTGGCCTGCATGTCAGCAGCGGCCTTCTTGACCTCGGCCATCGCCTGCTTCTCGGCGTCGGTGAGGTCTCCGGCCGCGGGTTGCCCGCCCGCGGGCTGCCCGCCGGCCGGCTTGTTGGCCGCGGGTTGGTTGCCCGCCGGCTTCGCCGGATCAGGGCTCGAGGAGCTCTTGCACGCCGACAGCCCGAAGGCCATCGCCACGGCCAGGAGCACAACCGAGAGGTGGCGCATCCGCATCTCCATATCTCCCACTTTTAGCGTGGTGTTGCTGCCAGGTGGTCAGGGCCTGTGCGGCCTGAATCCCACGAGCCCAGCTTCCAGGCGTTCAGCTGCTGGTGAACGGATCTCCAGGGGAAGATCCGCCCGCCTCTAGGACCCCATATCGTCTATGTCGAGCTCAGTACGTCAGGTTTCCCGGGTTGTACGACCGGAAAGACACCTTCTCCCACGTCTCCCAAGACCACTGAGCGGGTTAGTGTAGCCACCCACCGGGGGCTGTCAAGACTCTTTGGCGGACCGCTGTCCGCCGCGAGCACCCCGCCGATCGGGGTGCCCGCGCGAGCCCATTAGTGGGCTCCGATCTTGCCCGCGAACTGAATCGCCTTGAACCCGGCCGCGTCCGCCGCCTGCAGGGCGACGGTTAGCGCGAGGTACGTGGCGGAGCGGTCGGAGTCGATGATCACCGGCTTCGTGTCGCGCTCCGCCGGGTCGTAGGCCGTGCGAGCCCGCTTGAGCGCGTCCACCAGGATCTGCGAGTCCGGTACTTCCTGGCCGCGCATCGTGAACAGGCGCAGCGAGCTCGTCGGCTGTCCCTTCGCTCCGAGGGACGTGACCTGCTTCAGCCGGAGCGTCGGGACGTTGCTGACCGAGAGCACGAGGTCGAAGTCCGTGCCCGCCGGCGCGTAGGTCCGGCCGTGCTCGCGATGGTACTGCTCGACCGACGAGCGGTCGTCGTTGAGCGCGAGGAGCTCGGGCATGTTGCACGCCTGGAGGTCGATCGCAATCCGCACCTTCTCGCGATCGATGTCCGCCGGCCCGGGGTTCTGGCCCATGTTCTCGGGCAGCTTCGCCTCGAGCTTGCCTTCCTCGATGCGGAACTTCATCGTGACGATGAAGAAGATCAAGAGGAGGAACGTGATGTCGATCATCGGGGTCATGTCGAGCTTGACCTCTTCCTCGATCACTTCCTTCACCCGGTTCGAGGTCGCCATGGCTATCGGTCCTCCGTGGGGAGTTGCTTGACGCCGAACTGCAGGTTCAGGATCCCCGCATCGGCACACTGGAGCATCACGATCTGGACGAAGTCGTAGAGCGTGTCCTGGTCGGCGCGGATCAGGATCTTCCGCGCGGTCGCCCCCGACGCGCTGGGGGCGCTCCGCGCCTTCTCCACGCGCAGGTACCGGTTGAGCTCCTCGGGGGAGCAGCGCCGCCCGCGGTACAGTACGTGGCCCTCGCGCGTGACGTTGACGATGAACCGGTCGGGATCGGGCACGTCTGCACGCACGGCGGCCGACGGGAGGTACAGGGACACGATCTCGTTCGAGCACGTCTGCCCGCACACGACGAAGAAGATCAGCAGGTTGAACACGACGTCGATCATCGGCGTCATGTCCATCGACGTGCCCACGAGCCCCCCGGAACGCCGACTGCGCGGTGCTCCCATGGCGATGCCTCCTCGGTGGTCTTGGTGATCGGCCCGTCGCACCGCCACGGAGGCGGGAACGCGGGCGGAAGCTCGGCGCCGCACCCAATCGGTACGGACGCGACCAAGGCGAACCGCTCAGACCTCGCGGCGGCGCGCTCGAACGGCGCGCGGCAGGGGTCGGAGGCACAGGGCCGGTACTTCGCTCCGGGGGTAGGACCCGGACCCTCGATGCTCGCCCGGTGCCGCACGTCAGGTGCGGTACCGGGCGAACGCTGCGAGGCTGACTACACGGCCGGGATCGGAAGGCCCGTTCCCGGGATGACCAAGGCTAGTGCGTGCCGATCTTGCCCGCGAACTGGATCGTCTTGAACCCGGCCTTGTCGGCCGCGTGCAGGGCGACGGTCAGCGCGAGGTACGTCGCCGATCGATCAGGGTCGATGATCAGCGGCGTGAGATCGCGATCGGATGCAGGGAACCCCTCGAGCGCCTTCTTGAGGGCCGTGATCAGGATCGTGGTGTCCTTCTGCTCGGCCCCGCTCATGTTGAACATCGTGAGCTTGCTCTCGGGCTGCCCCTTGGCCCCCAACGTCGTGACCTGCTTCAGCTTCATCGTCGGGGTGTTGCCCACCGACAGGACGAGATCGAAGTCCGTGCTGGTGGGAACGTAGACCTTGCCGCTCGTGCCGTGCTCCTTGAAGTACTGCTCGACCGACATGCGCTTGTAGTTGAGCTCGATGAGGTCCTTGACGTTGCAGTCCTTGAGGTTGATGCGGATACGCACCTTCTCACGGTCCACGGGAGCCCCACCGGCGTTCTGCCCCATGTCCTCGGGCAACTTGGCCTCGAGCTTCCCCTCCTCGATGCGGAACTTCATGGTGACGATGAAGAAGATCAGCAGCAGGAAGGTGACGTCGATCATCGGCGTCATCTCGAGCTTGACCTCCTCCTCCATCTGTTCTTTGACGATTTTGGATGCCATGTCTTTAGTCCTTGGCTCCCATTTGCTTGACCCCGAACTGCAGGTTTAGGATCCCCGCCTCGGTGCACTTGATCATCACGATCTGGATGAAGTCGTAGAGCGTGTCCTGGTCGGCGCGAATCAGGATCTTCCGGTCGCTGAACTTGGGCTTGTCCGCCCGCCGACTCTTCAACGCCTCGAGCTTCAGGTACTTGAGAAGCTCCTCGGGGGAACAGCGAACCCCGCGGTAGATGACGTGCCCATCCCGCGAGACGTTGACGATGAACCGGTCGGGGTCGGCATTGACGTCGGGTGGGACCTCGGCCGCGGGCAAGTACAGCGACACGACTTCGTTGGACGCCGTCTGACCGCAGACGATGAAGAAGATCAGCAGGTTGAACACGACGTCGATCATCGGCGTCATGTCCATGTTCGTGCCGGTGAGACCTCCGGCCCGTTTGGTGCGTGGCTTCCCCACTGCCTAACCCTCCGTCGGGCGGAACCGCTCCACGAACTCTTCGGCGATGCCCTGCGCCTCCATGACCATCGTGACCGACTTGTTGCGGAAGTAGAAGTAGACACACGTGCCGGGCATCGCGACGAGGAGCCCGAGGAATGTCGTAATGAGCGCGAGCTGGATCGACCCCGCCATCGCCTTGGGCTCGGGGGGACCCGACGAGGTGGCGATGACCTGGAACGTCGCGATCATGCCCTGCACCGTGCCGAACAACCCGAGCATCGGAGACAAGTTCGCGAGCAAGGAAAGCCAGCCGATCTTCTGCTGGATCTTCACGGCCTCCGAGTCCGCCGTGCCGACGAGCGCATCCTTCATCGCTTCATAGCCCTGGGACAACTTCGCCAGGGCGGCTCCCGTGATGTTGGTCACGAGCGAAGGATTGGCCTCGCACAGCTCGAGCGCCTCCTGGTACTCCTGGTCCTCGAACAGCACCTCGAGCTCGTTGACCAGATCCGGCGGGACGAGCTTGTCGCGGCGATAGATGTAAGCATCCTCGAGCGTGAACGCGAGGAGCACGACGGAGCAGGCGATGATGACCCAGCCGATGGTCCCACCGCCCTTGATGATGAGCCCGATGGTGATGCCTTCGGTCTGGATGCCGTCGGCCGCGCTAGGCGCGTCGTCCTGGGCGAGGGCGAACGGTGCGATCGCGAGCCCGATCCCCGCGATGATGGCGAGTGCGAGCCCCAGAAGCTTGCTATTCATCGAAACGGCCTCCCGGAACGTTGGCGCGGTCGGAGCCCCCGGTCCCCTGCACATTGGGTGCGGGATTCGGGGTCGTGGTCGGCCGCATGTGGTTGATTCGGTTCAAGGTTGTAAGAACGACTACTTGAGGCGCAGGGCCCACGTCGAAAGCGGGTAGCGGTCGCGCAGCTCGCGCCAGTAGATCGGCGGATAATCGTCCTCGCCCAGCGCCTTGTAGCACTGCCCCGCGAAGTACAGGGCCAGCGCGTGGGCGTTGGGGTCCGACGCGTAGATCGACACGGTCTGCACGAGCTCGAGCCGAGCCTGCGCGTACTGCTTCTCGGCGAAGAGCGCGACGCCCAGCCCGGCATGGACCACTCCGAGCGTGGCGCGGTCGGCGCCGGCCTGGAGCCCCTGCATCTTGCCCGGGATCTCGGGCGCGCAGCCCGCCGCGGACGCGGCCTCGATCCACCCGACGAGCGCCTCGCGCCGCACGGCCGGGAAGGAGCTCGCCCCACTCGCCGCGGCCTCGAACACGGCCTTGGCCTCGGCGGCCCGCCCCGCCTCGAGGTGCGTCCAGCCCGCGCCCACCGCCGCGCGCTCCGGCCACCCGTCGCCCACGGCGCCGGCTGCCGCCTTCGCCTGGTCGTAGGCCGAGATCGCCTGCGCGTACTGCTTGAGCAGCCGGTAGCACGTGCCCTTGAGCAGGCCCGCGTCGATCGCGAACCGCGACTGCGAGTTGGTCACGAGCAGCTTGTCGAAGCTCTCGATCGCGCTCGTGTACATCGCGTCGCCCCCACCGCGCTGGCCCAACGCCATCTTGGCCTGCCCGAGCCCGAAGCACGCGTACTCGACGACCCAGCCCGAGCCGCTCGCCGCTTGGCTCGTGAACTCGTCGATCGCCTTCTGCGGCTGCCCGGCGTTCAGGAAGCCGAAGCCGTTGTCCAGGCCCTCGGGCATCTTGTCGCGCAGGATGTTCTTCACGCGGGTACCCGGGGCAATCGACTGCGCCTCGCCGCCCTTCGTGAACTTGACCTCGGCGAGGGACTCGCTCGTCACCTGGACGCCCTGGTGCAGGGTGCCGTCATGGAGCAGGATCTGATCGGCGAGGGCCGGCGGAGCGGCCCAGGCCAGGACCCAGCCCAGCGTCATGACTACGTGTCGCATGGCGTTCATCTCCACGGTTCCTTTCGACGGCTCTACTTGCCGAGCAGCTCTTTGATGTCGACGAGGAGTTTCTCGAACATCGCGGTCACCTCGGGATCGGCCTCGTCGGGCTTGTCGGGGGTGGCGCCGAGCTTGGGGTTGAGCATCGTGAGATTCTTGTGGGTGCTGGTCGCTTCGCCGAGGATCGCGACTCCCTTTTTGTAGGTGTCCCCGCCCTCGGGGTCTGCCGTGAGATGCGCCCGTCCCTGCTCGAGCTGCGCGGCGATCGTGTAGTACTTGCCGTACCACCATTCCTTGCCGTTCTTCGCCGTGTTGCCGACCACCAGGCGGTAGTAGTACAGGGACCGGCCCAACGCGAACATCGACGCCGACAGCGTGATCTTCCGCACGTCCGCCTCGCCCTCGAGCTCCTTGCGCTTGGCGAGGTAGTACAGGTCGACGACCTTCTTGAACTCGCCGCTGATCTGGTCCGGCGAGTTGGCCAGCCACTGGCGCTGGAAGGCGTCGTAGTCCTTGCCGTCGAACTTCTTCTTGCCCTGGCTGTCGAGCTCGAGCTTGTCCGAGTAGATCTGCGAGGCGCGCTGCACCACGAGCTTCTTGAGCCAGTCCTTCTTCTTGGCGTCGCCCTGGTTCTTGAACGCCTCGAGCAGCCCGAGCTCCTCCTGGCGCGACTCCAGGATCATCGAGTCGTAGCGCTTCGCGTCCATCTTGCCGGCGCGGCCGACCTCGTAGTAGCAGCGCCCGAGGCTGCGGATCGCGAACAGCGAGTCCGGATTCCGCGCGTAGTCGTCGCGCAGCATCGTCAGCGCCTTGCCCCACTGCTCGGTCTTGAACAAGAGCTCGGCGAGGAAGTACTTGAGGTCGATCGCCTTCTTGCGATCGGGCTCGTTGCGGTCCTTCTCGACGTCGGCCGCGTACTTCTCGACGATCTTCTCGAGCAGGCGGATCGCGTTGCGGATCTGCTCCTCGTCGCCCTCGGTCCCCAGCACGTAGCAGCGCACGGCCACGAACTTGAGCTGGTCGTACTTCGCGGTCGCGGCCCCGATCGCCCACGGCACCAGGTACTTGATCGCCGTGCGATCGAGCCCGCGGGCCGCCTCGACGTTGTTCGCCGTGCGCTCCTTCTCGCCGAGCGCGACGTACGCGAAGCCCAGGCGTTGATTGGCGAGGCCCGTGTACTGATCGCTCTTGGTGCGCTTGATGAGCTCGAGCTCGGCCGCCGCCAGGTCGAGGCGGCGCTTCTGCTCGGTCGCATCGCCCCCCGCGGCCGCCTTGTCGGCGAAGGTGATGTTCGCCTTGAGGCGCAGGAGCAAGGTCGCGCCGAGGAGGTTCGGATCGATGCCCTTCTCGAAACGCGTCTCGTAGTCCTTCAAGACCTCGAGCACCTTGTCGGCCTCCTCGAGGCGGTCGTAGACCGAGCCCTGGTAGTAGACGACCTGCGAGAGCAGCTCCTGGCGCTTCTCGTCGTCGGCCGCGGACGCGGGCTTGCTCTTGACGAACGCGAGGTAGTCCTCGAGGCCCTTCAACGCCTCGCGGCCCGCCGCGCGCGCCCCGTCGTCGATCTTGCCCTTGGCCTCATCGATCAGCTGGCGCATCTTGCGGTAGCCGCAGATCCCGATGCGCGACAGCGCCTCCTCGTAGAACTCGGTCTGCTTGTCGATCTTCTGGTAGGCCGCCACGGCCTCGGCGTACTTGCTCCCCTCCTCGAGGTCGCGAGCGAGCTGGAGCTGGATGCCCGGCTGGTACGGCGAGGTCGGAAAGTTCTTGAGGAAGTACTCGCGGGCCTCGTCGGCGAGCTTGGCGTCGCCCTCGGCCTTGCTCGCGTACGAGCGGCTCTTGATCGCGGTGAACGCGTAGTACGCGTTCTCGCCCGCTTTGTTCGCGTCGCCCAACTTCTGGGCCGCCTTGCTCGCCTCCATCAGCGCGTGGAACGACTCGTACGCGAGACCGAGGCGCTTGTACGAGAACGCGATGTTCTCCCACGACTTCACGAGGAACTTCGCATCGGCCTCGGGCGACGGTGACCGCTCGAGCGCGGCGATCGCGGCCTGGTAGCTGCGGATCGACGGCCAGAAGTTCCGCTCGCGCCGCAGGCCCTCGGCCACGAGGAACGCGTCCTCGGGGCTCTGGGTGCTGCCGGTGAACGCCTGCCACTTGCCCAGGAGGAGCTGGGCCTTCGAGCCCCAGAACGTGCGCAGCTTGGCGATGTTGCCGACGATCGCGATCGCGGTGCCGATCTCGCGCTTTCCGAAGTACGCGACCGCCTCCTCGATCACGGCCGCCTGGCCGAAGTTGATCTCCTCGATCCCGGGGTACTCCTTGCGCATCGTCTTGGCGAGGCCGAGCGCGCGGTCGAAGAACCCGAAACGATTGCACTCGCCGAGATAGCGCGAGTATGCAAGCGTCCGGCACCACTCGGTACCCTTGGTCACGGGGATGGCGAGCGCCGAGCCGAACGCCGCGAACGCCTCCTCGAGATCGGCCTCCTTCGGGGAGGGCTTGTCGACGAGGTTGCACAGGGCCTGACCGAGGATCGTGTAGGCGTAGTAGGCCTCGATGTAGTCCTCGTTGTCCCAGCAGAACTGCTCGACCTTCTCCTTGAGCCCCTTCAGGATCGCATTGCGCTTCTCGTCGCCCAAGGGCCACGTCACCGCCCGCTCGAACTCGCACTCGATCGTGTAGTAGGTGCTGCGGCGGTAGAGAACCTTGATCTCCTCGGCCTTGGCCTTCGCCGCGGCGTCGGCGGCCTCGCCGATCCCTTCGGCCTGCTTGCCGAACTCGTCGGCCGCGGTCTTGAAGATGCCGATCGCCTTCTCGTAGGTGCCGCGCGCGGCCTCCTTGTGCGCTGCGGCTTGGTCGGCCTCCTTCTCGGCGCGCTCGAGCAGAAACTTGGCCTTCTCGATGTAGAGCTCGCCCAGGTCGAAGCGCGCCTCGGTCACGCCGCCGGCGCCGCCGGCCATCAGGGCCTCCATCTTGGCGAGCGCGTCGTCCATCATCGCGAGCTTCTTGGCGTTGTCGGTCTCGGACCGCGCCTGGACCAAGAGCATCTTGATCTTGCCGAACTCGCCCTTGACCTTCAGCCCGGGCTCGCCGCTCGCGATCATGCGATCGAACTCCGCGATCGCGAGGTCGTAGTAGTTGAGCTTCTGAGCCAGGGCCATCGCGTACTCGTAGTCGTGCTTCGCCTGGACGCCCGGCGCGACGAGCGCGAGCGCGACGAGAGACACGACGGCGACCGCCCGTACGGTCACGAGCGGGGTCAGCTTCCACGAGCGCATGAGCATGGATGTTCCTCGTGCGGTGCCGCGCAGGCGTAGGCGGCACGTTCGGACAGACGGGTTCGGACAGCGTTCGGTAGGGACGAACCGACGGCGAAGCGTGGATTATCCCGATCGTCGCCGCTCGTTCCACGCCGCGTCCGAAAAAACTGGGGGGACGAATCGCGTGGGAGCGTGTGGCGGGAGCTACGGGCGGCAAACCAACAACGCCTCGAGCCGATCGAATCGGCGAGCTCGCAGGCCAAGGTAACAGGAGGTAGGGAGGAGGGGAGGCGAGTCCCCGAGCACACGAAGACCGTACGGGCGGGGCCCGCGGTTGTCAAGACACGGACCGAAAATGGCGGCACGAAAAACGACGCGAGGCGATTCTCATCGCCTCGCGTCGTCTTTACTCGCCGCGCTCACCGCCGCCCCGAAGGCGACGGTGATCGTTCGAGATGGGCTAGCGGACGCCGCTATCCGCCTCGGTGCGCGGCTCGTACTCCTCGAGCGCGAGGATCTCGGCCTTGACCAAGATCAGCAGGTTCTTGCGAACCCGGTTCTTGCGCTCGCGGCTGAAGAAGAACGTGACGATCGGGATGTCCGACAAGATCGGCGCACCCGCCTCGGTGGTGAACTGCTGGTACTGCGACAGCCCACCGACGAGCATCGTGCCGCCATCGGGCATCGTGACCGTCGTCCGCAGCTTGCGCAGCGTGACGTTCGGGGTCTCGATCTCGACGACGGACGTCGAGCCCGCACCCGAGGCGATCGACGACGTGACCGTGGTGATGACCACGTTCGCCAGCGTCGGGCGCAGCTCGAGCGTGACATAGCGGCGGTCGGCGGAGACCACGGGGCGGACGTCCAAGACGACGCCGTCCTGGACCGTGCCGATCTCCGGGTCACCGATCGCGGCGTTCTCCGCGACCTCGACGTCGAAGTCCTTGATGTACGTGATCTGGTTCAGGACCGCGACGTTGGCGCGCTGGGTGTTGAACGCCGTCACGCGCGGGGCCTGGATCACGGACACGCGGCTGCTCTTCTCGGCCGCGCGCAGGAGGACCTGCGCCGACACGCCATCGATGAACGCCCAGGCGAGGTCCAAACCGCCCATCGCCGGGGTCGTGGCGCTGGGGATCAGGGCGTTCGTCGGGCCCAAGGCCGTGGCGAACACGTCGATCAGGTTCTCCGTGCGGCCGCGGATCGAGCCGCCGCCGCCCTGCCGGCCGAGCCGGTCGAAGAAGCCCGCGCTCGGGGCGCTGCCGTTGACCGGCC
>Ga0080064_1005490_pt1 | contig 14784 bp, 18 predicted proteins | sample Subgrocontami54m_FD_69260 | JGI IMG/M metagenome (GOLD analysis project Ga0080064, IMG submission 69260) | Subsurface groundwater microbial communities from S. Glens Falls, New York, USA - GMW46 contaminated, 5.4 m (SPADES assembly) (version 2) ...
GATTGGGTGAGCGGGTTGTCTTGTCACTCCGCTCCCACCGTGGGGGGGGCGTGAGGAGCGTGGAGCGGAGGGGGGGGGGGTTTAAGCAACAATCGAAGGCGCAAACATCCACCCCCCTCCCCAACCCTCCCCCACAAGGGGGGAGGGAGCGCACTGAGCAAGGGGCGAGGGAGCAAACCCAACTCGCCAAGCAGGCGGCATCCGACGCCAACAGGCTCGTCTTCTCGGAAAAATTCGCCTGCCCGGTCTCCGGCTTCTCGATTCCGGAGATCGAGCCGCGGCTGTTTTCCTTCAACAATCCGTTCGGCGCCTGCCCGGCTTGCGGCGGGCTTGGCGTCGAGCAGCATATCGACGCCGACCTCATCATTCCCAACAAGGACGAGACGCTGAAGAAAGGCGCCATCGCGCCCTGGTCGCGTTCCTCCTCGCCCTATTACACCCAGACGCTGCAAGCGCTCGGCAAGCATTACCGCTTCACGCTCGACACCAAATGGAAGGACCTGCCGAAGAAGACGCAGGATGTCATCCTCTACGGCTCCGGCGACGACGAGATCCGCTTCACCTATGACGACGGCGAGCGCGCCTACACCACCAAGAAAACCTTCGAGGGCGTCGTCACCAATCTCGAGCGCCGCTTCGAGGAAACCGATAGCGACTGGGCGAAGGAAGAAATCTCCAAATATTTCACCGACATTCCCTGCGAGGCCTGCAAAGGCTATCGCCTCAAGCCCGAAGCCTTATGCGTGAAGATCGCCGGCCACCACATCGCCGCCGTGTCGGAAGTGTCGATCAAGCGCGCGGGCGAATGGTTCGCCGCCCTGCCCCAGCATCTCACCAAGCAGCAGAACGAGATCGCTATCCGCGTGCTGAAGGAAATCCGCGAGCGCCTGCGCTTCCTGGTCGACGTCGGCCTGGATTACCTCACGCTGGCGCGCGGCTCCGGCACTCTCTCCGGCGGCGAGAGCCAGCGCATCCGGCTGGCCTCGCAGATCGGCTCCGGCCTCACCGGCGTGCTTTATGTGCTGGACGAGCCCTCCATCGGGTTGCACCAGCGCGACAACGCGCGCCTGCTCGAAACGCTGAAGCGCCTGCGCGACCTCGGCAACACCGTGATCGTGGTGGAGCATGACGAGGACGCCATCCGCACCGCCGATCATGTGCTCGATATCGGCCCCGGCGCCGGCATCCACGGCGGCCACATCATCGCGCAGGGCACGCCCGACGACATCATGCGCGCGCCGAAATCCCTCACCGGCAAATATCTCACCGGCGAGCTCGGCATCCCGCTGCCCGAGCGCCGGCCGCGCAACCCGCGCCGCACGCTCACTGTCGTCAACGCGCGCGGGCATAACCTCAAAAACATCACCGCGGAAATCCCCCTCGGCCTGTTCACCTGCGTCACCGGTGTGTCCGGCGGCGGCAAGTCCACGCTGCTGGTGGACACGCTCTACAAGGCGATCGCGCGCAAGCTCAACAACGCCAGCGATGCCCCCGCCCCGCACGACCGCATCGAAGGCCTGGAGCACATCGACAAGATCATCGACATCGACCAGTCGCCCATCGGCCGCACGCCGCGCAGCAATCCCGCCACCTACACCGGCGCGTTTACGCCGATCCGCGAATGGTTCGCCGGCCTGCCGGAGTCGAAAGCGCGCGGCTACGAGCCCGGCCGCTTCTCCTTCAACGTCAAGGGCGGCCGCTGCGAGGCCTGCCAGGGCGATGGCGTCATCAAAATCGAGATGCACTTCCTGCCCGACGTCTATGTCACCTGCGACGTCTGCAAGGGCAAGCGCTACAACCGCGAGACGCTGGAAGTCACCTTCAAGCAAAAATCCATCGCCGACATTCTCGACATGACGGTGGAAGAGGCGCTGAATTTCTTCAAGGCGGTGCCGCGCATCCGCAACATTTTGCAGACGCTGCACCGCGTCGGCCTGGATTACATCCATGTCGGCCAGCAGGCCACCACGCTCTCCGGCGGCGAGGCGCAGCGCGTCAAGCTGGCGAAGGAATTATGCAAGCGCGCCACCGGTCGCACGCTCTACATCCTGGACGAGCCGACCACCGGCCTGCATTTCCACGACGTGGCCAAGCTGCTCGAGGTGCTGCACGAGCTGGCCGAACAGGGCAACAGCGTGGTGGTGATCGAGCACAATCTGGAAGTGATCAAGACCGCCGACTGGATCATCGACCTCGGCCCCGAAGGCGGCGACGGCGGCGGCGAGATCGTCGCGGCCGGCCCGCCGGAAGAGATCGTCAAGGAGAAGCGTTCTTATACTGGGGCGTTTTTGAAGCCGGTGCTTGGAAGACAGGTAAAGCCAAAGAAGCGCATTCAGGCAGCGGAATGAAGCCGGTGCCTTATCCGCCGTAGCCCGCAGGGCGAAGGCGGATGGGGCGGCGGGACGCGGCGGCCCGAAGCCGAAGCGAAGCGTCGAGGCGGCGGAGTAGCGCGCCGTTCGCGCCTCGTTGGCTCCGGTAGGGCTGACAATTTGCACGACCATCGATAGTATACGCTGGGTTTGTTTGATACTTGGGAGCAAGCATGCGCCGCGCAAGTGCACTTATTTTTTTGCTCGCGAGCGCCACGCAATGTGCGGCGCAGTCTTTCACGACCGTCCAAGGCGCCCGAACGTTCTTCGCATGCAAGACCACCATGAGCTACAGTCCGCCGGGTCCAAAGGGCCATGGTACGCAGATTGAATATCTTGACCCCGACGGCACGGCCCATCTCTGGTATTCGGGCAATAGCGGAATCCTTCCGGGTGAATGGAAGATCCTAAAAAGCAGCACAATCGGTATTATAATCTGCTTTCGTTACGCCACTTCCGGCCACAATCCTGTAACAGGCACAGTCGGAACGGCTTGGGAATGCGCCTACGCTGACAAATACGCGCAAAGGACCGTCCAGAGGATGGCGGGCGATGTGCTGCATCTGAAAGGACGCCAATCGATTCCCTTTATCCTGCAGCCCAACCTAACGACGATTCCCGAGATTGCCGCCAAAATGAAAATTTCCCTCGATCGGCCACCACCCGGCTGCAACGCGCCGGTTTCGTGAATGCCACAACACAGCGGCGGCGAGATCGTCGCGGCGGGACCGCCGGAGGAGATCGTCAAAGAGAAGCGTTCTTACACCGGCGCGTTTCTGAAGCCGGTGCTCTCCCGCCGCGACGCGGGCGGGAAGAAGAAGCGGGTCGAAGCGGCGGAGTAGAGAAGTTCAAAGGGGGGCTGTAATGGACGGAATTTGGAGAACTCTAGCTGCACCGATCATCGCTAGTATTGTTGGCGGAATTGTTGTCGGGTTGATACTTGGACGTATTCAGGCCGTCGAAACGCCAGTTGTAGCCGCCAAATTGAGCTGGATCGATTTGCCAAATCCGCTTTTCGGGGCCGAACTAGGAAAGGTACGCGAATTCGAAAAATTGATTGAGGCGCAATGGGGGAAGACTGAGATTGATCGGCTACTTCCTACAATGATCTACGAACCGAATTTCCGAATTTTAAGACTGAAGATCGAAAACAACAGCAATCTAAGATCCAAGGAAATTGAATTATCGATCGAAACGGGAAAAGGCGGCTTATTAGCTCGGCAATCGGATCAATCTTTTCCTCCGTTCTCAAAACAAATCAAAATAAAGCCGTTAAACCCGGGAGATTACGCAAATATTTACGGCGTATTGGAATCGTGGCTTTCTTTTCAGAGGCCTCCGTTGTTAGGGATTCATGACACAAAAAAGGTTGATATCATTCACCATGTCCTTTCAGATGAATTCTATGTCGCTCTCAAATTCTTCGATGACCATCCAATGCTTGTGTTATTGGGCTTTGCGCTCTTAGCTGGCACAGCTGTTTTTCTCCTTATCGGAATTCCGTTGTCTATTGCAGTCACATTAAGCCCCAAGCTCAAGCTAACGCTCACTTCAAAGCAGGAAATTCAAAAGATGCGTAAATTTCTCGCTTATGTTCGGAAGCATGATCCAAAAAAATTAGGCAGCATTCGTGCGCCAATTTCTGAATAGTAAAATCGTCACCCAAGGCCTGCCGGAAGAGATCGTCAAGGAGAAGCACAGCTACACCGGGCAGTTTTTAAGGCCGGTGTTGGGGGAAGGATGGGGGCGAAGCGGAAGGCGGGGGTCGAGACGGCGGAGTAGTGTTGCGGAAAACCACAGAGGGTAAATTTGAAGCGCTCCGAAATGCACTAGATTGCGCACGCCGGTCAGACGTGGCGTAGTACCTAGCGACACCCCCATACTCTATCCCACCAAGTACTATCCGACCTAGGATCAGTGAGGTCGATCTTCTTTATCGTGCATTCATATGCGTCAACGATTCGACTGACTACAGGTGCAATCGCCAGATCGAAATCTCCGTAATCCTCACTGAAATTCGCGCGGACTTGGTAGGCTCCATTTGCCCCAAAATCACAGTTCACATCGCAAGTGTTCGTCGCCAAAGGATAATTCTTAGTTTTATGAATTCGGAGTTTGTATATTACGTAATTGCCATCTGCCTTATGAAATTCGATATCGGCATCCCCAGTTTGCCTATCGAGCTTGATGCTGTACGGCACGTGAACGAAAGACTGCGCGTTATCATCGCCTCTCCATTTCCGATTTAATGGCGTATTCTTATTACGGCAAAATGAAAGGCCAGTGATCCGGAGATTTCTCACAAAAACATACTGGTTGTTGTATCGGCCAAGCTGTTCAAAGAATCTCATAACTGTTTCTGAATCGAGATTCTCTTCACATGCGTCGATTGAAATGCCGTCGACAATTGGCAGGGACCGGGTCGCAAAATAAAAATCAATAACAGCCGCCAATCCAGCTGCCGCTGATACGGATGCGAGGACTATCTTTGCGAATTTTCTTACCACGGTAAGCCCATAGGGCGGAATAGCGCAGCGTATTCCGCCATTCACAATGGCAACGCCAAAACGGCGCAATACGCCTCGTTCTTGCGCCCTACTTCCAACCAGATATCCCGGCTCACTTCCGACAACGCTCACCTCACCCCGGTCCCGCCGCAGCGCTGACATTTCACCACCTTGTCGCCCTTCTTCAGCAAACCTTTGCCCTCGCAGTTCTTGCACTTTGGCTTCTTCTTAATTCTGGGGCCTTTTTCGTTAGGCATCGATTTCTCCAAACCATGATGTGTTGAGGTGAGTCAGCAAGCCTAGCCCGGCCCGGCATTCGTCATGCCCGGCCTTGTGCCGGGTATCCACGTCTTTCACCAAAAGCCGAAAGCAAGACGTGGATGGCCGGGTCGAGCCCGGCCATGACGAAAAGAAAATCTATGCCGCATCCGCAGGTCTCACCCGCTTCGCAATCTCGCCGCCCTTCTCGCGCTCGACAACCGCGATGTCGTACTGGCTCTGCAAGTCGAGCCAGAATTGCGCGCTATTGCCGAAGTAGCGGCCGAGCCGCACCGCCGTGTCGGCGGTGATCGAGCGCCGCCCATTCAGAATATCCGTGATGCGTCCCGAGGGGACGGCGATATCGAGCGACAGCCGGTTGGCGCTTAGCTTGCGGGCCGTCAGTTCGCGTTTCAGCAGGCGGCCGGGGTGTCCGGTGGGGGTCATGGCCTAACCTTTGTGGTAGTCGACGATCTCAACGTCATAGGCGTCGCCTTTTCGAAATTCGAAGCAAATACGCCAGCGAGCGTTCGCAGTCATCGCCCACTGCCCTTTGCGGTCTCCCTTGAGCTTGTGCAGCCCGACGCTCTTCAGCGGGCTAAGGTCGCTCAGTGATTTCGCAACATTCAACGCAAGCAGCAGGTCGATGGCGGTTTCGAAATCGAGGCCGCGCAGTTGGTTCGGTTGCTCGCCCTCCCAAACCTTGCGGCTCACGGAATTCCGCCACGACCGGATCATGGCAGAAATATACTACGAGATGCGGTGAACTGCAATGCCGTTGCTAGGACTTCGCCCTCCCCGCCTTCCACATCCTCCGCCAAATGTCCTGCAATGCCTCAAGCCGCCGACAAGCGGTCCATGCGATGGCCGCGACCGCGCGGCCTTCCGCCTCATCGCCGTGTTGCGCCAGGCCGTAGCCGATGAAACGCAGCGCGTGCATGGCGTCGATCGCTTCGTTCAGCGGCACTTCCATGTCCAGGGCGAGCGCAATCATTCTTGCGCTTCCCGACTTTCGCGCGCGCAGACGTTTACCCACGCGCTTTCGCACGGGCATGGCTAAACTCCAGCGAATCCGGCATGATAACGACGCTCCGATTTACGCACATTTCTGTCGGAGCGTCAATCTCAAATCGGAGCATAATTCCGATGACCCCTGCGCAGTCCCGGATGGCCCGAGCCGCCCTTCAGCTTGGGATTCGAGACGTAGCTAAGATGGCCAAAGTTGCTGCGAGTACGATCTCCCGCCTTGAAGCTGGCGAGACACTGCAACCTCGCACAGTGGAGGCCATTCGGCGTGCGTTGGAAAAAGCCGGCGTCGAGTTCACCAACGGCAACAAGCCGGGCGTACGGTTGAAGTAACTCCGCTTCCCTTCCCGTCATGCCCGCGCTTGTCGCGGGCATCCCGCTTAGGAGGGCAAAGTCATCGCGTCCCTGATCGGGATGGCCGGGACAAGCCCGGCCATGACAAGAGATGTTGTCTAGGCTGAACGAATAATCGGATGATCGACATATTGCGCCGCGTATTCGAGAGCGGCGGCGATGTCGTCGTCCTCCAGATAGGGAAAGTCGTTGAGGATATCCGCGCGGCTTGCTCCGGACGCCAGCAAGTCGAGAATGTCCTTCACCCGTATCCGCATGCCGCGGATACAGGGCCTGCCGCCAAGAATCGCAGGATCGCTGGTGATGCGGTCGAGATGGCTACTCATCGCTCGGTGCCTCGTTTGGACAAATGTATAGCAGATTTTAGCCTGCGCCGCCGCCCTAGGATTTTAATCACATTTGCGTGAGCACTTATCCCCGCCCCTGAATCCGGCCTTATCCTTCTCGCGCCCGATCCCATGAGGGACGCGAACCGGTTGCTTCCGTGTCGTGGGGTTCGGGCCGGCGCCATCGCAAGTCGGGTCTACCCGACTTGCGCACTAATGAGTGCTCGATCTCGGGTAGACCCGAGATCGAGTGGCGTGGCGAAGCAGGCCACGCGCTCGGGCGGCTCCGAACTCCGACCCTCGGCCACTAGGAGCCGAGCGCGAGGAGCTCGCAGCCGGCAGGGCTTTTACAGCCCGTACCCCGGCGAGCGCGGACCGGAGCCGCACAGACGCCGGACGGCGCGCCGAGAGGCGCCGCATCTTCCGCAAGGAAGGTGCGCTCAGAACGGACTGTGCGCCGCTCGGCGCGCCGTCTCCCTCGCCTTTTTCGGCGAGGATATTTGAAGTGCCGGATACCGGGCAGGCCCGGCATCCGGTCCAAAACCTCGGACGCAAAAAATTGCGCCGCGAGATCAACGGAGCTTGGCTGAACAATGGAGCTTGGCTGGATGAAACACACGCGACAAACAACCACTCGTCATTCCGGGACGCGAGCGCAGCTCGCGGACCCGGAATCCATAATCCCGGTCGTGGTTATGGATTCCGGGTTCGCCGCTTCGCGGCGCCCCGGAATGACGGAGATCTGACCCCATGACCCCCTCCCCCACCTGGCACGCCGAGATGAAGGACAAGCTCTACGGCATGGTCCTTCGGCAGCTTCGCTATCATGAAGACCGCCTCGACCCGATGCGGGTGCTCGACAATCCACTCGGCATCGCGCTCCTGCGCCGCGCCTCCGACATGATGGCCTTATGGGGCGCGTGCGAGAACAAGGCCTGCCGCCGCTCGCGCGAATGCCGCCGCAAACCGAACGATTGCGTCGCGCGCTACGCGCCGCTGCTGCCGCCGGAGGCGCGCGCCGGCGTCATCGCGAGACTGCGCGATCCATGCCACGAATAGGCCGCGCAAAATCGTCATGACGAACCCCCTCATGCGCAAGATTCAATTTGATCGAGTTTGCGCCGCCCTGGCAAAAGCAGCGTGGAAATTGAAGAAACTCGCGCGGCATTGTGCCGTTTTGCTCACTTTTCCTGACATGAAAAAACCCGAACTGTCGGCTACACTGCACACAAGCTCGGGGCGATTCCCCGGCAACCTCGAGGCCGCGGCACAGGCCCGGCCGGCAAGGGATCAGATCTTGCAAAACAACCGGAATTCCACGTCGAACGGCGCGCTCGAAGCGCGCGCCTGGACCTCCATTCTCAACCGCTATCGCGCGCCCAGCACCGCGCGCAGCGTGATCGAGATCGCGATCACGGCGCTGCCGCTCGTGCTGCTGTGGATCGCCATGTGGGCGCTGCTGCATTTTAGCTATTGGCTCACGTTGCTCGTCGCGGTGCCGGCCGCCGCCTTTCTAGTGCGGCTGTTCATGATCCAGCACGATTGCGGCCACGGCTCTTTCTTCCGCCATCGCCTGGTGAACGATTGGGTCGGCCGCGTCGCCGGCGTGCTGACGCTGACGCCTTACGACTTCTGGCGGCAGACCCATGCCGTGCACCACGCGACCTCCGGCAATCTCGACCTGCGCGGCGTCGGCGACGTCGACACGATCACGGTGGACGAATATCTCGCCCGCTCGCGCTGGGGGCGGCTCATGTATCGTCTCTATCGCCACCCGGTCGTGATGTTCGGGATCGGCCCCGCCTATCTCTTCATCCTGCAACACCGCTTGCCGGTCGGGCTGATGAAGGCCGGCTGGCGCCCGTGGCTCAGCACCATGGCCACCAATGCCGCCATCGCGCTCATCGTCGCCACCTTGATCTGGTTCATCGGGCTGAAAGCCTTCCTGCTGGTGCAGTTGCCGATCACGCTGCTCGCCGGCTCAATCGGCGTGTGGCTGTTCTATGTGCAGCACCAGTTCGAGAACACGTCGTGGAAGCGCGTGCCCGCCTGGAATTTGCACGAGGCCGCCTTGCAGGGCAGCTCGCATTACGACCTGCCGCCGATCCTGCGCTGGTTTACCGCCAATATCGGCATTCATCACGTGCATCATCTGTGCAGCCGCGTTCCGTTCTACCGGCTGCCGCGGGTATTGCGGGAGAATCCGGAACTCGCCTCCACCGGCCGGCTCACGCTCGGCGAAAGTATCCGCTGCATCCGCCTCGTGCTGTGGGACGAAAATTGGCAGCGGCTGGTCTCGTTCCGCGAAGCCACCCGCGCGCGCATGCAGCCGATCTGATTTGAGTGTGGTGTTACAGCCCCGCTGCGCGCACCAGCGCGGCGGTCATCACGCCCACCGCCACGCCCAGGAAACTATTGCCGCGCCACATCATCGCCGCGGCAGCCGCTGCCAGCGCGATGCTCGCCGCCAATCCGCCTTTGACCGCAATCGGCAAAACCGTCGCCGTGACGATGGAGCCCGGCAGCGCCTCCAGCATCAGCCGGATGCGCGGCGTCAGCGGTACATGTGCCATCACCCAGAATCCGGCCGCGCGCATGAGATAATTCATCCCGGCCATCACGAAGATCGCGAGCAGCGCCATCGGCTCAACGCTCATGGAGGAATCCTCCCGCGACGCCGCCCGCGATTGCTCCGGCAACAATGAACCACCAGCCTGGGATAAGCTCCGCCACCAGCAAAGCCACCGCCCCGGCGATGATCCAGGGGATCGCGCGCCGTGAGCCGCGCCACAGCGGCACCAGCATCACCACGAAGAAGGCGGGCATGATGACGTCGAGCCCGAAGCGCTTGGGATCGGTGACCGCCGCGCCGAGCAGATAGCCGGGCACGCAAGACACGATCCAGAGAAACCAGAACGCCAGCCCGCCGCCGACAAGGATGGACGCGTCCCGCCCGCCCTTTGCATGATAATTCATCGCAATCAGCCAGCCAGGATCGGTGATCACGAACAGCGACGGATAGCTCTGCCACGCGGGCAAACTGCCGAACCACGGCCGCAGCGACGCCGTCATTAATATGAAGCGCATATTCACTGTTGCGGTGACGAGGCCGAGCGTCACGATCCCGCCCAGCGTCGCGATTTCCGGCCACATTTCCAGCGCGACGAATTGCGACGCGCCGGCATAGACCAGCGTGGTCATCAGCGTGGCTTCGAGGAGCGTGAGACCCTTCTGCGCCGCCAGCGCGCCGAAAGCCGCGCCGAACATCACCATGCCGGGCATCACCGGCGCAGCAAGCCGCGCGCCTTCGACCAGGCCGGCCAGCGAAAAATAAGCCGCGCGGCCCTCTTTCCGGGCGACAGTCATGGAAACCTCACATCGGCAATGGCGCTATCAAACAGAAAACGCCTTGCCCTTCTCCGGCACGATCACCTTGGTGGAAGCGCCCTTCATCTCCGCGATGAATTTGTCGGCGCTCTGATCGACAAAGGGGAACGATGCATAGTGACATGGGATCACGGCGTCGAGCTTGAAGAAGCGCTTGATTGCGAAGGCCGCCGACTTCGCGCCCATGGTGAAGCGGTCGCCGATCGGCACCATCGCCACCTTCGGCTGGTGCAGCTCGTTGATGATGGCCATGTCGCCGAACACGTCGGTGTCGCCCATGTGATAGACGGTCGGCTCGCCCGCCGCCTTGACGATGATGCCGCCGGGATTGCCCAGATAAACCGATTGGCCGTCCTGAATGTCGCCCGACGAATGGTCCGCGCGCACCAGCGTCACGGAAAACGCGCCGAGGTCCACCGTGCCGCCAATGTTCATGGGATTGAATTTCTCCAACCCCTTCCCCACCAGCCACATGCCGAGATCGTAATTCGCGGTCACCGTGGCGCCCGCGCTCTTTGCGATGTCGAGCGTGTCGCCCACATGGTCGCTATGGCCGTGCGTCAGCAGGATATGGCTCACGCCCTTGGCCGCCGCGGCCTTGTCCGAGGCGAAAGCCGGATTGCCGGTGAAGAAAGGGTCGATCAGCACCGCCTGGCCCTTGAAATCGAGGCGGAATGCGGAATGTCCGTACCAGGTGATCTGCATGACAATATCCTGTTGGGGTGGAAATGGCCGGGGCGCACAATACCCGCGGGGACGCAGGGATCAACTACAACAATTGGTGTAGCCCGCGCGGCATGTTAGGCAACCGCATGCCCGCGCCGATCGTTCCCCTCATCGAAGCCGCCGGTCTTTGGCCCGGGCGCGGTGGGCTGATTGGCCTCGACCTTGGCACCAAGACCATCGGCGTGGCGGTCTGCGATCCCGGCCGCAAGCTCGCCACCGGCGTTGAAACAATCGCGCGCAAAACTTTCACGGCAGACGCCAAGCGCGTGCTTGAGCTCGCCGCCGAGCGCAAGGCTGTGGGCTTTGTTCTCGGCCTGCCGGTCAATATGGACGGTAGCGAAGGCCCGCGCGCGCAATCCACCCGCGCTTTCGCGCGCAATTTCGCAAAGCTGACAGAAATTCCAATCGCCTTATGGGATGAGCGGCTTTCCACCGCGGCGGTGGAGCGCGAGCTAATTGCCGCCGATGCTAGCCGCGCCAAGCGCGCCGCCGTCATCGACCAGCACGCCGCCGCCTATATATTGCAAGGCGCGCTCGACCGGCTGGCGAGATTAGGTTCATAGAACTCGATATTCCGCTCGTCCCCGCGAAAGCGGGGACCCAGTTCTGTGTTTTTGGCCTCCGGATTCCCGCTTTCGCGGGAATGAGCGGGAGGTGTTCAGGCCGGCAGCGCCCGTTCCAGCAGCATCGATGCCTCGCGATCGGTGATGTCGCTCGTGCCGAACGTCGAACCGCGCCGTCCGGAAAGGCGCGTCCGCGCAAATACCTCGGCGACAGGGGACCCGCTCGCTTTCAGAGCGGCAGCGGCAGCGAGCAGCGCGATGCGTTCCACCGCCCCGCGCGCCTGTGCTTCAGCGCTGTTGGACGCCAGTACCCGCGCAATGAAATCGACGGCGTCATGCGCGCCCGGTAAATCGGCGGCTTGCCGGACCACATCCGCCAGCGCAGCCTGAAGACTGTCGCCGTCGCGGCCGATGGCGCGCAGCACGTCCAGGCACATCACATTGCCCGAGCCTTCCCAGATCGCGTTCACCGGCGCCTCGCGGTAGAGCCGGGCCAGCACATAGTCTTCGACATAACCGTTGCCGCCCAGGCATTCCATGGCTTCATAAGCGAAAGGTGGAGCGGTCTTGCAGATCCAGTATTTTGCGGCCGGCGTCAGCAGCCGCGCGAGCCGCGCTTCGCTGTCATCGCTGGCTGAACGATCAACGGCTCGGCAGAGCCGCATGATGAGAGCGACTGAGCCCTCAACTTCAAGCGCGAGATCCGCCAGCACCTGACGCATCATCGGTTGATCGATGAGCAATTTGCCGAACACATTGCGGTGGCGCGCATTGTGCAGCGCCCGCACCAGCGCCGCACGCATCAGCCCGCCGGAAGCTATGGCGCAATCGAGCCGCGTTAACTGCACCATCCTGATAATGGTACGGATGCCCTTTCCTTCCTCGCCGACGCGCAAGGCAAACGCGTCTTTGAATTCAACCTCGGTCGAAGCATTCGAGCGGTTGCCGAGCTTGTTCTTCAGCCGCTGAAAATGCAGCGCATTGACGCTGCCGTCCGGCCGGAAGCGCGGCATGAAAAAACACGTAAGCCCGCCCGGCGCCTGCGCCAATACCAGAAACGCGTCCGACATCGGCGCCGACATGAACCATTTGTGGCCGGTGATGGCGTAGCCTTCGCCCGCAGATACAGCCTTGGTGGTATTGGCGCGCACGTCGGTGCCGCCCTGCTTCTCCGTCATGCCCATGCCGACGGTCATGGCGGATTTCTCCCACCACGGCTTGAAACTGGGGTCGTATTGCCGTGCGCCAATCTTTGGCATCAGCTTCTTGATAAGATCGACCTCGCCGGCCAACGCCGCCACCGAAGCCCGCGTCATGGTGATGGGACACATGTGCCCGTTCTCAACTTGCGCCACCATGTAAAAGCGCGCCGCCCGCGCCACTTCGGCCGGAGGCGGCGCAGGTAATGCATCCGCATTCCATGTCATGGCATGCAGACCCGCGGCCATGCTCTCGGTCATGAAGCGATGGTAGGCGGGGTGAAATTCCACGACATCGCGCGCGCCATCGGTTTGCAGCTTGGGCGGGTTCTCGTCGGCAAGCCGCGCCTGCTCGAACATCTCCGCGGCGCCCCAGTGCCGTCCGAAAGAGGACAGCGCGCCCACCTCCTGCCCTGCTCCATTCGCGGCGACGGCCTCAGCCAACGGCCGGTCGCTCCCAAAGAGATCGATATTCTCCAGGGGCGGCGCCTGATTGAACACGTTCTGCGTCATGGCCTTCACCGCGTTTCCACACAGGCTAGCATGCCTGATGGCTATCAAGCGTCGATAGGATAATGTGCGCCAATGCCGGACCCGTTCAATTTGCCATTACTCTTCTTATTTAGCACCGCGGCCTTTATTCTTGGGTATGCGTTCGGGTCGATCCCCTTCGGCCTGCTGCTGACATGGATCGTGGGCGGCACCGACCCGCGCGCCATAGGCTCCGGTAATATCGGCGCGACAAATGTGCTGCGCACGGGAAACAAGCCGCTCGCCGCCGCCACGCTTCTCGGCGACATGCTCAAGGGCACGGCCGCCGTTGTGATCGTGCAACGCTTCGGTGGCCAGGAGCTGGCGATCATAGCCGCGCTCGGCGCTTTTCTCGGTCACCTCTTTCCCGTCTGGCTGCGCTTCAAGGGCGGCAAAGGGGTCGCCACCTATATCGGCCTCCTGCTCGGCCTCGCCTGGCCGGCGGCGCTCGTCTTTTGCGGCCTATGGGCTGTTGTGGCGGCTGCGACGCGCTATTCATCGCTTGCGGCGCTGGCCGCCAGCGCGGTGACACCTGCTTTCTTGCTGGTCACCGGCCGTTACCCGGAAGCCCTGCTTTTCCTCCTATTGACCGTCTTGCTGTGGCTCATGCACCGGCAGAATATCGCGCGTTTGCTCGCCGGCAGCGAAGGCAAAATCGGGCATTAAGGGATTTACCTAATCCGTCATCCGCCGTTCGCCCACGGCAATTAATCCGTTAGATTAGCCAAAAGTGCCGGTCAGGCTCGATGCGGACCTGCAACGGGAGGAAGCGTGAGCGGAACGGACAGGACCGAAGGCGTCCGCCTGACCGATGAGCAGCGGCTCGACTGGCTGCGTCTCATCCGCAGCGAGAATGTCGGCCCGCGCACCTTTCGTACTCTTGTCAATCATTGCGGTGGCGCCGGCCCTGCCCTTGCAGCGCTGCCTGATCTCGCGCGCCGCGGCGGTGCATCCGGCCCCGCCCGCATCTGCACCCGGGACGAAGCAGAGCGCGAGATAGCGGCCGCGCGCAAACTTGGCGTCACCTTCATCGCGCTGGGCGAACCCGAATATTCCCCTCGTCTACAAACCATCTATGACGCGCCGCCGCTGATCGCGGTGCGCGGAAAGACCGCAGCCCTCGCCCTGCCCTTCGTCGCCGTCGTCGGCGCGCGCAATGCGTCGGCGGCCGGCGTTAAATTCACCGAACGTCTGGCGCGCGAGCTGGGCGAAGCCGGCTTCGGCATCGTCTCAGGGCTCGCGCGCGGTATTGACGCCGCCGCGCACAAATCGAGCGTCAACACCGGCACCGTCGCCGTGTTAGCCGGCGGTCATGACAAAATCTATCCGCCCGAACACGCCGGTCTTCTACAATCCATTCTCGCCGAAGGCGCGGCGATTTCCGAAATGCCGCTCGGCTGGGAGCCGCGCGCGCGCGACTTTCCCCGCCGCAACCGCCTGATCTCCGGCCTTGCTCTCGCCGTTGTCGTGGTGGAAGCAGCCAAGCGCTCCGGTTCGCTCATCACCGCGCGGCTCGCCCCGGGACAAAGCCGCGGAGG
>Ga0080064_1005491_pt1 | contig 14781 bp, 10 predicted proteins | sample Subgrocontami54m_FD_69260 | JGI IMG/M metagenome (GOLD analysis project Ga0080064, IMG submission 69260) | Subsurface groundwater microbial communities from S. Glens Falls, New York, USA - GMW46 contaminated, 5.4 m (SPADES assembly) (version 2) ...
ATATCGGCCACGACGAGCGGGTCGCCGGTAGCGGAGACCTCCCTTGCGAATTGCTCCGCCACCGAGATGCCAAGGGTCGCATTTTCCTCCGCCGGCAGCCCCACGCCCATCCGGCAGCGGAGCACCGGCGGATCTTCTTCCAGGAGAAACAGCCTGACCGCGGCGCTGCCGGCAATGGTGGCCGCCTGGTGGACGATCGCTTCAAGAATGTGCTCGAGATCAAGGGAAGAGGTGACAGCCTGATGGGCGTGGAGCAGGGCGGCGAGTTCCTGTTCGCGACGCGAGCGGGCGCCCAACTCCTGCCGAGAGGCGTTCGCCTGGCCCTCGAGCGTGAGGACTTGCTTCCGCAAAGCCGCCAGCTCTGCCAGGAGTTCGGCTTCGGTGGGCCTATCCATTCCCTGGTCCTGTTCCCACAGCAGAGAATCCTCCGCGCTCAACGATAGCCGAGGGCGCGCGCCGATGAACAATCAGCACGACGCAGGATGCAGATTGCGGACGGCTATGGGGTATGGCTGCGCTGCTAGCTTTCCTGGTCGAACGCCCGAAGTGTAGTCGCGGGAGGTGAAACTTCGTGCTGGGGTGGAATGGGAGTCTAGGTGGGTCCCGCGGGACTGTCATGAGATGCCTGCACGCGGGCGACCGACCGGACCTCTGGCTGCCGAGAATTCGCTTGCACACGGTCATCGAGAGACGGGGAGGAGGCTTCTGACTCTGCACCCGGATCCAGGCACTGCTGAGACCGGAGAGGGACGAAAGGTTCCGGATGTACCCCTCGCTCGGGCAGTGGTCGCGAACCTTGGCGCTGTTGGCGCCTCGGCGGTTCGACTTTGCCGCCCGGCTTCAGTGGATGGCGAAGGCCACGCCCAGCCCGTAGGTGATGGCGCCGGCGATCACCGCGACCATGGTCATCTCCAGCCCGCTGATCCACCAGGGACGCGTGGTCACCAGGCTCTTGGCCAGGCCCACGCCGAAGTGGGCCAGGATGCTCAGGACCGCGGCCCAGATGACCGCGGGGGTCCCACGGCTGAAGAAGAACGGGATCACAGGGATGATGCCGCCGACCGCCGTGGACGTGGTCGCCGACAGACAGGCCTTCCACTGGTTGGGGAAGGTCGTTTCGGAGAGCCCCAGTTCCTCCTGGACGAGTGTCTTCAAAAAGTGGTCCGGTTTTTCCTGGATGCGGGCGACCAGGGTCCGCGCCTCTTCCTCCGTGAAGCCCTTGAGCTGGTAGAAGAGCTCCAACTCCTGCCGCTCCTCTTCGGGGTTCTCCTCGATCTCCGCCTTCTCCCGGGCGATCTCCCCCTCGTACACCTCGCGCTGGGACTTGGCCGCCAGGTACGCGCTGGAGCCCATGGACAGGGCGCTGGCCAGCATGCCGGCCAAGCCGGTGATGAGGACGATGTCGCTCCCTCCCGTGTACCCCGCCATCCCCGAGACGATGCCGAAGACGGCGCCCAGCCCGTCATTGATCCCGTAGATGGAGTCGCTCACCCAACCGGCCCCGGTGACGTGCCGTTCCTTCTTGAGGATCAGGTCCAGGGCGCTGCGGGGGCTCTGGGGGCCGGCCAGGACGTGGAGGATCCTGGCGTGATCCTCCTCGTCGGCTGCCGTCTCGCGGAGGATGGCCCGGCTCTTCTCGTCCATGACCGATTCCAGGGCCTGGTAGGCGGCGATGTCCCGCTCTTCGTTCGCCTCCAGCTTCTTGAAGATCACCTCCGGGCTGGCCGCGTGCAGGGTCAGGCCCAGGGTGGGCTTGACCGTGGACGCATCCGGGACCGTCCCGCCCAGCTCGCGGATCCGCGCCGCCCACTTCTCGGCGTGCCCCATCTCGGCCGCGGCGAGCTTTTGCAGGATATCGCGCCGCCGGGTGTCCTTCTCCCGCTCGGCCAGGAGGCGGTAGGTCACCGCCCCCTCCATCTCGCGGTACCAGCTCTTCTCCAGAGCGCGCAGGAGTTCCCGCGTGTCGGCCATGATGCTCCCCGTCCCCTCCCGATGTCGGTGTGCCTCGAGCATGAACCGGGGCAGTATAGCCTCTCAGAGGCCATCTGCACACCGCAAACGTCAATGGAACGGGACGAGACTTGATCCAGGGAACGATGCTGGCCGGGCCGAACCCGAGCGCGGAACCTTACAAATCGCGGGGCAGTGTGATAGAGTAATTTCGTGGAGAGCCGTCCTCAACCGCCTTCCGGGAGTGGCGAGGCCCCGCGGTTCCTGGCCGATGCGATGCTCGGCCGGCTGGCCAGGTGGCTCCGCATCCTGGGGTACGATGCGGAGTACTTCCCCGGTGAGGACGACGACCTCCTCCGCCAGGCCCGGCGCGAGGGCCGCGTCCTCTTGACCCGGGACACCCGTCTCCTCCGGCGTCGGCTGCTGCCCCCGCATCTTTTCATCGAAAGCGATCACGTGATGGAGCAGCTCCGCCAGGTGGTGGTGGCCCTGCGCCTGGATCCCACGGCGCCGCCGGCCCGCCGCTGCGTGTGCTGCAACACGGTCCTGGAGCCGCGCCACAAGGCCGAGGTCCAGGGCCTGGTCCCCGAGTTCGTCTGGAGCCACCACCAGGCATTCTGGGCCTGCCCGGCGTGCCGGCGGATCTACTGGGCCGGCACCCATCGCCAGCGGATGGAGGAGGCGATCAAGGCACTGGGCCGCTGAAAGCTGTTCGGTGGTTCGGTGGTTCGGCAGTTCGGTGGATCGTGAGCCATCGAACCACCGAACACTCGAACTACCGAACGCTCTTAGGGTTGTGACTTTCATGTCCAAACCGTTGCGCGTGATCTTCATGGGAAGCCCCGCCTTCGCCGTGGCGTCGCTCACGCGGCTGCTGGCGGACGGGCATACGCTCGCCCTGGTGGTGACGCAGCCGGACCGCCCGGCCGGGCGGGGGCAGGACCTCCGGCCGCCGCCGGTGAAGCTGGCGGCCGGGCGGCATGGCCTTCGGGTCCTCCAGCCGGAGAAGCTGAACGAGCCGGACGTGCTGGCGACTCTCACCGCGGTGCAGCCGGACGTGATCGCGGTGGCTGCCTTCGGCCAGTTCCTGCCGCGGACCGTGCGCGAGCTGCCGCCCCTCGGGTGCGTGAACGTGCACGCCTCGCTGCTGCCCAAGTATCGCGGCGCCGCGCCCATCAATTGGGCGCTGATCGCGGGGGAGACGAAGACGGGCGTCACCATCATGCGGATCGAAGAGGGCATGGACGCCGGTCCCATGCTGATGCAGCGGGCGATCCCGATCGCGCCCGAGGATGACGCGGGGACGCTCACCGATCGCCTGGCGGATGTGGGGGCCTCAGCCCTGGCTGACGCCCTCGACATGCTGGCGCGCGGGGAGGCGGTCTGGACGCCCCAGGACGATGCCCAGGCGACCAAGGCGCCCAAGATCCGTGACGAGGACTGCCGGCTCGAACTGGCGGGGGATCCCGGCCTCCTCGTGAACCGGATCCGGGGATTGTCGCCGGCCCCTGGCGCGTACCTGCCATGGCGCGGGCAGCGGCTCAAGGTCCTGCGGGCGGAGAAGCGGCCGGGGGCGGGGGCGCCCGGGACGATCCTCGCCGTCGAGTCTCAGGGCCTCGTGTGTGGCACCGGGGACGGCGCGATCGCCCTCTTCGAGGTCCAGCCGGAGGGGAAGCGCCGGATGACGGGCGCCGAGTTCGCGCGGGGCCAGCGCCTGCAGGCGGGGGCGGGCCTTGCCTAGGCTCGACATGGTGAACCGGAGAATCGGGGACACGGAGAAACGGAGAACGCGAGGCGTCTCCCCGTCTCCCCGTCTCCCCCTCTTTCCATCGGTCCGAGGGAAAGGGAAAGACCCCCGCGCGCTCGCGCTGGAAGTCCTGCAGCGGGTGGAGGCCACGGATGCCTTCGCCAACCTGCTCCTGGACGCGCGCCTCAAGCAGAGCGGGCTCGCCGGCCCGGACCGCGCCCTGGCAACGGAGCTGGTGTACGGCGTCCTCCGCTGGCGTGGCATGCTGGACTGGATCCTGAGCCGGGTCCTGGACCGGCCGCTCCTGTCGCTGGACCGCCCGGTGCGCCAGGTCCTTCGCCTGGGGGCGTACCAGCTCTGCTGCCTCACACGCATCCCCGACTTCGCCGCGGTGGACCAGTCGGTCCGCCTCGTGCGGCGGGCGCGGGCGGGAAAGAGCGCGGGCTTCGTGAACGCCGTGCTCCGTGCGGTGGCCCGCCGGAGGGACGAGCTGGAGCCGGACCCGTTCGCGGACCCGGTTGGCTACTGGACAACCGTGGGCTCTCACCCGCGGTGGCTGGTCGAGCGATGGATGGCCCGGCTGGGCCCCGAGGAAGCGGGCCGATTGATGGCGGCCAACAACGCGGTGCCGCCGGTGACCGTCCTGGCGAACGCGCTGAAGACCCGGGCGGAGGACGTCTTGAGCGCCCTGCTGGGCGCCGTCCCCGATGTCGTCACGGGCCGCTTTCTCCCCGAGGCCTTCTCCGTGTGGGGGGCGGGAGGAGTGACGGACCTCCCGGGTTTTGCGGAAGGCTGGCTGATCCCCATGGACGAGGCGGGCGCATTCCCGGTCCTGGCTCTGGATCTTTCGCCGGGGCAGCGGGTGCTGGATGCCTGCGCCGGCGGTGGAAGCAAGAGCGCGCTGATCGCCGCCCGGGTCGGGCCCGAGGGCGAAGTCGTCGCGCTGGACAGCAGCCCGCGCGCGGTGCGGCGGCTGGAGGCGGCGGTGTCCCGCCTGGGGCTCACCCGTGTACGGCCGCACCTCGAGGACGCGCGGAGAGCGGGCACCCAGTGGTCCGGCCAGTTCCCGCGGGTCCTGCTGGATGCCCCCTGCACCGGCCTGGGCACGATCCGTCGCCGGCCGGAGATCAAGTGGCGCCGCGTGCCGGACGACCTGGCCCGGGCGGCGGCGCTGCAGAGCGAGCTGCTGGCGGGCGTGGCCGGGGCGGTCGCCGAGGGGGGCCTCCTGGTCTACAGCACGTGCAGCCTGGAGCCGGAGGAGACGGATGCGGTGATCGCCGCCTTCCTCGTCGCGCACCCGGAGTTTCGCGTGGACGCAACCTGGCAGGGCCTGCCGCCAGCGCATGATCTCGTGGATGGCGACGGGCACCTGCGGGCCTGGCCCCACCGCCACGGGACGGACGGGTTCTTCGTCGCATGTTTCCTCCGTACACGGTGATGTCACCGCTGCGCCGCCGGCCCTCGAGACTTCGCAGGTTCGTCGCCGGACTGGTGAAGGCCGCGGCAATCTGCTCAGCCCTGCTGGCGCTGGCCCTGGCGTCGGGCTTCGTGGCCATGCTGTTGGCGATGGACAAGGATCGGGTCGAGGTCCCGCGCATGCTGGGGCTGGATTCGGTCGCCGCCAGCGAGCTGCTCAAGGAGGCGGGGCTGACCCCGCGCATCGTCGCCGAGGAATTCAGCGCCAAGATCCCCAAGGGCCACGTCTCGTCCCAGCGGCCCAGCCGGGGCACGCGGGCCAAGCTGGGGAGCGAGGTGCGCCTGATCCTGAGCCGGGGGAGCGACCAGCTCGAGGTGCCCAACCTGACGGGCGGCACGCTGGCCCAGGCCCAGCGGATCCTGGCCGAGACGGGCCTGACCCTGGGGCGGATCACGCGGATCCACTCGGACGCCCACGCGCGCGAGGCGATCATCGCTCAGGAGCCCCCGGCGCGCGCGGCGGCCATCCGCGGCGCCAGCGCCAACCTGCTGCAGAGCCTGGGCCCGTGGGAAGAGATGATGACGATGCCTGATCTCCGCGGCCGCGAGATGGTGACGGCCCTCAACCTTCTGCGGGAGCTGCAGGTGGAGGCCCGGGTGAGCTTCGCGGCGTCCCCCTCGCGCCGGGGCGTGGTGGTGGCGCAGGATCCGCCGCCCGGAGGCAAGGTCAGGGTCGGGGCGCAGGTCCAGATCACTGTTGGCGAGTGACCCCTGGGGGCAGGGAGCGCCTAGCGCCAGGCGCCGGGAAGGAATGAGCCCTGGATCGGGGGACGGGGAGACGCGACGACTGGGGGGGGAAGGGTGCCGGGGTCGGATTCCCCGAGGAGGCATCATGGTCAAGATCGCTCCGTCGGTGCTGTCGGCAGACTTCGGGATCCTGGCCGAGGAGATCGCCAGGGTCGAGCCGGGGGCGGACCTGCTGCACGTGGACGTGATGGACGGGCACTTCGTCCCCAACCTGACCATCGGCCCGCTGGTGGTGGAGGCGATCCACAAGCGGACGCGGGTCCCGCTGGACGTGCACCTGATGATCCAGAACCCCGAGCGGTACATCGGCGCCTTCGTCCAGGCCGGGGCTGCCTACCTCACCGTGCACGCCGAGGTCTGCCCGCACCTGCACCGGACGGTCCAGCAGATCCGCGAGGCCGGGATCAAGGCCGGGGTGGCGCTGAACCCGTCCACCTCGCTCCACGCCGTGGAGCACATCCTGGACCAGGTGGACCTGGTCCTCCTGATGTCGGTGAACCCGGGCTTCGGGGGGCAGACCTTCATCCCCTTCGTATTGAAGAAGATCGAGGAGCTGGCGCGGCGGCGCGAGCGGCTGGAGTCCAAGCCGGAGATCGAGGTGGACGGCGGGATCAAGATCGAAAACTGCCGGGCCGTGGCCCAGGCGGGGGCCACGATCCTGGTGGCGGGGTCGGCCATCTTCGGGGCGCCCGACCCGCGGGCCGCCATGCTGAAGATGAGGGAGCAGGTGAACTGACCACGAGAGGCGTTCGGAAGTTCGGGCGTTCGGTGGTTCGGTAGTTCGGGAGTTCCGGGAACAACCGGGACCCACGCCACCGCGGTGGCGACCCACCGCCGTGGCGTGGGTGCCCCGAACACTCGAACACCCGAACGCATTGAGTGAGGTTGCGGCCATGAGCACCACGATAGATTCAAGGACGGATGCGCTGATTGTGGTGGACGTGCAGCGCGACTTCTGTCCGGGCGGCGCACTGCCGGTGCCGGAGGGGGACCAGGTGGTTCCTGCGATCAACCGGATCCTGGGTCTGGGCGGCTGGCTGACCGTCGCCACGCGCGATTGGCATCCGCAGGACCACTGCTCGTTTGCGCCGCAGGGGGGAATCTGGCCGGTCCACTGCGTGGCGGGCACGCCCGGCGCCGCCTTTCACCCGGGGCTGGACGTGATGAAGATCCGCCAGATCATCTCCAAGGCGAGGACGCAGGACGCCGAGGCGTACTCGGGGTTCCAGGGGACAGAGCTGGCCGTGCTCCTGAAAGGGCAGGGGATCCGGCGGGTGTTTGTCTGCGGCCTGGCGACGGATTACTGCGTGAAGGCGACGGCGCTGGATGCGAGAAGGGAAGGCTTCGACGTCGTCGTCCTGGAGGATGCCATCCGCGGCGTCGAGGTCCACCCCGGCGACTGCGCCAAGGCCATGGACGAGATGGCGGCCGCCGGGATCACGTTCGCGAAGACGACCGAGCTGACCGGGTAGGGTCCCCTCACTCGTTCCTCTCCCCTCCGGGGGAGAGGTGAAGGTGAGGGGGCAGGTTATCCCTGGCGATCTTGTCCCGCCCGTGGCGGGATTGGCGGTTTGTATTTTCTGCTCCGGGTTTTCCGGGAAGGAGGACAGGTCATGCGCACGGGTTCGTGGATGCTGGTGACGGTTGCCCTGGTATTCGCGCTGGCGCTGCCGGCGTCGGCCCAGATGATGGGCCCGATGGGTCAGGGCGGGGCTATGGGCCCCCAGGGGGGCGGCCAGGGTGGCGGGATGATGGGCGGCATGATGGGTGGCGGCATGGGGGGCGGCCGGGCGCTGTCCCACGAGGGCCCGCTCATCAGCATCATGCTGGAGCACAAGCAGGACCTTGGCCTGAACGCGGAGCAGGAGCGGAAGCTGCGTGACCTGCGGACGGAGTTTGCGAAGGAGTCCATCCGGCGCAGCGCAGAGATCCAGGTGGCGGAGATCGAGCTGGACTCGCTGCTGGAACAGGACAAGTGGGACGTGGCGAAGGTTGAGCCGAAGGTGAAGCAGATCGCCACTCTCCAGGGCGACCTGCGCCTGGCGCGGATCAAGACGCTCGAGGCGGGCCGCGCGGTCCTCACGGCGGAGCAGCTCGACAAGCTGAAGCAGGTCGGCCACCGGATGCGGGCCATGGGCGGTTCCGGCATGATGGGACCAGGCATGATGGGTCCGGGGATGATGGGACCTGGAATGATGCAAGGTCCCGGCGGCCCGTCCGCTCCGCGGCAGTAGCCGTCTCCAGTCCGTCGGGATCCTCGCCCGTCACGTCCGCATGCGACTTCTGGGCGACCCCCCACGCCCTGGAAGCGCGCATGGCCGGCAGGCGGGGGCCACGGGCCGTGGATCCAGAAACGTAAGTTAACGTAGGCAACAACGGGTCCCCCATTACTGATGGTAATCAGGAATGCGGTCGCGCGTGCGCACCAAGGACCTATCGGATAAATAGGGGAAACCCCATGACGGCCCTTTCGTTTTCGAGCCTCCGCCTCCGTATTCTGCTGCTGGTCTCGTTCGCGGTCGTCCCGGCGCTCGGCCTCACGCTCTACGCCGGCATGGAACAGCGCCGACATGGGGCCGATCAGGTGCAGAGGGACGCGATGGTGCTGGCTCGTCTCGCTGCCGATGAACAAAAGGATGTTGTGGAAGCGACGCGCCAACTCCTGGTGACGCTGGCACAACTTCCCCCGGTGCGTGGTGGCGATCCCACTGCGTGCGATTCGCTCCTGGGGAGTCTGCGCGAGCAATACCAGACCTACCAAGCCCTTGGCGTAGTCAGACCGAATGGCGATGTCCTCTGCAGCGCCCCACCGCTCACGCAGCCCATCAATGTGGCGGACCGTGCCTATTTTCAACGAGTTCTTCAGACCCACGCCTTCGCCGTGAGCGGTTATCAGATTAGCCGCCGCAGTGGCAAAGGCGGGCTTGCGTCTGCCTACCCCATCCTGGATCCGACGGGTCGCGTGCAGGCGGTCGTCGTTGCCATTCTGGAACTGACCTGGCTCAACCGCCTCGCAGCCGGAGTGCAGTTGCCCCCCGGCTCGACGCTCACCGTCATTGATCGCCACGGCACCATCCTGGTCCGCTTCCCGGACCCGGAGACGTGGGTCGGGAAGTCCGTGCCGGCTGCGCCGATCGTTCGGCACGTTCTGAGCAAATCAGGCGAGGGGGTGACCGAAAACGTCGGGGAAGATGGCATCCACCGCTTCTACGCATTCACCCCCCTCACCGTAGCCGGCATGGCGCAAGGCACGGGCACGTCCGTGTATGTCGGCATCCCTGCCGAGGTGGCCTTTGCCGCGCCCAACCGGCTGCTGAGACGCAACCTCGCGCTCCTGGGACTGGTGACTGCGCTGGCGTTCGGCGCGGCCTGGGTGGGCGGGGACGTGTTTTTCCTGCGCCGGGTGGATGCGCTCGTGACCGCGACAGACCGCCTCGGTACCGGTGACCTGAGCACCCGCACCGGGCTGGCCCATGTGCCAGGAGAGCTGGGTCAACTGGCGCGGACCTTTGACCGAATGGCTGCAGGGCTGGAACAGCGCGAGACGGAACGCAAGCGGGCGGAGGAGGAAGTCCGAAGCCTGGCGAAATTCCCGAGTGAGAATCCCAACCCGGTCCTCCGGGTAAGCGCCGACGGCAAGCTCCTGTACGCGAACGAAGCCAGCCAGGCGCTCCAGCAGGAGTGGGGCTGCGCCCCCGGTGACCCACTCCCGCAGCCGTGGGCTGACCTGGTGGGTGAGAACTTGGCACGCCAGACGAGCAGGACGGTAGACATCGGCTGCGGTGATCGCACGTACTCGTTCTTTGTGGCGCCAGTCCCGGCGGCAGGCTACGTGAACCTGTATGGGCGGGACGTGACAGAGCAGAAGCAGGCGGAGCAGGCGCTGATCACACGCACCCGGCAACTCGAGGCGGTCCGGGCAGTCAGCGCCGAGGTCACCCGCGAGCTCCACCTCCCGACTCTCCTGGGACAGATCCACCGGCGGGCGGCCGAGCTGGTGGGCAAGGCATCGGGCGCCGTCTTCCTCTGGGACGAGGCGGCCCAGGTCCTCGTCCCGCAGGCCTGGCACGGGATCGGAGACTGGTTCAAGGAGTTGCACCTCAGGCTCGGGGAGGGGATTGCCGGGAGGGTCGCGGAACGGCGGATGGGGATGATCGTGAACGATTACAAGAACTGGCCACACGCCCTCGTCCAGATCCTCGAGCATACTGAGATCACCGCCATCCTCGCCGAACCCCTCCTGTACCGGGACCAGTTGTTGGGTGTGATTACGATCAATGCCGAGGGCACCGAGCGGTCGTTCTCGGAGCACGACCGCGAACTCCTCGCCCTCTTCGCCACCCAGGCCGCCATCGCCATCGAGAACGCCCGCCTTTACACTACCACCGAGGCCCGGGCCACGGAACTCGAGACCTTCCGCAAGATTGATCAAGCTATTACAACCCGGCTGGAGCTGTCCGCGGTTCTGGAGGCGGTGGGGGTGGCGGCGATGCGGTATCTGGGCACCCAGCATACGCAGATCTTCCTGTGGGACGAGGCGAGCCAGACCCTTCGCTACGGGGCCGCGATGGGCACCGAGGCCGAGCGCGTGCGGCCCCTGACCTATAGGCGAGGCCAAGGGATTGTTGGGGTCGTGGCCCAGACCCGCCAGCCCACCATCCTGGATGACTACCAGGCCTTCCCGCACGCCCTCCCCGGGTTCCCCGATGTCGTGGCTACCATCACGGTCCCCATGCTATTCGAGGACCGCCTCCTTGGGATCCTCCACGCCCACACCACCCAGCCCGGCAAGCGCTTCACGGCGGACGACCTCCGCCGCTTCGAGATGCTCGCCGGGCAGGCCGCCATCGCCATCGAGAACGCGCGCCTGTACGACGCGACGGTCCGGCAGCTCATGGAGTTGCGGGCGCTGCATGACACGGGCCTGGCGATCATCTCCAGTCTGACCCTGGACGAACAGTTGGAGGTCCTCGTCCAACGGCTGGGGCAGGCCACGCAGGCCCAGCGCATCCTGGTGGCCCTGGTAGACCCCGGGAACCCGGAGCGCTTCCACCAATGCCTGGCCCACGATGCCGCGAAGCCCGACCCCTGGCTCCGCAACCTCGACCTCTCATCCGCGCGGTATCCGGAGATCCAAGAGGCGATCCGGACGGGGCAACCGCAGGTGATCCCGGATGTCGCTGCGGAGGCGCGCCTGGGCGCGGTCCGAGAGCACCTGGATTTGCGCTCCCTGATCGTCGTGCCCTTCATTGTCCAGGAGCGGGCGATCGGGGCGGTCAGCCTGGGCTACGTGGGGCAGGGCCGGACCTTCACTCCCGAGGAGATCAGCCTGCTCCAATCCTTCGCCACCCAGGCGGCCATCGCCATCGAGAAGGCCCGGTTGTATCGCGAGGAACAACAGCGGCGCGTCCAGCTTGAGGCGGTCCGGACCGTCGCGGCCGAGCTGACCAGGGAGCTGGACCTCAAGAAGGTTCTCGACCTCATCACCCGGCGTGCCGCGGAACTGGTGGGGGCGGTTTCGGGGACTGTATGGCTGTGGGACGAGGCGGAGGGGGTCCTCGTCCCCAGTTCCTGGCATGGTTTCGCCGCGGAGCGGGGAGACGAGCGGCGCCGGCTGGGTGAGGGCGTGGCGGGGATCACCGCCCAGCGTCGGGAGGGGCAGATCGTGAACGACTACCGGACCTCTCCCCTGGCCCATCCCCTCACCCTCGCCCGGACATCCATTACCGCCGTCCTGGCCGAACCGCTCTTGTACCACGACCGCCTCCTCGGCGTGGTCTCGGTGGATCAGCAGAAGCCGGGCCACCGCTTCACCCCTCAGGACCGCGATCTACTTGCTCTCTTCGCCGACCAGGCCTCCATCGCCATCGAGAACGCCCGGTTGTACGAAACGATCCGCCAGCACGCCGCCGAACTGGAACAGCGGGTCCACGAGCGGACCCGAGAACTAGAAGCGGCCAACGAGCAGCTCGAAGAGGCCTCCCGCCATAAATCCGAGTTCCTGGCGAATATGTCCCACGAACTCCGGACCCCGTTGAACTCCATCATCGGATTCGCCGAGCTGGTGGGGGAACAGCGGGTGGGTGCCCTCAATGAAAAGCAGGTCCGCTACATCGGGCACATCCACAACAGCGGCAAGCACCTCCTCCGGCTCATCAGCGACATCCTGGATCTCGCCAAGGTGGAGGCGGGGAAGTTCGTCCTCCAACCCGAGGCGCTGCCTGTCGCCACCACCCTGGAGGATATCCTGGTCATCGCCCGCGGCCTGGCCAACAAGAAACAGCAGGAGCTGTCGGCCGAGATCGAAGCCAACCTGCCACCCCTCCGGGCGGACCCCGTCCGGTTCAAGCAGATCCTATTCAACCTCCTGAGCAACGCGGTGAAGTTCACCCCGGACGGCGGGCGGATCACGGTCACCGCCCGCCGGGTCGATTGGTCAAGCAGTCAAGTGGTCGATTCGTCAGGACCAGTTGACCAATTGACAACTCGACCAATTGATGCCCCAGGCGTGTGGCTCGAGATCAGAGTCACCGACACGGGCATCGGCATCAAGTCGGAGGACCTGCCCCGCCTGTTCCAGGAGTTCGTCCAGCTCGAGGCCACGGCCAGCAAGCGCCACGAAGGGACCGGCCTCGGCCTCGCCCTGACCAAGCGCCTGGTGGAGATGCACGGGGGTCGAATCTGGGCCGAGTCCGAGGGAGAGGGGCGGGGGAGCACCTTCACGGTCGTCCTGCCATTTGAAGGACCGGGGGAGCCCCCCAACGGAGCAGGCGGCGGCCCATCCCAATAATATCCCTGCCCACAGAGGAATAAGAATTGCCCCCAAGGCCGCGACGGAGCCACCCCAGGACGGGAATGCTCCAGGGCGTGGTGTTGTGTCCCCGCCCGTTGTGATACCCATGGGGTACGCACGCTTGCCGGAAGGCAGGGAGGCAGGGCCATGCGGCTGATCTTTGGGATAATTTTGTGGAGAAGGGGACGTTCCCGCTTTTGTCACTTTCCATTTACCGATTGCAGGACTGGGCGGGGGGGCCTCCGACCGTGCCAGGGCAGGGGTATTCGTCTCGAGGAGGAGCGGGCAGGCAAGCGGGCAGGTGGACCCGCGCGGCCCGAATCAGGTCCTCCCCGGGCACTTGAGAGAGAGGGTCCGGTCTCGGGGATCGCGGTACCCCGTGCCGCGCACAATCCCCGCTGCCCTCGCGTGGGCATAAGGTGACGAAGGTGGCCGGGTCCCCTTTTTCTGGGGTGGCGGTGGAGCGGCTGGCCAGGCGTCAAATCGGCACCGGCACTCTTGAGAAAACCGCAGGCGATCGTCTAAGAGCCGAAGAAGATTGGGTGACCCGGCTGGGAGTCGAAGCGAGAACACCGAGGGGACGCGAATATGCTTGACAGGGGATATAATCGTTGATGAAAATGGCTTGCCTTTGCCTGGCTTGGAATTGACCGAGGGGATAAAAATGCCAAAAAAGACGACTATCAACTTCGGGGGGGAAATGGTGCCGGCAGAGGAAATGGATTATGAGCCTCTGCGAGAGACTTGGAATGAATACCGCGTTGCTGATGGGAGCCTTTTGCGGTTGAAGGTTGTAGTCTCAAAGATTCTACGCCTTGAAAAGCGTAATGAGCAGGGTGAGCCCATTTACTTGATCAACTCGACCAATGTGGTTTCCGCAACGGTTCCTCCGGAACTAATGGGAGGCGGCTGGAAGTGAGTGGGCGGATGACTTTGCATGTGAGCGACAACGCACAGGCAATAACCGTACTATCCGGCATGGTCAGGACGAGTGCCACGGTATCTCGGTCATGGGTTCTGCCGCAGCCCGATATGCACCCAGAGGTAACTGATTCTGCTGCGTCCATCATAGGTTGGCACAGATACTTAAGCTTTGAGTTCCCGTCTCTCGTTACTTCGGGCTCCTTCGATTCTGTTGATAGCGCGTACAATTCGTTTGAACGGACTTTCGCTGCGGAGGTTCGGAAGATCCAAGGCGTTGAGCAGGTGTACATTCGAAAGGATAGGGATTATTACCGTGTCTGGACAGTCTTGAACGAACCAGATGTCGCGATAGAGGACCAAATCTATGATGCCCAGCTTCGTTTCATGGCTCAACTGGGTTTGCCTTGCGACTTCACCGTCATCTTCAGGCAAGGGAAGGATCCCTCATCGGTCCGGCCAGCCGGTGCGCTTCCACTCTCCGGTTGAAGAACATGCCAGATAAAGATACCCACATTGCCCAAGCCCATCATAACGCAGCCTTTCGGGATACGATTGACAATTCCGTTTACAGCGATTGGGCCGTAACGGTCATTTTCTATGAGGCCCTCCAGTATGTTGATGCGCTCTTGGCGAGACTGGGAAACACTCATCCTGGTACACACGACATTCGGGACAACGAAATACATGGAAGACGTGAACTTCAACCGATTGCCAGATTCTACTTCCGCCTGAAGAATCGAAGCCGAAATGCCCGTTATCACGCTGCGCGCTTTGCCGTAGCTGAGGTTGAGCGGTGCAAAAATGAAGATCTCAGAAGGATAAAGGATCACATCCTCCCCCGGCTTGCCTGAAGTCGCCCCGCAGCGCCTTCCCACCAAGTACAGCTTACTGATGCGTTGACAATCCTCTCCTTAGTAAAGGGGGCTCGGCCGTCACTTTGCTGTCCTCGAAGACGCGCCGCGGATATCGTGGATACATATGTTCGGTGCCGCGCCGAGGAACCACACGCCGCCAGAAAGAGATACGTAGGTTCTACGCTTTTTCCCAGACGCCGCTGGGAAAAAGGGGCTCGCCGGACGGCGAGCAGCTCCACACCAACGCCTCGATGCAGTATTATCGGGGGCATGAAAACACATGACGAGTT
>Ga0080064_1005493_pt1 | contig 14775 bp, 9 predicted proteins | sample Subgrocontami54m_FD_69260 | JGI IMG/M metagenome (GOLD analysis project Ga0080064, IMG submission 69260) | Subsurface groundwater microbial communities from S. Glens Falls, New York, USA - GMW46 contaminated, 5.4 m (SPADES assembly) (version 2) ...
CCGGTTTGCCGGCCGGCCCCCCGAGCGCCTCGCCCTGCCGCCGGTCCTCGAGAAGATCGCCGCCGCGGACCGCGGGCTCATCCTGGTCACGGGGATCACCGGTTCGGGCAAGACCTCGACGCTGGCGGCCATCGTGGACCACATCAACCAGACGACGCGCAAGCACGTCCTCACGATCGAGGACCCCATCGAGTTCCTGCACGAGGACAAGACCGCGCGCATCACGCAGCGCGAGGTGGGGCCGGACACGCCCACGTTCGCGACGGCCCTGCGCGCGGCGCTGCGCCAGGACCCGGACGTCATCCTGGTCGGCGAGCTGCGCGATCACGAGACCATCGACATCGCCCTCAAGGCGGCGGAGACGGGCCACCTCGTCCTGTCGACGGCGCACACGAGCGACGCCGTCCGCACGGTCAACCGGCTCGTCGGAGTCTACCCGAACGAGGCGCAGGTCGGCGTGCGCAACCGGCTCGCGGAGCTGCTCCAGGCAGTCCTCTGCCAGCGCCTCCTGCCGCGCGCCGACGGGCGTGGGCGCGCGCTGGCGCTCGAGATCCTCATCGGCACGATGACCGTGCAGGAGTACATCCGAGATCCCGCGAAGATCGGCCTCATCCCCGAGCTCCTCGACAGCGGGCACGAGATGTACGGGACGCAGACGTTCGATCGGCACCTGTCGGAGCTGGTGCAGCGCGGGATCGTCTCGGCCGAGGTGGCGCGCGACAACGCGACCAATGCCGGCGACTTCGAGCGCGCAATGGCGTTCGAGTAGATATAGTCCTTTCCGTGACTCCTTCTCGTGACGAGTTCTTGCGGCTGGCGCGGCGCGGGACGCTCGTGCCCGTGTATCGCGAGCTGCTCGCCGACGGCGAGACGCCCGTGTCCGCCTACCTCAAGCTGGCGGCGAGCGCGCCCGGCGACGCGAGCTTCCTGCTCGAGAGCGTGGTGGGTGGCCAGAAGTGGGCCGCGTACAGCTTCCTCGGCGTGCGGCCGCGCGCGATCCTGCGCATCCGGAACGGCAAGGCCGAGATCGAGGCGCGCCTCGAGCCGTCGCCGCCGGCGGGCCTCGACGGCGCCGATCCGGCCGCCGCGCTCGGCGCGCTGCTCTCGCCGTTTCGGCCCGCCCCGCCGCCGGGGCTGCCGCGCTTCTTCGGCGGGGCTGTCGGCTACTTCGCCTACGACGTGGTGCGCTCGTTCGAGCGGCTTCCGTCCTTGCCAAAGCCCTCGCTCGACCTGCCCGACGCGGAGTTCGTGCTGACCGACTCGCTCGTCATCTTCGACAACCTGCGGCAGACCGTGAAGCTCGTCGCGACCGCCTGGACGCCCGAGGGCGTCTCGGACGCGGCTTGCGGTCGTGCAACGGGCTTGGCACCGGCGGAGCGAACCTGCCCGCCACTCTCGTCCCATTGAACGGGCACTTGGAGGATTTCCTCGTCGTTCCAGGCAGTAACGACGCCGGACACGGATTTCGTCTGGCCGTTCTCGGACGTGTTCCATGACAATGAGCTGACGCGGTAATTGTAGCTGGCCCCCAACTGTGCCGCGACAATCTCCCTCGCGCGGTTCGCCGTCTCTCCGCCGAGCAGGAACATCAAGCCAGCGGTGAGTATCGCCGCAAAACCGACGCCGGCAGCGTAAGCAACACGAATGGACCGAACCTTGCCGCCGCGACTCCCGCGCGCAGCGAGAACGGGTTCCTGGCCGAGTTCCCGGACCACCCAAATCAGGAGCGCGAGCACCGCCACGGCCGGTGCGGCGATGATCGCGAACGTCCAGGGATACAGGCGAAGCTGGGCCATCGTAAGACCGAGCGGCTGAAGCAACGACAAGACGAGAGGCAGGCAGAGCAAGGCCGCCAGCATGAACGCAGCGAACCAGCGAACAATGGACGCGGCGCGAAGGCTGCCGCGAAGCAGGAAGATGCCCGCGATGACGGCGAAGATATTGAAGCTGGAGGAGTACGAGATTCCGTTGACGACGCAATAGATCATGAGGCCGATGTCGAGCAAGCCGACGATCAGCAGGACTTTCCCGACACGCTTGAGGATGTGAAGGTGCGAATTGGTTTCCGATTTGGTTTCCATTTGACCCCTCACGAAAGGAACTTCATCGGTGAGAACACGGAGAAACCGTCGCGCAGCCCGTCACGCCATCGGGCGACGATCCCGGTCTTGCGAACCTCCAGCATGCGCCAATGTGGCCCTGCGACTACCGACTGTCAACGCCGGGTGCCCGCGAGGCGTGCCGGAAGTCACCGCCGGCAATAGCCTGCTGCCGGTACTTTGCACATTCGACCGCTCGATAGACTCGTCGCGCTCCGGCGGCCGGGATATTGATGTAGCACCATTGTGCTACACTGAATCTTTCGATTCGGGGCCTTGCGATGTCGACCACCACCATTCGCCTGCCGAAGGATCTCAAGGAGCGGATCGCTCGCGCGGCGGAACGCGCAGGCACCACCGCGCACAGCTTCATACTGGAAGCGATCGCCGAGAAGGCCGAACTGGAAGAGCGCCGGGCGGAATTCGAGGAAACGGCGGATCGGCGATACGCCGACATTGTCGCCTCCGGCAAGACGGTGCCGTGGAATGAGATGCGTCGCTATCTCGAGCGTCGGCTCACCGGCAAGAAGGTCGCTCGGCCGAAACCGCGAGCACTTGCGCGCTAGTCATGTCGCGGGTCGAACTCGCACCCGAGGTCGGGGATGATCTCGATCGCATCCTGAATCATCTCTTTGAGCACGAGGTGGCGAACGCGCCGTCGAGAATTGAAGACATCATGCGGGCATTCGACGTGCTGGAACGCAATCCGCTGATCGGCCGGCCTGTCCGGGCGGACCTCAGGGAACTTGTGATCGGGCGCCGTGCACGCGGCTATGTCGCGCTATATCGATACGTCGCAGAACTCGACACCGCGTTCGTCCTCGCCATCCGCGGTCAGAAAGAGGCGGGTTTCAAGAAGACGTAGGTTTAAGAGGCGCCGGCGATGCCGTAGCGAATACGACGCTCCCCCCAACCGCACCAGCCAAGTTAGGAACCCACTCGAACCAGCATTCGCGCTTCAAGGGACGCGAGCGCCGACAGGAGATCGGGAACCAATGGTCCTAGGGAATGAATACGGTCGCTCTTGGCGACGAGCACAGCGACAGCGATTGGAAGAACCTGAAGGTTCTGTTGGTACTGCAGGTTTTGGTCCGCGGTTACAAATACGTCAAACTGGTCGGCGGCGCGACGCAACAACTCGCCATTCTTCAGCGCGGACCATCCCATCTTCTGGACGCTGCGAACGGCGTGTTGGGGTAGCTCGTCGCGCAGTTCAATCGGGAGGGACTCGTCAAGCAGGATGCGCATCGGGGACCAGCGCCTCCCGGGCCAGTTCCAGCGCGCCTACGGCCTGCTCCCTTGACACGGAGAGAAATGAGTGCAGGAACTGATCAAGGGAGTCGCCAGCTTCGAGGTAGTCGAACAGGTTCTTTACGGGAACCCGGGTGCCGTAGAACACTGGCACGCCACCTTGGATCTCGGGGTCACAGTGAATAACTGGTTGCGCCATGAGCGATTCCTCCTGCAACCTCGCCTAATATTACCCCAGACGGTAATCTTGGAACCAGTGGGTTCTCCGAACCACCGCACTGCGTCAACAAAAATGCCCCCGGCGGGGGCATTCTATCTGGCGGAGAGGGTGGGATTCTCCGTCAGCCTCCATCTTCATAGAGGCCGACACGCGCTGCTCCACCTCAAGGTGTCACATGAAAGTGTAGCAGTTCAGAAGTACGGAAGCAATGACGGACCTTGAAATCCTCCATCCTCAATTAAGCCCAAGATCACCTGCGAGCTCGGTACCCAATTGCGGTCGCGCATGGGAGACGACAACCCAACCAGCACAGTATCGACGCGGCTTTCCGGGGTGTTGCCGCTATGATACCTGCGATACATCATCCCAGTTCTTGGATCTCGATGAAAGCTCAAATCGTCTTGACTTGGCCGAATCCCAGTTCGTCACACCTCGGTCGCCTGCGCTTTTCGACAAGGGAGTTACTTCGCACGTCAGCGATGTTGTACCTAAGTTGGAAAGGCGAATAAATCCAATACTTGGCAAAGTGAGTCTATCGGCTTTGCTCTCGTCCGCGGGAGCCCCTATGATCGTGAGACGCCGGTGATGAATAACATGATCTCTTAAGTGTTCATGCCCTCCCACAACGATAGTCGGATACCCGAATTCCATGACACGTGTCATAAGTTCATCCGTACGCCTAGCATAGGTGTCTGGTTGATCAGGGTCTCTACCGTGAAGCAATACGATCAAACAAGTAGTCTCCGCCAGTTTGGAGTTCTTAATCACCGTAATTACTCGCTCAGTCACTGCTTTAAATAGAGCTTCGTCAATGAATGGTTTAGGTTGATGTTGATCGCTTCGCGTAGGCACAATGTGAGCTTCAATTGGAAATTCAAGAACGGCGAAGCCGTAATGCACCCATTGCGTCAAGAACCGGTAACCGTCTGAAGGTAGTGGCGCCCGGTCACCTGTAAGGCAAGTAAAAAACTCTCTGTACGGCTGAGTCCCGTACTCCCAGAGATCTCCATTTACGGCATCATCCTTGACTCGCCACGCCCTCCTTTTCTTGGATTCATCGCGACGTCTCTTGCCGTCTCTCTCGGCGTCTTCCTCAATCCATTCCAATTTGCTCGCCAAAGCGAGAGGCCGGCACAGATCATGGTTCCCAGGGCACATTGCAATTGGGCAGAACGGCTCCAATACTCCGACATTTCTAAGCTCGTCGACAAATTTCTGCGCCAACCTGAACTCCTCTGGAAGACCATGTTCTGTAATATCACCTGTCCAAATTAGAAAGTCAGCAACTAAATTGCCGCGCTTCGCGCCATTCGCTATCGCCACAGCATTCACTAGATCTGGCTTCATTGCACCGAAGTGTGTATCGGTCAAATGAAACATTGTAATTCCATCGTGTCTGCGCGGCGTCCAGTAGTGCCCGTGATTCTTCGCTTCCGCGCACATTAAGTTCCAGATAATTACTGGGTCTTCCGGTAAAGCATCCGGCCTCTTCGCGCCATTGGCATCCCGACAGTGCCCATAAATCGAATTCATGTACGGAAGGAAACCTAACTTCGGCACGTCACGAAGACTAGAAAGAGCCCGCTGTGCCCGCCCTGACACTACGGGATCATTAAAGTCCATGCTAAGAAGTGCAACGGGTGTGCGTTGATCACGCATAATTCCAATTAAAGTCTCGGCGTGCGCCTCCCACAACTGATCAAGTCTTAAATCAAGCACTACAAGCGCAGCTTCTCGCGACAACAACGCTGCAACGGCTTCTTTCGGTGTCTTTGGAATTCGCGGCACGATTAAATAACAACCGCTCGGGTCGCTTGCAAACTTGGAAAAGAACTCTTCGTATACCTCGTCGCGATCTCGATCATCGTCAATTACTAGCACCGTGATGCGCTCTTTCTCGTCTGGAATATTGGTCATTGCGTACCTCCAGGAAGCCAATGCAATTCAATCTTTGTCTGAAACCATTTGCCGCCACGCATCGAAGGTGGAATCCTCAGCAACGTAGTTCCGATCTGCTGATGCACCGGTGCCATGTCCACCTTTGTCTGCTCAAACTCACTCTCTGACGCTCCCGGTATTCCAATATTCCAGATCGATATTGCTAGACGTCCTGCTGAATCACCCTCGAGAAATATCCAAATCCGGGCCTTCAGTCCATCCAACGCGGCTAGCTCTTGCGGTGCTGACACGGACGTATCGGGAGCGTATCTAGCCGCTTCCCGACACAGGCGTTTGATAAGCTCTCGCAACTCTAACCCGAAAAGTACGTAACGCATGCCGTGCCGCACCTTAAAGCTTCCCGTTTGATCGACTACCCGATACGTATCTTGACGTACACTTGACTCTGTTAGCTCTTCTACAAATCCCTCAATCTCACCCCGTATCCTTGCGATCCCCTCTGCTGGGCTGTTAGGCTCAACGCGGATCATCGCAGAATGGAATGCTCTTCTACAAGTGTCTATTATTGACCGTGCTTTCCGTGCGTCCGCGTTTCGTTTATCTGGGTTGACTGCCCGGCTCGCGTAGTCGAACAGTTGCGTCACTACGCGATTGTCAAGCGAACACAGCGCTGAAAACATTTCGCCCACGCCACCCGCAATCTCCTTGTCACCTGCCTGATTCCGCCAGCCTTGACAAATTATGGAATGCGCCATTTGTACCGTGCCATTTACCAGACTCCACCCTGCACTGGGATCCTCTTCCTCTTTGAACGAAATAGATCGTTTGACATTTTCATCTCTTAAAGCAGCGGCGCGCTGCAATACTTCCACGCACTCTCCGTGTTGATCACTGGGGCCGAAAAACCGTAGCGCGTACTTGAACTGATCTGCAACTGATCTCTTTGTAAGTGTTATCAGCTGGCGATTCCAACTAAGCAATGATCGTTGATCTCGGAAGGACAATTCCTCCGAAGACTCCGTATGGGCCTTAAGCTCTGAGAGCTTCGTGTCAATTAACTTCTCAATATCGGCTGTGCGCGAATCATCTGGCGCATATTCTTCGAGAGCGACGGTCATCAATCCCACTTGTGTTTCTTGATTGACCAAGCGAGCCTGGCAAAGCGCCCACACCACGTCGTTGCGAACCAGAAATTTTGTTTCATCATCTAAGTTCGTTAGAGCCAACACGGTGAGCTGGCGCAGAGACCGCATTCTTCCCTTCAATTCCGTTCGCATATCAAACTGTCGGTTACCTTCGAGATGGATCAGGTAGCGTATTAGCAGGCGTGTTCCACGCTCCTTGGTTGTCACCGTTAAATCGCTTGCACAAAGTAGAAAGAAACAAGCAATGATCTCTATTGCAGCAGCGCAGCCCATATCACTCAAGGCTGATCCTTCGCGCGTTTCGGCCAGCTCCTTCGCGAATTTGATTGGGTAGTCTGGATTCGCCTGCGTACGCGCAATTTCTACCGCATATGCTACGGCCTGAGTGCTATTCTGGATCCATACTTGGCCCCACTCCACCTCGTCCGAAGGCCATGCGTCCTTCGGACCCGCCTTCGGTTGAATCGGTTCGCCTAAACTACCTAGGAGACTTGTCTGACCGGCGGCGTCGACTGGCGGCGGAACCACTTCGGGCAAAGCCGGTGGCGTAAACCCAAATCTTTTCTTTAACGCCGTGTCAAACACCAGCGGCTCGAGACCATGATCCCACCATGCAAGACTGGGATCCGTTAGCTGCCAATCAGCACGAATCTTGTCGATACACGCGACCAATGCGGGCTGAAAAACAGTCGCACGCTCCCGCAGCGCACTGAGAGAATCCTTACTCTTGCAAATTGGGCATGATCGCTCATCGTCCAATGTGGGAACATCAAACCGCCAATAACAAATAACGTCCTCAGCTTCCGCGTGCATTTCTTTTGGCAATGCGGGATAGCTCGTTCGATTCATCAGACCAAGGCCGATAACTGATTTCAATCCAACGTTTACCAGTTGCCGTTTTGTATGTCGGAACGTTCTGTTGCCAACAAAGCCAATGTCAAGAAAAAAGGCAGCGCCACACGTCTCGGTCGCGAAGAATTGGCTAATTTGCTCCAAGGAAAGGGGCGACACTTGCTTAAGGCCGTCACCAACGTCCGGCAAATAATTGACCGGCAAGATCTGCCATCTACGAGCATCAATTGCGCCCGTTTTGATCAAATGCCGCACCATTATTCCGTTCAATCGTCCCGGTGGATACACCAATAGCGGCTTGGAAATGTCCTTTGACCGCGTTTCGAGTTCGTTGCCAACCCAGCGGTAGAACCCGTGCCTGGACTCTGCAGAGACTTGTAGTGCACGAGCGTGATCCACTTCAATTAGTCCATGACGACGATCGATACTCCAATGTCCAATTCTGAGTAGTCGCTCGCGATGCCACTCACGATAGGATTCCGCAACCGATGGTCGAAGGTTGGCGTTGCCGCCCCGATCGACGATCTGGCGTGCCACCGGTCGAACTAGCGGCACTCGGTGACCGTCTCTTTCGATAAAGGGCCGCACAAATGGGGTGCCGGGAACTCGCTCCCAGCGATTGCCCTTTCCCGCACCGTGGCTCGACATTTTCGGCGGGATCCATTCCAGCGCGGAAAAGACATTTCTTGAAAGCGTCTGGTCAGGAACGGCCGCCACTACGAAGCACGCCAATATCCCTCTCGCCTCACGTCCACGTTGACGCTCCGCTTGATTAATAGTGCTGCCCGTCACAACAGAGCTAATCACAAAAAGCTCTTTGGGCTCACTGTGTCCGTCAGTACCGCGACTTCGCCAACGCAATGCGTCTTCTAGATCAGGTTTAATCAAGTCGTCGATCGCAACCGCTACCAATCCACGAAAAGTAGCGAGAGCACGTCGCAATGCCCTGCGAATGATCTTTGCAATCTCTCTATCCTGCACGGCCAGCGAATAGTCGAGATATAGGGGCAGCTCAATTCTTGTGCTCCCGTTTCCGTCATCCCAAACAACGTCGGGGAGAAGTAAGCGATTTGTCGAATTCGCCACGCGCGTCCAGAATGCGTTAGAGTCATGCCATCGAAGTATCTTAAGAATAGTGGCGAGAAGATCAATGGCTGGGGCTTTCGTGTCTAAGCGAAATCGAAGTTGATGCGTAGTCTCTACGACGGTTAGCGTAAGACCGCATGCAACAATATCCTCGGAAAGGACGGTTATCTTTAACGCCTTCGACGCAACATTATTGACAATGTCCTTATCCAAGGACACTTTTTCGAGATGGGCTGCAAGCAATACTGCCTGGGCTTGGCTTAGGTCGCAAAATACCAAGCGGTCCGGATTGAAGGAAGCTACTGAGTGTCTAACCCATCGTTGCAGGAGTTGATCTGTGACATTCTTTCGGAAATCCCGAGACATTCGCACAATTGCAGTTGAGCCACATTCCTCGACGTACTTGACAAATTCTCTATACAAGTTCCTTTGAGACATTGGCGAAGGGCCACCAGTTCCCCCCAGCAAGGTGCGCAGGTCAAAGACTCGCGTTTCTCGCTCATGTAACGTAGTGTGCCCGTGAAATGCGGTCCTAAGGGTGTGGTTGTCAGTATTAGACGCACTTGGCACAAACCACGGTTCCGCCAAGTCTGGCTCTTGTGAGATATCTATTGCAAAGTGAAAGTAGCTACCGCGGATAGATTCCCCAGAATCGGAAGGTACGGTCTCAAAATGGATGTCCTGCGGACCTCCATTGTAGTTTTCTGGTCGCGGATGTTCACTTGCGGTCCATTCTGGTGCGACGTATATTCGAGAGCGGTCGGTGTGCTGGCTCAGTACGGTGTTAACATGGAAGAGCCCTGTGATATTGCTCCGCGTGTCTTCTGTAAGTCCACCAGATCTGCCATGTCGCGACACAGGCTTCCGGAAGATAAGACTGAGCATTCGTCTTCTCGCTCGGAGTGGATTCGATCCTTGCGCCGAGGCAAGAATATCGTCCAGTTCCTTTTTGGTCTCTTCATCGGGCGAATTCCGCTGCCAAGCAGGGCCATCCGCAGTCAATCCCCTCCCGATATCACAAATGAATATTTCAAGATACTTGGTTCCTGCCTCCTGCATTACAGAGATTAGCGGGGAATCAACGGCGGATTCCAAAATCTCTCGTTCAACTGTCCCGCGCTTATCATGCTCTATTGCTCTTTGTGCGCCCTGCCTAAGGTAATCGTGTAGCTGTCTTCGGCGTGCATATAGGACAATCGGACCGGTTTCGCCTACTCTATATGCGTGTTCACAGGCGTTGACCACGATTTCAGTCACCACCTGGCGTGCTCTTACCAACGCACTATCACGATGACGAAATTCAGATTGGCGTGCACGAAAAAGCCTCGCATCCATCGTTTGCAAGACATCATCTACGAAAGGCGTTACGTCTCGAGACGGATCAATGCCAGATTCACAAAACAATGGTGGGCAAGCCGCATCCATTTCATAGAACAGATTGCAACTAGTGGACAACTCGATCGCAGTTTCGAGGTCATAGACACTCGATTCCGGGAAGACAGTAGGGTAACCGCTGAGGCCGCTTTCGTAGTGGAATTCGATTGACTTGCATGTACGAGTCAAGGCCCGAAGGAATCCATGTTTTGCCAGAAAAAGTCTTGGTCGGGCTGGACTATCCACCAGGCCCGAGTCCGTTCTGGCGCCACCTAACTGAACGACAAGATGGCTAGTCGGAGTCAGCTTGGCCCATTGAAAGACATGACAAAGCAATCCCAGGATTGGAATGGGATCGATCCATATACACTTAGAAAAATCATGCTCGACGACTTCGGGCCGGTCATCGAATCTGGCCTGAATGCTGGCGCCACCCCTCTTGGCAAACCAGCGATCTCGGAATCGTTCTGGGATCTCTATGTATTGTGCTTTCACGAGTTTCCGTCCAGGCGTTGTGTTAGTCCGCCCAGAAATGCGTGAACCTGATCGGGGTGAGTTCGAAGTAGCGCACAGTATGCTGCATTTTCTCGGGTCCAAGATACTGCTGGATGAACCCGGTTTCGTGCCCTTCGTCGGCTAGTTCGAGACCAATTGCGCGGCGCAACATTATTGTGCTTCCCCGGTCTTCCCCGACACTGCACTACGCTTAACCAAGCGTTCCGTTAGTGTCCGATCTTTTTCTGGAACCTTTCAAAATCCTGGCGCCTTTTCAGCAGGGATAGACATATGCATCCTTCCGCATAACGGTGAGAGTCCTCATCTTGATCGAGAATCAATGTTTGGCGGGTCTATTCGGCGACGAATTCGTCAGTCCACCCGATTCTCTCCAAAGCATGAGGAAACAAGCCCAGCGGAGACAAGAGAGACGTTTTTCTTCGCGAGGCACAGGCAATTCCTACAGAGTATGGACAGCTAGGGCTTGGCCGCCCAACGCTGCCCGTGCCACGTCAATCAAATGCCGATGATGCGTAAAGATAAGGACCTGCACGCCCTCAGAGAATCGCGCAAGCGCGCTCAGGATGTTCGCTGCGCGTTCATCATCCGAGGTAATGAGTACGTCATCGAGCACAAGCGGCATGTGCGGGTGTGATGCTCGCCGCAGATCTAGCGCTGCGAGTCGCAACGCCAGATAGAGCTGATCCGCCGTGCCGTCGCTCATGGCCTCGACGCCAATCCTGACGCCGTCCGCGCGTTCGGCGCGGAGCACAGGCTTGTCGTCGGCTTCGTCGGCTACCAGCCGCTGATACCGCCCCCCGGTCATTAGCGAAAAATAGGTGGACGCTGCGGCCACCATCGGCGCCTGGGCGCGTTCGCGGAAGCGATTCAGCGACTCCTTCAGCAGCGCGTGCGCAAGCCTCAGGCGCGCCCACGGCCGGATCGCCGCCCGGAACCGCGCGGCGGCTGATTCCATGGCCTCCCGCGCGGCTGCAGCGCGATCCGATGTGTCGATCGCCTCAAGAGCCAGCCGTGTCCGTTCTTCGGCCTGACGCGCCGCGGCCTGCTCCGTTTCGCGCTGCCCGATTTCCAGCCTGACCCTGTCGCGTTCGCTTTCGATGGCAACGGTGTCCTGGCCGGCCAGACTCTGGCGCAGCGCTTCTTCCGGGCGCAACGACGCCTGCGCGAGGTGCTCTCGGAGTGTTGACAGGTGGGTCTGTGCCTGGCGCTTGCGTACGGCGCTCTCCTCGCGCTCCGGCAGCAGGTCCGGTGTTGCGACACCCGCCGCCGAACAGAGTCGCGCCAGCGCCGCGCCCTGTTGCTCGAGTGCCGCTTCTGCGCGCAGCTTCGTTTGCTGCGCCCGGTCCTGATCACGGATCAGTGTGTTGCGCTCCCGATTGGCCTCCCGTGATGCCACGAGACGTCTGCGCAGACGATCCGCGAAGTCATCCACCGACACTGGTTCCGGTTCGCCAACCAGCGTCGCAAGCTGCGCGGCGCTGGTCTCGATATCGTCGACGATGGTCTGATGAGTGGCCTTCGCCTGCCGCGCGTCGGCCAGTTGTGTGGATTGTCGCGCTAAGGCGTCGAGTTCTTCAAGTCGCGCCTTCACGGTTTCCGAGGAGCGGTCGGACGGCAGGAACAAACGCGCATGCCAGGCCTCAAGTGCAGTTTCATGGCCTTTCAACTCCATCTCTGTCTGTTGAATCAGCGCGCCAACCTTCTTCCGCTCGGCTTGTTGCGCGCGCAGCGCTTTTGCCTGAGCGCCGCTCTGGGCCTCGCTCTCTGCGGCCTTCTTCTCCCAACGAAGTGCCTGCGCGATCAGCGACGGCAGCGCATCGGCTTCGCCTCCAGCCGCCACCTCGGTGGCAGTCTCTCCGGCGGCACGCAGCGCGACAACCAGTGCCGATGCTCCTGTCGCCGCTTCCTTCATCACACCTTCGCGATCAGAGCGCAGTCCTGCCAGGCGCCCTGCAAGTTCCAGTACAACTTCGCGCTGACCCTGCCATTCGCGCAAACCGTCTGCGTCCAATGCCGGCAATTGCGCCTGTGCGAGACGTGCCGTCCAGCCCGCGAGCACGCCCTCGCGCTGTGCTCCGAGAGACGCAAGCGCGGCAGCAATTTCGCGCCGGCGCCCTTCCATCTGCTCGATGCGCGTGGAGCATTCCTCGGAGACAGCCGCACGCTGCGCATCCGCGCGTAACAGGTCCGCCTGCCGGTCGGACTCATCCTGCGCGGCCTCGAATGCGTCCGGCAGCGGGTGGTTCGCATCGAATATGCGGCCCAGCTCGGCCGCATCCTCGGTGCGATCCACGTAGGCTTTGCGAACTCGCGTCCAGCCGTCATCCCGCCGCTCCCGGGCGAGGCGCAGGGTCTCGGCAGTGACCACCTCTCCTTCCGCGGCAAGTTGACGCTGGCGCACCCGCTGTTCTTCCAGTTGGGGCTCAAGCCTTCGGTCTTCGTCGCGCGCATCGCGCATCGCCTCGTCAACCGCGGCAAGCCCCTGTCGGGCCTCGGCAATCTGCGCTTCCAGCAGGGGCTGTGCTTTGCGCAATGCCTTCTCGGAATCGACACCGATGTCCGAAAGAGACTGAATCAATCGGCCGTCCAGTTCGCCGATCTGCCGGTCGTGATCGCCTCGCCTCCGTCCCACGTCCCCCAGCGCCTGGGCACGCTGCAATGCCTCGGCCAGGTTTTGCCGGACGGACGGGTCTGGAAGTGTGGGCACCTCAACCTCGTCGGCACTCAGTGCGTCGTCCAATTCCAGCGCTCGCCGGCGATTCCCCGCCAGCCGCTCGTTGAGCCGGTCGATAGCCTGCAGGTGTTCGTTCAGGGCCACGCGATCGGCCTCCGAGGGCGCGGCAGTTAGGACCTCTCGAATATCCCGCCCCGGTGCGATCCGCGACGCCTTTGCCGTAAGTTCAGCGTCGATCCGCTCGACAGTCGTCTGCTGTTGCTGCGCTTCGATCCGGCTGCGCGCGGCAGCCTCCACACCGGCAGCCAGCCGTTCAATCATTTCGGCGTGCTCAAGCAAGGGGGCCTCGATCACCAGGCCTTCAAGCGCCTCGTCGCAACGCTTGAGGTCAAGCTCGGCGTCCTTCAAGTCCTGTTTCGCGCGGCGCTGGGCCTGCTCCGCCGCCAGTCGCTCTTCTCGCGCGCCCTCGGCAAGATCCGGCACCTCGGTCAATTCCTGCAGGTCCGCCAGCGCTCGATCGTGCTGCCGGAGCAACGGCTCGACCGTGCGCAGTTCGGTCAGTTCGTTCTCGCGCCGTCGCAAGGTCTCGATTGCCTGGTCGATCTCGGCCAACGCCGCCGTGGCCTGCTCGTAGGCGCGATTCAGAGCCTGCCACTCGGCCGGTTTGGTCTGTGCCTGTCGCCACGCGGCGCGCTGGTCGTCGAGCTGCCGGCGCGCCTCATTGATCGTCGCGTTCTGCGCGCGGCCATGCGGGTTGAAGATCCTTTTCGCGTCGTCGTCCAAGGCCGCCAGAATCGCCGCGATACCGCGGGTGCCTGCACTAGCTTCGAACAACGCCGAGCCCAGCTCACCCTCACCCTTGAGCAGCAGATCGCCGCCAGCGCGCAGGCGCGCATGATTGAGCCCGAACATCGCTTCGAACTCGCTCCGTTCGAGCCCTCCAGTCAGCGCCAGTTCGTGCTCGCGCAGCACCGGCAGGCCTGGATTGGGTTGGCCTGTCGCGACATCGAACCGCGACAGCGTCGGGGCGCGGCCCTTGCGCCGGATCAAGCCGATGGGCTCGCCTTGATCGTCGATGAATAGCCCCGCAACGCGCATCTGGCCGGTAGCGTGGATAAAGTCATCCGAACTGCGCAGAGGAATGCCGAATCGCAGATCGGTGATCGCCCGCAGCGCCGCCGACTTGCCTGCTTCGTTCGGCCCGTAGATCAAGTGCAGATTGGTCGGGCTCGCCGCGAAATCGAGCGTCTTGTCGGTGAACGGCCCGAATGCCTGCAGCAGCAGCCGGGCAAGCTTCATGCGCCGTCCGCCGCTGTCGCGAGGCGCGCGAGCACCGTCGCTTCTGCATCCGCAAGTAAGGCCCGCAGGTCAGCAAGATTGTCCAACCGCGGTACGTCGCCGGCGGCCACACCGGCAGCCACTTCGGAGGGCAGCGCGCCTAGCAGATCGCCCAACTCTGCTCTCGCCCGACTCGCCAGCTCCACGTCGTCGCCGGCAATTGAGTCCACCAAGCGGATCAGCTCGCCGACTGCGTCCTGGCGCTGCACGGCCTGGACTCGGTCCATTGGCGTGGTCAACTCCAGGCGCACCTGCTCTATCCAGACTTCTGCGTCACTCACGTCCTGCGCCGCCGCCTGCACCGCCGCGGCCAGCGTGCCC
>Ga0080064_1005498_pt1 | contig 14768 bp, 19 predicted proteins | sample Subgrocontami54m_FD_69260 | JGI IMG/M metagenome (GOLD analysis project Ga0080064, IMG submission 69260) | Subsurface groundwater microbial communities from S. Glens Falls, New York, USA - GMW46 contaminated, 5.4 m (SPADES assembly) (version 2) ...
CCCCCCGCGCCCCCCGCCCGCGCCCCGCCCCCCGCGCCCCCGGGGGGGGGGGGGGGGGGGGGGGGGCGGGCACCAGCCACGAACGCCGGCGCAAGCTTCTGCCCCTCACCCTAACCCTCTCCCCGTAAGTACGGGGAGAGGGGAAAGCCACCCGGTGACGCAGCTGGAATTTGCTCGGGCCGGCGTCGTCACCAAGGAGATGATCTACATCGCGCACCGCGAGAACCTCGGCCGCAAGGCGGCGCTCTCGCGTGGGAAGGCAGCCGTCGCCGACGGCGAGAGTTTTGGGGCGGCGATCCCCGAGCACATCACGCCGGAGTTCGTGCGCGACGAGGTGGCACGCGGCCGCGCCATCATCCCCTGCAACATCAATCACGCGGAATTGGAGCCGATGATCATCGGCCGCAATTTTTTGGTGAAGATCAACGCCAACATCGGCAACTCGGCGGTCACCTCTTCGGTGGAGGAGGAGGTCGAGAAGATGGTGTGGGCGATCCGCTGGGGTGCCGACACGGTGATGGACCTCTCGACGGGGCGCAACATTCACAACACGCGCGAGTGGATCCTGCGCAACTCGCCGGTGCCCATCGGCACGGTGCCGATCTATCAGGCGCTGGAGAAGTGCGGCGGCGACCCCGTCAAGCTCACCTGGGAGATGTACAAGGACACGCTGATCGAGCAGTGCGAGCAGGGCGTCGACTATTTCACCATCCACGCCGGCGTGCGCCTGCCCTACGTGCCGCTGACCGCCAACCGCACCACTGGCATCGTCTCCAGAGGCGGCTCGATCATGGCCAAGTGGTGCCTGGCGCATCACAAGGAGAGCTTCCTCTACGAGAGGTTCGAGGAGATTTGCGACCTGATGCGCAAATACGACGTCTCCTTCTCGCTGGGCGACGGCCTGCGCCCCGGCTCCATCGCCGACGCCAACGACCGCGCGCAGTTCGCGGAGCTGGAGACGCTGGGCGAGCTGACGAAGATCGCCTGGGCCAAGGGCTGCCAGGTCATGATCGAAGGCCCCGGCCACGTGCCGATGCACAAGATCAAGATCAACATGGACAAGCAGCTCAAAGAGTGCGGCGAGGCGCCGTTCTACACGCTCGGCCCGCTCACCACCGACATCGCGCCCGGCTACGACCACATCACCAGCGGCATCGGCGCCGCCATGATCGGCTGGTTCGGCTGCGCCATGCTCTGCTACGTGACGCCGAAGGAGCACCTCGGCCTGCCCGACCGCGACGACGTCAAGGAAGGCGTCATCACCTACAAGATCGCGGCGCACGCGGCTGACTTGGCCAAGGGCCACCCGGCCGCGCAATTGCGCGACGACGCGCTGTCGCGCGCGCGCTTCGACTTCCGCTGGCAGGACCAGTTCAACCTCGGGCTCGATCCCGACACCGCTCAGCGATTTCACGACGAGACGCTGCCGAAGGAGGCGCACAAGGTGGCGCATTTCTGCTCCATGTGCGGGCCGAAATTCTGCTCGATGAAGATCACGCAGGATGTGCGGGACTATGCGGTGACGCTCAACGACCCGACGCTCGGCGCCTCCCCTCCCCCTCGTGGGGAGGGGTCGGGGGTGGGGTCTGGCCTTTCACCTCATCCTGAGGAGCAAAGCGTCTCGAAGGATGAGGCCGAGGCGGGAATGAAACAGATGAGCGAGAAATTCAACGCCATGGGCCAGCAGGTTTATGTGGATGCGGAGAAGGTGAAGGAGAGTAATAAGGCGTTGTGAATCGAATGTTAGATACAACTCCAGAGAACCAGCGCGAAGCAGCGAAGGTAGCAAAAGACTTAGCCGAAGGAATTAGCGCGCAGTCGAGACACAGCAACCGTGTTTGGCTCGCACTAATCGCGGCGTCTGTCCTTGCGGTATATCCCGATGTTGAACATGGGCTGGTTAAGCTGCCATTCTCGTTGGGATCGGTTGACGTCAGCACTTATAGTATCGTTAGTTACCTGATCTTAGCGGCACTGATGATCAGCTACTGCCACACATTTGCCACTGCCCATGTTGCGGCGCGGATCGTGCGCGAAACTATCGAATCATTTAAATTGGAGGCAGCGAAACAGAAGGCGTGGGACGCAATTAACCTGCACCAAATCTCTCCGCTATCTCGCGTGGCCCCACTCGCTTTGCTCTTGAATAGGCCCAAAATCGCAGCGATTTATTACTGTATGCTCAAATTTGCGGCGATCGCAGTCCTATTTGGAATTCCGTTCTCAGCGGTTGTTGTTGCGTTTTTGAGAATCAGCAAAGGCGCCGTTGGCCCTTGGATCTACGCGTTAGCGTTAGTAGCGTTCTGCATTACGCTTGTTGCCGCAACGCAAATGCTCGTTGTTGAATTTTTACATACAAAGAATGTCGCGAGGCTCTTTTGGCTTGGGAAGTTGGCCAACCATTCATAATGACCAAGCGTAGCCCGGATTCTTCGTTGCCCGGATGTACCACAGCGAAATCCAGGGCCAATTTTCAAGATATTCCCGGCATTCCGCTTCGCTCGATGCGGGCTGGTTTGCTAAATGGGGGAGAAAAAAATGCAACGAATTGAATTCAGTGAAATGACAAACAGGCTACATCGCAATCTGATGATTGCGGCAGCACTCATTATTTGTATCACGTTTTTCGGAATACAGATTGGCAAGGTCACTGCCGCCGGAATCGAATTAGTAAATTTTACGACGGGCGTTCTTTTAACAATTCTGATCGTTACGCTGATCTATCACGCAATTGCTTTTGCTATTCGCGCCTTCGAGGAATACCGCCTTTGGGAGCTTCAGTTAAGCTCGAAACAGGCTACCTACTACGGTGGCGGCGTCGGGGTGCTTGAGCTTGCAGATCAATTCCGAAATGTGAGCGAAACATTGGAAAATATCATTGAAAATAGTGGCCTGATTACGCACCAGGGACAAACTGTTATCAGTCAGGACGATGCGGCAGAATTAAAACAAGCCGCAAAAGCCGCAATTGTTTATGGAAAGCGGTTAAAAAATTTTCCACTAGTCACTCGAGTTAGGTTTTGGGGTTGGGATATAGGCACAGCGGCAGCCGTTACGATTGTTGCGATATTATTTGCTTGTGAACGGCTACCTTCTAGCCACATTCTGTTTTGCGGCAGCCCGTAGCCCGTAGGGCGCAATCGGTTTATTGCGCCGTTTTGAGCAAGCTAACAAGATGGCGCAATGCGCTTCGCTTATTGCGCCCTACGGTCCTCAAATGCCAACAACTCCCTTAGCCGCGTCACCACATCCTCAATCGACAGCCCAACCACCTCCGGCGGATTTGCGCTCTCGCAGAACTCGCGCCACACATACAAAGTCATCTCCGCGCCGTCGGTCTCGCCAGGATCGGAGCAGGAGGCGAGCCGCCTGACAGCGTCGTAGCGCGCATCCGTCAGGAAGCGCTCCTTCACCCATCGGCAAATAGGAATCAGGTGGAAGTGAATGGAGTAGCCGCGATCATGCCCGAAACGGCCGACATAAAAATGATCCGGCTGCAGGATCTCCGTGAGCGCCCGCTGCGCCGCAGCCAGGACCGGCCCTAATTCCGCAAGTGCCTTTGCCGGAAGCAAGGCAAGCTCGCTTACCGACGCGCGCGCGCCCAGCATGAGATAGCCGGGCAGAGCGCAATCGATCCGATGATTGAGCGTCCAATGCTCGCTCTGGAAGATGATCAGACGGCGCGGCACTTCGCCCATTCAACTCACATCCCTGAATTCCTGGTGAGCCTGAACAACGCGGATGGCCGGGTCAAGACTGGCACGACGCCGGGGGAAGGCGCGCAGCAGCGCCTCCGCTCCGGTGGAACTGGTCGAAATCGCCGAAGCCATCGGCTTCGACCCGAAGGAAGCGATCAAGGTGATCGCGAAGGCGCCGAAAAAATAAGACGTGGATGCCCGGGTCAAGCCCGGGCATGACGAAAAAGGACTGTCATTCCGGGGCTCGCTGCCCGATCACGGGTTTACCCGAAGATCGGCGCTCTAAATAGCAGAATGGCGGATTACGCTTCGCTAATCCGCCCTACGCGACTACGCAATATGAGAGAACGCGTGCCTATGATCATGACACCCTCACAGATACCGTCCATATTTTTCGATGCTGGCCTCGACCTCCGCTTCCAATCCCGGATGATCCGCAAAAAGCTTGTTCATCAGATCGAGGTGGATCGCGGCGACAGCTGAGGCGATGGCCTTGGCGTAGGGTTGATACTCTTCGGTATCCAAATGGTCCTTGAGAAAAGGGATGAGGTCGCTCAACTCGCGTGAACTGCGAAAGGCGGCTCTGGCGACATGACGGGCAAGATCAATATCCACGATCTTTTCTCCTTACCGGTTGAGGCCGAGACACGCGTTCAAACACTTGCGGAAATCAGTTTCGTTTTTGTCGCTGCCGGGACGCTTAAAGCGTTCCAATAAAGGATAGCAGAGGTCTATACATCGGTTCATAGACGCAGAACTGGCGGCGAGATGTTTGGCCCGTGCAAGAATATCTTGCATATCAGCTTTTTCTCTATCGGCATCTCGCGAATCTCCGCTCGTAGATTGCCCGCCGAGGGGCGCCGTTCCAGCACCGCTATCCGTCCACTGCCCGCCTTCCGAACTGCCCGCGGGAACACGCGGCTGGTTGGGATCGAAGCCCGCCTTGCGCGCATAATACTCGCGCTTCACCGCATCCCATTCGCGGCGCAAAGCGGCATGGGCTAAGCGGCATGGGCTAAGCGGAGAGACTGTAGGTCGGAGGGAATTGAGACTTGCGGTTTCCAGCGGATCATGAGCGATATCCCAAATGCGGGAAATATTCCTATCATGATCCGACGAAGGCGTCAAGAATATAATCCTATGCCGGAAGCGCTTGATCTTTAACGCGTTTTACTCCCCTGAGCGGACTTTGCGATTCAACCCCAGTCATTCCGGGGCGCGCCGCAGCGCGAACCCGGAATCCAGAAACGACCGTGGTATTCGCATCTGGATTCCGGGTCCGCTCACGGAGCCTGTGCCCGGACGGCGCGAAGCGCCGATCCGGATGTTCGCGTCCCGGAATGACCGAAAATAAAGCGCTTTCGCGAGCGCCTTACTTCACCGTCACCGCCAGCCCGTTCAGGTCCGCGCTGACAATCGCGCCGACCGAACGGCCGGTGAGCGTGAGCACCGCGCCCTTCTCGTTGGTCAGCACGATCGCCTGCGCGCCCCGGCCGACCGCCGCGCCGACATTCCCTGCGGCATAGACGCCGGCGACATCCGACGCGCGGCTGATGTTGCTCACCGTGCCGGAAAAGCGCGTCTCGGAGGCGCCGAAGGTGAAGCCATAGCTGATGCCGCCGATGCCGAGCGAGTAGCGCTGGCCGTGGAACGTGAGCGTGCCGTCGCCGCCCGAGCCGCCGATGACGAAGCCGGCCTTGATGACGCGGAAACTGATGCTGCCGCTATCGGCATAGGCCGCGGATGAAAGGCTCGCGCCGGCCAAGGCGGTCAACGCGATCAGGGCTGCACGAAACAGGGATGAGATTCGCATGGTGGTCGTCCTTTCAGTTGGTTGTTGCGCTTTCTGTGGTCCGCTACTTCCCCGCCGCCTTGCGCAGCGCCGCGTTGATGCGGTCCTGCCAGCCGGGGCCGTCTTCCTGGAAAAAGTCGAGCACGTCGCGGTCGATGCGCAGCGACACCGTTTCCTTGACGCCGGGAATGGACGGCGGTTTGGGCGGCGCTTCCGCCGGCTTGGTGGTCGCGGCCTTGAACGCCTTTTCAGCCTCGGTGCGGGAATCGCCTATCGGTCTTCGCGCCATGCGCCTCCCCTTTGTCATTCCGGGGCGCGCGACAGCGCGAACCCGGAATCCAGAAACGACCGTGATCTTTGCATCTGGATTCCGGGTCCGCTCACTGCGTTCGCGTCCCGGAATGACCGACAACAAAACTACTTCCCCGCCGTCTTGCGCGGCGCCGTTCCGGGTGGGCACGCTTCCGCTTTGCCCACCCTATGTTTCGTGCGCGGCGCGCCTACCGCAGCGAAATCGCCAGTCCGCTGAGGTCGGCATTGGCCATCAATCCGACCTGCCGGCCGCTCAGCTCCAGGATAGCGCCCTTTTCGTTGCGCAACGTGATCGCGCGCACGCCCACGCCAATCGTGGCGCCGGCGCCGGCGGCCCCATAGACGCCCGCGACGTCCGACGGCCTGCGGATGTTGTACACCCGGCCGACCAAATCCGTGTGTGACGCGCCGAACACGAGGCCGGCGTCCAGGCCGCCGACCGACAGCGGGTATCGCTTTCCATGGAAGGTCAGCGTGCCGCTGCCGCCGGAAGCGCCGATGAACCAGCCGCCCTTGACCACCGAAAGCCAGACGGTGCCGCCGTCGGCATAGGCCGCGGATGAAAGGCTCGCGCCACCCAAAGCAACCAGCGCAATGAGTCCTGCGCGAAGTGCAGATGAAAATCGCATGGTGGAATCCTTTTGAAAGCGTTGAGCGATTGAGCCGGGAGGCTCGGATCCTTCGGGCCAAGCAATAGCGGCCCTCGGACAGGTTGATCGCGGACCAACAATACGCCAAAGCGCGCAAAGTTCCATCCCGCACGGGGCGTGGCTGCCGGCTACGGCGCGCGACGCCCATCCTGAGGCGCAGCTATTAGGGCTAAACCGCTTTCAGCCTCGCTATTCGGGCGCGGAAGGCCCATATGTCAGACTCATCAGGAGAAAAACGAATGGCTATCCGACCGACCAAAGAGATTCTCGCGCGCCCGGCCAAGGAGCGCGACGAGAATGAAACATTGCCGGAGACATTTTCGCAGAAGAAGCGCCCGGAAGTGGGACGCTACAGCTTGCAGGTGGATCGGCAGGTCAAGCAATACTTTGTCGACCAGGCGACCGCCGAAGAGACAGGAACAGCTCTGAAGAAAAAATTTCCGCTCGTGCAGGTCGTGATCTACGACACCATCGACCTGGTGGGAAAGACGATCGAGGCGGCGTAGCAAGCGCGGCCCGCTGCCCTACCCCTCACCTCAGTCCCAGCACCGCGAGCGCGACCTTCATACCTTCGCCATTCGTCGCGATGACGAAGCCGACATGGGTGACACGCGCGTCGAGCAAATCCTGTTTGTCGCCCGGGTCGGCCAGCCATTGCTGGGCGAAGTAGCGCACGTCGGCGGCGGTGGGCACGGCGCCGCAGCCGCCGCATTCATTTGCCAGGACGGAGATGGATTGCCAGTTCCGGCTTTCGGATTCGGGCACCAAATTTTGCCGGCTCTCCAGACTGAAATTTTCCAGGTCGCGATCGGGAAGCAGGATGCGCGCGACCCGGTTCAGCCCCGGGCTGATTTCAAGCGGCTTGCCGCCGGATTGCGCACGCGCCTGATTGAACAGCTGCAGCGCCTGTTGCGCCTGGTCCGCCGCCGAGAGCGGCGCCGGTTCCTCGTCGGGCCTAAGCCCATGCGGCAGCCCCGGGCCGGAGAAGGTCTGCACGGCATAAAGCCGCTTCTGGTCGTCGATCACCATGCCGAAGCCGAAGCGTGTCAGTCCCTGGCGCAGGATATTGGCGCGATGCTCGGGGCTCATCATCCAATCGCGCTGCAGGCGGTTGAGGATTCCGATGCGGCGCGGCGGGCGGCATCCGATGCAGCGGCCGATGTTCTCCGAGATCAGCAGCCATTTGCTGCCGCCAGCTTGGACATAACGGTCCTGCGCCGTGCGGCCTTCGGGCGAGAGATGATCGAAGTAGCCGCGCGTGTGCATGTCGTCGGCATGCGCTTGCGCAGCCACATTGAGCTTGTCCTCGAGCACAAGCGGCGGGAGATCCTGCTCCTGACGCGCTTCATTGACGAGATCGAGTGCGCGCGCGCGGATGGCATCGAGATCGTCCGCGACTTCGGGAATCTGCGCGTCCGGCGCGGGCGCGGTCTGCGCCCAGGAATGCCCGACAACCACGGCACCCCAGGCCAGCACAGCCGCGCAGCATAACCAACGGCGGAAGGACCTTTGGTTGAGCCGGCGGTAACCTCCGGCGGGCACCACCTTTTCCGCGTCTGCCGATCTTGCAAAGGACATGCAATCCATCCAGGCTTGCCGCCGGAAAAGAAAGAACCACATTCGCGAGCCTGCGCCAACCGCTATTCGAGGACGGATTATCGCATGACCGCCGACGAACGCGTCATACGCGAGTTGGTTGCAACCTGGATGAAAGCAAGCCAGGCCGGCGACATTCAGACCGTGCTGGGTCTTATGGCGGACGACGTGATCTTCATGGTGCCGGGGCGCGAGCCGTTCGGGAAAGAAGCCTTCGCCACGATGTCGCAGGGCATGAAGAGCGCCCGCATGGAAGGCACGAACGACATCCACGAAATCCAGGTGCTCGGAAACTGGGCCTATTTGCGCAATTACATCACAGTGACGATGACCCCTCCGGGCGGTACGCCGGTGCGCCGCGCAGGCTACACGCTCACCATTTTGCGTAAAGAGAAAGATGGCAAATGGGTGCTCGCCCGCGACGCCAATCTCTTGACGGCGCAGACATAGCGGCGCTGACAACCAAGACCCGCGTCACTTTACCGTGAGGCAGGGGCACTTGGCCGCATGCACCACCTTGTGCGACACGCTGCCGAGCACGAATTCTCCGATCCGCGTCAGACCGCGCGTTCCGATAACGATCAGATCGGTTTTCGATTTCTTTGCCTGTTCGAGGATTTTCTCAGCCGGATCTCCCTCCACGGCTAGGCACTCGACCTTTGCCACTTTCTTCTTTTTTGCAATTTCCGCAGTCTCGTTGACGATGATCTCGCCTAGCGCATCGATCGCCGAGCGGGGAGCCGGGACATAGTAGAGTGGCACCTCCTCGGATTCCGACGCATATAGAAGAACATCCTGCAGCTTCCTGATGTCAGCCCGCACCGCCTTGGGAAGGCGCTTTGTCTGCGGCATGGTCTCGAGTTCTTGAAGTGTTAGCGATAAGGGCTGAACGTTCAGGATTGTCAGGCGCGCGCCGTAGGTCGCAGCGATATCCCCGGCGACCTCCGCCGCGCGCTTGGCATGATCCGAACCGTCTGTGGCGAGAAGAATATTTTTGAACATTGAGCGTTTCCTTTGCTGAGTTAACGCGCCGCCGCAGGATTGTACCCGTCAGCGGTGCGCGGCGAGAATAGTGGCTTTCTTTTCCGCGTACTCTTCCTTCTGGATCTCGCCCTTGGCAAAGCGTTCGCTGAGGATCTGCAACGCAGAGTGGCTTGAGTCGGGCGACGATCCCCAGTGATGCATGCGATGGCCACAGAAGCCGCGGGCGAAGAAGAATACGGCAGCGCATACGAGCAGCAGAAACACGAACATCATCAGCGGCCCGATCCACCAGAATGGCCAACTGTATCCATCGTTCCACATATGCCACGGGCCGGGCCCATAATAACCCTGCGGCGGGGCGGCGGATGGCTGCGTCTGCTGCGCGATCGCCTGCAGCGGTTGCATGAGCAGGATGAAAGCGAAGATCGTAAGCGTTGAGAGTTTCTTCCACATGACGGCATCTCCCTAATAAAAGAGGATGTTGCTTTTTGCGCCTAACACCCTCGCACCGCTTTGACCTAAGTCAACGACCGCATCATATTTTGCGGGCCTCATTGCTGCGCGAGTTTTGTGAGGACTGAGAAACAGCTCGCTGCAGGAAAACTCAAGGGAAAACCGAAACCAGCGATCTCGTTTATTTTTGTCCATGCATTCCGATGTCCGCCAAAGGACTCCCGGCAAATGCCCACGGTGCGGGATGGACCTACTACCGGAAGGCGCGCGCTTCGGCCTGCTTCGGCACATGCTGAGCAAGCCCTTGCATCTGCTCATCATGGCAGTGGCATGCTGACGTTCATGGCGGCGCTCATGATGATGCTGCCGCGCTAAGGCCAAAGGATGCAGCCGCTGGGCCCGACCAAACATGGCGGGATTCCGGCAGGCCTGTCCACATCGCGTTCACAAGATGGCATGCAACCTTTCGTCACCTAAGGAGTTAACTCGTTAGCAGCGGTCCTGGATAACTGGGGCCGCCGTCTACATACGGCAACAAAGGTGATGCATGATGAAACCTCTTACAACTCTTGCCGCCGCGGGCATGCTGGCCCTTGCGGCGGTCGCTGCACCGGCTCCTGCTCAAGCGCGCAATGAAGGCGCGATCGCGGCCGGGGTTGTCGGCGGCCTCGCCGTCGGCGCTCTGATTGCGTCGGGGACACGCTCCAACGCCTACGCAGGCGCTCCGCCAACCAACGTTTACTATGGCCCCTATCAATATAGGGATTGTCACTGGATACGGGAGCGCGTTTGGACCAATTATGGTCCGCGTTGGCGCTCGATCCGGGTCTGCAATTAACGGAGCAACTTGCTCAGCAAATCGCCAACACAATGAGTTGAACTTGAAAGGGCGCCTTAACGAGGCGTCCTTTTTTTATTCATCGGCCGTTCAGATGACGTGGAGGAATATCGGCACAGTCCTTCGCTAAAGGCGTTGTTTGCCGCTCGTTACGGTTTACGGTCACCGCTCGCGACCGACCGCATCTAAGGAGGCTCCGATGAAGAAAGCTCTCACAACAATACTCGTCGCAGGCACAATGGCCATTGCAGCGGTCGCTGCACCGGCTCCCGCTCAGGCGCGCAACGAAGGCGCGGTTGCGGCTGGAGTTATCGGCGGTCTTGCAGTTGGTGCCTTGATCGCATCGTCTGCCAACCGCAGCTATGCCTATGCGCCGGGCCCAGTTTATTACTACGATGAACCGGCCTACCGGCACTGCTACATCACACGCCAGCAGGTGTGGACATATTACGGTCCGCGCTGGCAGCGGGTCCGGGTTTGCGACTAACTGCAAACCTATAACCGGCTAAAATCAGCCGGTTGAGCTAAAAAAGGCGTCTCGCGCAAGCGAGGCGCCTTTTTGCGTTCATCCGCCGTTCACATCGTGTTTACGACATTATTGGCATTGTTCTTTTGAAGCTGGTAAAGTGGCTTTCAGCTTTTGTGAATCAGTCGGCCTGCGGCCCCCGCCTTTCCGGCCGCCCTGAGAGGAGACTTTAATGAAGCAAACTCTTGTCGCTATCCTCGCCGCCGGCACGCTCGCCGCCGCGGCGGTTACCGTCTCAGCACCCGCCCAGGCGCGCAATGAGGGCGCGATTGCGGCCGGAGTCGTCGGCGGCCTTGCCGTCGGCGCGTTGATCGGCAGCCAGATGAACAAGCCGGCGCGCGCCGCCCCGCCTCCGGCGACGGTCTATGCGCCCGCGCCCGGTTACGTGGTCTATGAAAGTTACCAAGCGCCTTATCCGACAACCTGCCCCGGCGGCTACTGGGCACGGCGTCCGACCGCGTTCGACGCCTATGGCAGCCCGATCGCCTGGTCGAAGCCCCGTTTCGTCTGCCCGGATTACTAAGCCGCCTTTTCAGGCGCGACGTGTTGACACACCGGCCGGCTCGCAAGAGTCCGGCCGGTTTGCTTTTCAGCGATGACGCCGCCGAAAATCTACAGCTTGGCCTTCTGCATGTGAGCGAGAACGGCGGGCGTCGGCCAGCAATCGAGCTTCAGGCCATTGGCTTTCTGATAAGCGCCGAGCGCGGCGCGCGTAAGCATGCCGGCCTTGCCGTCGATCTTGTCCTGATAGAGTCCGAGCCTGGTGAGCGTGCGCTGCATTTGCTCGACGTCGGCGGTGTGCAATTGCGACGCCTTGCTCCATGGCGTGACGAAACCACTGCCGCCGGCGATGCGATCGGCGAGGTTGCCCACGAACAGCACATAGAGATCGGAGAAATTGTAGTCCTTGATGACGTAGTAATTTTTCAGCGTCAAAAAGGCTGGACCATAAGTCCCCTCCGGCATCAACAGCGATGCCGGCTCGGCAAGTTCCGCCGCGGTCGGCGCGCGCCCGCCGAGCGGGACATAGCCGCGCTTGATCCACTCCCCCAACGGCGCGGTGCGGCTTGGCTCGGCGATTGTGCAATCGACATCCTTCGGCGCGCGCACTTCGTAAGCCCAAGCGCGCGCGGCCTGCCAGCCCTTGCCGGACAATTGCTTCGCCGCCGACGCCAGCGCGTCGGGCACCGAGGTCCAGATATCGGCGCGGCCGTCGCCGTCGAAATCGGCGGCATATTTGTAATATTCCGATGGCAGGAATTGCGTCAGGCCCATCGCGCCGCCCCAAGAGCTGCGCAGCCGCGCGCGCGGGACGCCATCCTGCAGCATTTTCAGCGCATAGAGAAATTCAATGCGGAATAAATCTTTTCGCTTGCCGGTATAAGCCTGGGTGGCAAGCACGCGGATGGCGTCATAGGGCAGCGAATAACCGCCGTAGTCGGTTTCGCGTCCCCAGATGGCGAGCACGATACTTCCCGGCACGCCGAAGTCGCGCTCGATGCGCGCGAGCGTGTCGCGATGCTGCGTGGCAAGCGCGCGGCCGCGCGCGGCAAGCCGGGTCAAACTTGTCTCCCGGAGATATTCGCCCGGCGTCTGCACGAATTCCGGCTGGCCGGGCTGAGGCTGCACGCGGCCGGGAATGGCGAGATCCTGCAGCGAGAGGTCGGGCTCCAGCCCCCGCACCGCCTCATCGAAGGTCGCGCGCGAAACGCCAAGCCGCTGCGCTTCCGGCCAAACCGATTGCAGCCATTGCTGGAACGCGGCGTCGGCGGAAGCGGCGATTGTTGTTGAAATAAGACAGAGAGAGATAGCCGCAATCAGACTATAGATGCTTGGCAACGGTTTCACACGTCAACCAGTTCCAGGCGACGCTCGATGCGTTCAATCCTCGCATCGAGGCGATCCAGACGGTTCGAAAGCATGGCGTACTGGGTTTCGAGAGTGCCCAACCGGCCCTTCACGTCCCGCATATCGTCTCGCAAACCGTCCACGGCCAAACGGATATGGCGGAGGTGCTCCAGCACGATGTTTTCGGCTTCGGTCATACGTTGCTTCTACCACAGAATCGCCTGATGAAAAACCGCAGGAATTGCTGAGATTCATGCGTGCCTCGAAGGATGGGCCGTCGCCCTTCGAGGCTCGTCCTACGGACGAGCACCTCAGGGTGACGGATCAGAGGCTACCGCGAAAACTTCTTATACTTGATCCGGTGCGGGATGATTGAATCGAGCCCGAGCCGCCGCTTCTTGTCTTCCTCGTAGTCCTGGAAATTGCCCTCGAACCATTCGACGTGGCTGTCGCCTTCGAAGGCCAGCATGTGGGTGGCAATGCGGTCGAGGAACCAGCGGTCGTGGCTGATGATGACGGCGCAGCCGGCGAAATCCTCCAGCGCCTCTTCCAGCGCGCGCAGCGTATCCACATCGAGGTCGTTGGTGGGTTCGTCGAGCAGCAGCACATTGGCGCCCGACTTGAGCATCTTGGCGAGATGCACGCGATTGCGCTCTCCGCCGGAAAGCTGGCCCACCTTTTTCTGCTGATCGGCGCCCTTGAAGTTGAAGGAGGAGCAATAGGCGCGCGAATTCACCTCGCGCTTGCCGAGCATGAGGATATCCTGGCCGCCGGAGATTTCCTCCCAGACATTCTTCTTGCCGTCGAGCGTGTCGCGCGACTGGTCGACATATCCGAGCTGAACGGACTCGCCGACCTTGATGCTGCCTTTGTCCGGTTTTTCCTGGCCGGTGATCATGCGGAACAGCGTGGTCTTGCCCGCGCCGTTGGGACCGATGACGCCGACGATGCCGCCGGGCGGCAGCTTAAAGGTGAGGTTGTCGATCAAAAGATTGTCGCCGTAAGCTTTAGTCAGTCCGTCGAAGTCGACGACATTCTGTCCCAAGCGTTCCGCCACCGGGATGATGATCTGCGCGGTCTGCGTTTGCTTATCAGCCGCCTTTTTCACCAGATCCTCATAGCGCTGGTAACGCGCCTTGGATTTGGCCTGGCGCGCCTTGGGGCTGGAGGCGATCCATTCCTGCTCGCGTTCGAGCGTGCGCTGACGCGCCTCTTCCTCGCGGCCCTCTTGCAGCAGCCGCTTCTGCTTCTGCGACAGCCATGCGGTGTAGTTGCCCTCGTAGGGAATGCCGCGGCCGCGGTCGAGCTCGAGAATCCAGCCGGTGACGTTGTCGAGAAAATAGCGGTCGTGGGTGACGATCAGGATGGCGCCGGGATAATTGCGCAGATGGCCTTCCAGCCAGTTCACCGATTCCGCATCGAGATGGTTGGTGGGCTCGTCGAGCAGCAGCAGATCGGGTTGGTCGAGCAGGAGTTTGCACAGCGCCACGCGGCGGCGCTCACCGCCGGATAGTTTCGAGACATCGGCGTTATCAGGCGGGCAGCGCAACGCGTCCATCGCCTGATCGACCTGGGAGTCGAGGTCCCACAAATTCTGGCTGTCGATCTGGTCTTGCAGCTTCGCCATCTCGTCCGCGGTCTCGTCGGAATAGTTGGCGGCGATTTCGTTGTAGCGGTCGAGCAGCGCCTTCTTCTTGGCGACGCCTTCCATGACGTTTTCACGCACGGATTTCTTGGGATTAAGCTGCGGCTCCTGCTCGAGATAGCCCACGCGCGCGCCTTCGGCGACCCAGGCCTCGCCGGAATAGTCCTTGTCGATGCCGGCCATGATGCGCAGCAAGGTCGACTTGCCGGAGCCGTTGACGCCGAGCACGCCGATCTTGGCGTCCGGATAGAATTGCAGGTGGATGTTATCCAGCACCTTCTTGGCGGGCGGATAGGTCTTGGACAGACCCTGCATGTGATAGATGAACTGACGGGCCATCGGCGCCCTGCCCTCGTGTCGCGCCGCGGCGCATTGTCGGGGGAATTAGCGGCGGTGGAGCGGGCCGGGGGGCGAAGAGGCAGACCG
>Ga0080064_1005499_pt1 | contig 14765 bp, 8 predicted proteins | sample Subgrocontami54m_FD_69260 | JGI IMG/M metagenome (GOLD analysis project Ga0080064, IMG submission 69260) | Subsurface groundwater microbial communities from S. Glens Falls, New York, USA - GMW46 contaminated, 5.4 m (SPADES assembly) (version 2) ...
CGCCCCCCCCCACCCGCCGCGGCCCTCGGCGCTCCGGCCGAGCCCCCCCGCCGGCCTCGAGCAGTGCCGGCGACACCGCTGGCGGCATGATGCGAGTGCCCGCGGGCGCGCGCAACGCCTCGAGCAGAGTCTCGACGCGCAGCAACGGTTTGCGCACCACGGCCGCCACGGGAAACTTCGTTGCGGTCGTCCGCGCTTCATCCGGATTGTGCGCCATCAGCACGATGCGCGTCGCGAGCGCCGCCGACATCGGCTCGGCCAGCCGCGCGAGTTCATCGCCGTTGTCGCGCGCCACGGAGTGGTCCAGCAGCAGCACCAGGTCCTTGGCGCCCGCGTCAGCCGCATCGCGGAGGAGTCTTGCCGCCTTCGCCACCGTGTCGGTGGCATCCTGATCGATCCCGAGCCGGGAGAGCATGGCGGACGCCGCCACCCGCGCCGCGGCCAGATCGTCCAGCACCACGACGTGCAATCCGTCCGGCGGCGGAGGGGTGGGTGGTTGGGTCGGATCAGCGGGCAGCGCCAGCGCCACCCAAAATTCCGAACCTCCCTCCGGCAGACTGCGCGCGCCGATCTGGCCGCCCATGAGATCGACGAGCCGCTTGCAGATGACGAGCTGAAGACCGGAACTGCCGAACTTGCGCGGCGAGAGCGCGTCCGATGGCGACCGCTCGAAGAGCGTCGACTGCAATTCCTCGGGAATCCCCGAGCCGGTGTCGCTCACGGTGAAATGAAGCCAGGATCCGCCGGCATTCGAGCCCGCGCCGCCGCCGGGGGTGGTTTCGACCCGCAACCCTACGCGCCCGCTGGCCGTGAACCGGACCGCGTTCGACATCAGGTTGAGCAAGATCTGCCGCAGCCGGGCGGCATCCCCCGTCACCTGGAGCGGCACGTCAGCCGCAACGATCAACACCAGTTCGAGCTCCTTGAGCAGCGCCAGCGGTGAAAGCATTTCCACGACCTCGATCAGCGGCTGCCGGACGTCGAAGGACGCGCGGGCAATCTGGATCTGCCCGGTTTCGAGCCGCGAATAATCCAGCACGTCGTTCAACGACTGGTGCAGCGTTTCAGCGGACGCGCGCAGTGTGATCAGGTGGGCGCGCTGCGCTGATTTGAGCGCGCCATCCATCATCAAATCAGCCGAGCCGATGATGCCGTTGAGATTGGCCCGGATTTCGCGGCTCAACGTGGCGAGCAATTCGCTCTTCGCCTGGCTCTCAAGCACCACCACCTCCTTTTCCTGCGCCGCCTTGCGGGCCAGCTCCTGGGCTTTGCCCACCTCCTGCAGTTGTTCGGCGAGGTCTTCGACATACTGGCGCCGGAGGCGCCGAAATCGCCAGATGCCCAGGCAGGCGGCGCCGAGGCCCACCACGACGGCCATCGGGCCCAGCCAGCCGCCGTCGCTGACCAAATCCGCGACGACAATGGCTGTGGGAACCATGCTGGACATGGGGGGTAGTTTCGGGGAGTCCGGCCGTTAATCACAATCCATTATCTGGCGCTGGCTGAAATAAGATGGGCGGCCTGGTGCGGCGCCGTTTGAATTCATTTCGCCGTTCGCGATGAGACCCATTTCATCTCCCTCCCACGCCGTCCGCCCGGCAACGCTGGTGGGATGGCTGTTTTCCGGGTGGCGACTCTGGGCGCTGATCGTCGCGACGTTGCTGCTGGTCTACGGCCCGTCGCTGCGGGGTGAGTTCCTCTGGGACGATCGGCCGGGGCACGTCACCCAGCCCGGGCTGCAATCGTGGGACGGTTTGCGCCGGATCTGGTTCGAGGTGGGCGCCACGCAGCAATATTATCCGGTGTTGCACACCGCGTTCTGGATCGAGCACCGACTCTGGGGCGATGCGACGCTCGGTTATCGGCTGATGAACGTGCTGCTGCATGCGACGGCGGCCGGTCTGTTCGCCGCCGTGCTGCGGCGTCTGATGCTGCGCGGCGCGATTCTGGCGGCGTGGCTGTTTGCCCTGCATCCGGTGTGCGTTGAATCCGTCGCCTGGATTTCCGAGCAGAAGAACACGCTGTCGGCGGTCCTCTACCTCGCCGCCGGTTTGGCTTACCTGCGCTTCGAACGCGCCCGAAAGCCGCGCGACTATGCCCTCGCGACGATGCTCTTCCTGGGGGCGCTACTCACCAAGACGGTGACGGCGTCGCTGCCCGCGGCGCTGCTCGTGCTGGGTTGGTGGCGACGCGGGCGGTTGTCCTGGCGCGACGATGTCCGGCCGCTGCTGCCGTGGTTCGCGCTGAGCCTGGCCGGCGGATTGCTGACCGCTTGGTTCGAACACGAGCTGATCGGCGCGCGGGGCGCGGAGTTCGACCGCAGCTTGCTCGAACGCTGTTTGCTGCCGGGCCGGGTGATAGGCTTCTACCTGGCGAAACTCATCTGGCCGGCGAATCTCAGCTTCATCTATCCGCGGTGGTCGATTTCGCCGGACGACCCCGTGCTTTATTTCTGCACCGCTTTTGTCGTGGCCGGACTTGGCGGTTTGTGGGCCATCCGGCACCGCGCTCGCGGACCGATCGCGGCCGTACTGCTGTTCGTTGGCACCCTGTTTCCGGTGCTCGGCTTCGTGAACGTGTATCCGTTTCGCTATGCGTTCGTCGCGGATCATTTCCAGTATCTGGCCTGCCTCGCGCCAGTGGCCGCGGCGGCCGCCTGGCTCTCCGGTTGTTTCACTTCCCGACGCGGGCTCATGGCCGGCGGGTTGGTGGTGACGGCGTTCGCCGCGCTTACGTCCGCGCAAAGCGCGTGCTACCGCGATCCGCTCGCTTTGTACGGCGCAACGGTGGCGCGCAATCCGCAGTCGTGGATGGTGCACAACAATCTCGCGGAGGCACTCGCGGCTGCGGGCCGGCCGGCGGACGCCATTCCCCATCTGGAAGAGACTTTGCGGCTCAAGCCCGACTCAGCCGAGGCGGAAAACAACCTCGGTGACGATCTGCGCCGGCTCAATCGTCCGACGGAAGCCATCCGGCATCTCCGTCGTGCGCTCGAACTCAGGCCGAACTATGCCGAGGCCCACAATAATCTTGGAGTCGCGCTCATGGCGATGGGCGAGTTGGCGGCGGGCAAGGCGGAATTCGCGGCCGCGCTCCGGCTCAACCCGCGGTTTCCGCTCGCACGGTTCAACCTCGGGCTGGCTTGCGCGAAGTCGGGCGACGTGGCGGCTGCGGCGCAAAATTTCGAGGCCGCGGTCGCGCTGCAGCCCAACTATGCCGAGGCGGAACTCGACTGGGCGATCGCGTTGCTTCTTTCCCGCGACTTCGCGGCGGCGGCGCCTCATTTCGAGCGCGCGATGCAACTCGAGCCGCATTCCGCCACCGCCCATCACAGCTTCGGTCGCGCGCTGGAGCAGGCCGGTCGATTCGAGGACGCGATCGCGGAATACAGAAAAGCCGTCGAGCTGGAGCCCAACCTTGCGGTCGCACACGCGGGCCTCGCGCACGCGCTGCGGCAGGCGGGCCGCGACGCGGAGGCGGCCGTTCACGACAACGAGGCGACGAGGCGTGGTGCGCGGCCCTGAGGGCACCAAGTCGGATCAATACGTTATTCCACTTTGCATTCAAGCTGAGCGTTGTTTGGGTGGGGCCGGCTCTCCGAGCCGGCCTGGGTTCCAGCGTGCATTCGCGAGTCAAACTCAGGCCGGCTCGGAGAGCCGGCCCCACCTGCGCTCCCGTTTCATTCGGCTCACCTTGAACGCAAATTGGAATTAGATTAGACCGCGAGTGGACGCGAATCACGCGGATGGGATCATCGAGAGAACTCGCTCCACTGAAGGGCGAAAGCACACCGCGCCCAACCATGTCCGTTCCTTCTATTCTGAAATTCGCGTCGATTCGCGTGATTCGCGGGCACTCTTCTGATGAGCCTCACGGTTTGGGTGGCGTCGCGATCGTGGGCGCCGCCATCGCTGCGAACGCCTGATCGTATTGGGTACGCATGGCGGGATCGTGGACGAATTCGCCGGCCGCGGTGAGCAGTTGCCTGGCCTCGACGCGCTGACCTTGGTCGAACTGCAGGACGGCGACGCGCAGCGCGAGGCCCGGCAGCCGGCGAAAGAGCGGTGTGGCCGCCACCAGCGCGGCGAGGTCGCCGGGGCGCGTGCGCTCCCTGCAGCGCAGCCACGCGTCGGCCATCAGGATGTACACCTCGGGCAGGGCGGGGGACTGCGTCATCGCGACCCGCAGTGGCTCGAGCACCGGTTCCAATTGCGCAGTCGTGAAGCCGCTTTTTTCGCCGGTATCGCTGGTCAGGTCGCGCCAGCGGAACCGCGCGACTTCAAGGTGGACGCGCGGCCGGACCACGCGGCTCGCGGCGGCCTGTTCCAGCCACGGGCGCGCCGCCCCGGCATCACCGGCGTCGAGCTCGCACAATCCGAGCGCGGCGAACAACTGCGGATCGGCGTCGCCGCGCGCCACGGCACGGCGCAGCGTCGTGCGCGCCTGCTCGATGTAGCGGGGCAGGAATTCCGGGTGCTTGCCGCGCACGAACGGGATTTCGAGCCGCTCCCACTCGCCGCGCAGCCGCGTGATCTGGGCGGGCGTCGCCGGTTTGACGTCGAACCGGGGCAGCGCGGGGAGTTTGCCGGTTGGAATCCGCGCGGGTTGCCGGACGGCCGTCGGCAGGTAGTCGCTCAGCCGGTCCAGCAGATCGGCGTATCCAAACCCAAAGCACTCGACGAAAATCGCCTCGGTGGCCGGTTCCTGGCTCGTGCGGCGCGCGAATTTCCACAACGCCTCGGCCGCCGGCGCGTTGGCCGGATCCAGCGCCCAGCGGACAAATAACACCGCCTGCGCCCGCCACGCGGCAATCCGCGTGGCATGGCGGTTCGGCGCCGCCATCAGGGCATCGGCGTTGAACAGTTCACCGGCGGGCAGCAGCACGCGGCGGCTCTCCGCGTCGCGGCGCAGCCCGGCGGTATCCTCCGACGACACCCACCGTGCGGCAAACATCGTGATGGGATCGTCGCGAAAGCTCGCCTGTTGATAGAGGCTGCTCAGCCCTTCGATCAGCCAGAGCGGCAGCATCGGGGTCCGCGCCACAAGCCGCGCCCACACGAAATCGGGCGCCGCGATCAGTTTCTGGCGATGGAAATCCCGTTCGTCGAGGTAGGTGAACACCGCCAGCATGTCGCGATCGTCGAGCCGCAGGTTCGGGAGGAATCGCACCGGGCGGAGCGCTGGGACCCGGCCCTGGCGGCGGTCCTCCTCGTTGCCGCGCTCGATGGTCTGCTTTTCCATCCGCATCATTTCGCGGTTCGCCACGTCGTCACCGGGCCTCAGCTCGAGCGGGGCGACGATGGACACGTTGGGGATCGCATTGGTCGCGAGAAAATCCGCCGGCATGAACACGCGCAGCACGCGCCGGATTTCCAGCTGGGAGGTGATGTAGGCCCGCGTCACGGAGGCGGAGCAGCGGGAAAGATACTCGGTGTCACCGACCTTCGCGTAGAGCCACGGGGGAGCCTTCGCCGATTCGGCGACAATCATGGGCGGCAGTTCCACCGCGGTCTCGCGCTGCACGGCGTTGAGCGGAGCATCCGGCAGCGGCATGGGTTCCGTGGACGGCCGAAGTGCCGGCGCGGCCGGTGCCGTGGGCGCTGGCAACGGGACGGCAGCCGGCTCTGCTGCAGGCGAAACCATGGCGAGCAAGCTCACGAGCCAAAGCGCCTTGAATGCCCAAACCCGCGGTGCGCAGATCGAGCATTCGACGACCGATCGTAACCACGGATTGCACGGATTGGCACGGATTGTGGCGGCATTGAATCCGTGTACATCCGTGAAATCCGAGGTTAACCCGGTCTGAGGCCGCGGTGCGTTCATTTCACCTCCCTGGTCGGGCCAATCTTCACCTTATAATCGTAGAGGTTCAGGTTGAAGAATTCCTCGATCCGGCGAAACAGCCTGGCTTTCGCCCCGGGGACATTCTCCCCGAAACCGCTTTCGACCTCGACGTACTCGGCGGTCCGGCCGAGTCGCTTCAACTTCGAGCGCAGGTCGGAGTTTTGCGCCGCAATCGTGTTGTCGCGCGGTGGATCGACCACGAGCATGACGGGCTTCGTCAACCGCTCGGCACTGCGCAGCACGGACAGCGCCGCCAGCTGCTGTTTGCCGCGCGCGAGGAAGGCGCGCTGCGCCTCCTTCGCGAAATCGATCGGCCGCGGCGGCGCGTGCCGGAAGGTCACGCCCTCGCCGCCATCGACCGGGCTCTCCGCAGGCCCCGGCCCGAGATCCTCGAGCGGCGGTTCGAGCCACGCGCGGGGATCCGCCGGCGCCTCGAGCGCGACGGCGCAGCGGAACGCGGCCGGCTCGAGTTGCAGCGCGCGGAGCGCGAGATATCCGCCGAACCCGCGGCCGACCGTCGCCACGCGTTGCCGATCGATCGGATGATGGCGCGCAATCCACTCGATCGCGGCCAGCGCGTCATCGACCGGCACGCGATCGACCCCGGCGTGGAGTGCGCGGCGGTGTTGCACGCCGAAGCCTTCGCCGCCGCGATGATTCAGCCGGGCCACGACAAAACCCATCTCGGCGAGCGCCTGCGCCTCGGGATCGAAACCGGGGAGTGGCCGGCCCATCAGCCCGTCGGCGAAATCGATCAGCAGCGGCGGCGGATTGAGCCGCGACTTGCGTGGGAACGTCAGATGGCCGGTCAGGTGGATGCCGCCGGGCGTGTCGAAAGCGAACGTCGTGCCCGCATTCAGGTCCGCATTGCGGAGCCACGGTGCGCGCCGCAACATTTCCACGAGCACATTCTCGGTGCGCTGGTAAACGTAGTAGCGGCCCGGCTCGACGCCGCCGGTGACGCGCAGCAGGAAGCGGTCGCGGGCGTCGCTCCATTGGAGAATCTCCACCGTGCGCTGGGGGAATTTCCGGTCAATCTCCCCCTGCAGCCGGGCGAGTTCCGCATCAAGCCACCGCGTCAACGGCGCGAGGCCGACCGCGCGGATGCCGGCGAGGCGCCCGGTCGATTCGTCGAACACGAGGGCGGCGTTCGCTTCCGCCGGATCGAGGGGCACCAGATCCACGTGCGGTTCCTCGAGCGCCACGGCCGTGGCGCTCTTGGTGACGAGGTCGAGGGCGTAAACGCCATAGGTGTCGCGGCCGACGTTCGACGCGTAGTACAAGATATTTGGATTCACGTCGAACCCGAGCGGGAAGGCGCGCTCGTCGTAGTAGTTCTCGACCGTGACGCCGAACGTTCGCGCGACGGCGCCAAAGCCGGCCTGGTTGACGGAGATCCAGCGCCCCCACGTCCCGCCGGTGTTGTACTGGAAGGTGCGCGTGTGCGACAGCCGCGGCTGCGAATAGAGGAGCCGCGGGGTTCCCTTCTGATCGTAAATGAAGCGCCCGTCGTCGTACTCCTCCGTGAGGGTCTTGAGCTTGCCGGTCGCGAGATCGATGACGACGAGCGCGGTCGGGATCGGCTGCGCGGGCGGGAACGTCGGCTTGCCGAGCGCTTCCACCACGAGCGTGCTGCGGTCGCCGCCCATGAAGCCGAGAATCCGGGTGTGGCGTTCCAACGCAACGGGAAGCTGGTCGGGCTCCCCGCCCATGAGCGAGAAGTCGTCTGCATCCGCGAGGGTTTTCGCCTCGGTGCCGTCGCGATTGACGGCGTAAATCGGCGCGAGCGTGCGCACGCCGTTGTGCTGCTCCGTCGGCGCAAACACGAGCTGCCGGAGTGTGGACCAGCGGAGAAAGCGCAATTGCGGTGGTGCGCGCTCCTTGCTGAACGCGACGGCCCGGTCGGCTTCCACGCCAATCTTGAACTTTCGCTCCGCGTGCCCGACGGCCATGACATAGATGGCGAGTTCCCCGCTGTCGTTGCGGGTATAGGCGAGGTACTCGCCGTCGGGTGCGAGGGCCACCTGTTCGGCCTGCATCGGCCGGTACAGTGCCGTGATTCGTTCCTCGAACGCGGATGCAGCGGAGCCCGGGGCCGTCGCCAAAATCGCCAGCGTGGCGGCGAGAGCGAAGCGGCAGGCGGTGAACATCGGGCAACGCCGACCATGGGCGAAGGCGGGCCGGATGCAAACCCGTGCGGATTTTACAAAAAGGGGTCATGTCCGGAATCCGGAAAACGACGGCGCCGCGCCCATTTCAGGGGCCGCACCGGGCGTCGTCGCCGCTGAAGGAAACGACATCGGTCTGGCTCGCCTGGCTGGCGCAACCGCTGCCAGTCGGCGACACCGACAGCATCACGTCCCTGCTCTCCGCTGCTTTCGCACGAGCGGTGAGCCGATTTCATGCAAGAATTCCGGATTCCGGACGTGACCCCTTTCGGCCTATCCCTTTCGGCCTATCTACCCTACGCCGGCCAGCGCGCCCGGGGTGGCGGGAAGAGAAACGGGTTCGTCGGATTCGCGGTAGTGGACCGGGGTCGCGTTGGTCACAACGTTGGGATGATGGATCGGAAACTCACTGCGATTATCGAGCGTGTAGCGTTTTGATTTGCCGACCGAATGCGTGTAGACGAAAAGCAACGCGGCCACTCCGATTTCTTGCGCCAGTTCCTGAGCGGCGGCGATTTCGTCGAGACGGTCGTTCCATTCGAACAGGATGTATTTCCAAATGACCGTGGGGCTGGCGCCACCGAGGCCGCGCACCGCATCTCGCATGAATTGGATCGGACGATGCACGAGCCCTCCCATCCGATACCTCTCGTAACTCGACGCGTAAACGCCATCGCACGAGACCATAATCTCGCGCGGTACGTCTGTCCCGAGCGTCGCGGCGTAATCGAAATTCCCGCTGGTGATGAGCCGCTGGTGCGTGAGGGGAAAATATTCCGTCACCAGCCGGACGAATTCGGGAAAACGGGGATGGAGCAACGGTTCGCCCTGGCCGCAATATTCGAATTCACCGATCGCGAACTGCGCCTGCTTCATTGCGTCCAAGAGACGTTCGAACAATCCGACCTCCATCTGGAGCGGCCCGGGCCTGACGCGCGCCTGCACCCCGTTTGAACAGCCAGGGCAGCGCAGCCGGCACGCCAGCGATGGTTCGACTTGGATTTTTCGCAGCCACTTGTGCGCGAGATGATCGACATACGGTTCGTTCGGACGGAAGAAGGCACAAGTCGGACAGACGTCCGGCCACGGCATCCTCCCCGACACCAGGGCCGTCCGAATATGGCGGTAGCGATGGTTGAAAAGCAGCGAGTCCACCGTCCAACGATTGTCTTGGCGGATTCGACCGAGGAGAACGGACTCACCCGCGTCGTCGTTGCAGGGGACGTCGCCATTGCTGCGGACGTAGAGGGTGTGGAGGATTTCACAGTTCACGCGCGGCGCGGGGTTGTCGCTATGACATGCGCATCACAGCGATGATTGAAGGGCGGGGGGAGGGGAATCAGGCCGAAAACATCAGCGGGGCTCGTGGGGCGTTATGTGGATTGGAATGCACCGGGTAAGACAATTGAGATCACGAAACCCGCCATTCGCGGCACGACACGATGGCGCTCGCGCCTGGTTGGGCGCCGGCGCAAAAAAAAGCTTGCCGTACTACCTGTACTATGTCAGATAGTACAGCATGCTTCCGTTTTCGATTGAGCTTAAACCGGGCTTGCCGGTGGCGGAGCAGATCCTGTTTGCGGTGAAGAAGGCGGTCGTGGCGGGCCAGCTGCGGCCGGGCGATCGGTTTCCCTCGGTCCGCGTGCTGAGCCAGGAATTGCGCGTCAATCCAAACACCGCGCACAAGGTTGTCGCCGCGCTGGTGCAGGAGGGCGTGCTGGTGACGACCCCCGCGGTCGGCAGCGTCGTCGCGGAGCGCGCCGCCGGTGGCCGGACGGAACGCACCGCGCTGCTCGGCGGCGAAGTCGAACGGCTCGTCGTCGAGGCGAAGAAACTCGGGCTCGCGGTGGACGACGTCCAGGCCGCGGTCGCCGCGCACTGGAGGAAACTGGGCGGCAAGTAAGACGGTTTTTCGCGGAGCACCATGAACATCATCGAAACCCACGCGCTGTCCCGGCGATTCGGCCGCACCGAGGCCGTGCACGACCTCACGCTGTCCGTGCCAGCCGGGAGTGTATTCGCCCTGCTGGGACCGAACGGCGCGGGCAAGACCACGACGTTGAAGCTGCTGATGAATCTGCTGCCGCCGACGAGCGGCTCGGCGGAGGTGCTCGGCGTCGATTCGCGCCAGCTGGGCGAACGCGAGTTTGCGCAGATTGGCTACGTGTCCGAAAACCAGCACCTGCCGCTGTGGATGACCGTGCGCCAGTTGCTGGATTACTGCCGGCCGTTCTATCCCACGTGGGATCGAGCGCTGGAAGCGACCTTGCTGCAGCAGTTCGCGCTGCCAGCGAGTCGGAAACTGGCGCAGCTCTCCCGCGGGATGCTGATGAAAGCGGCGCTGCTCTCGTCGCTGGCGTACCGGCCGAAGTTGCTGGTGCTCGACGAACCGTTCAGCGGGCTCGATGCGCTGGTGCGCGATGAATTCATCCGCGGTGTGCTCGAGGTTTCCGCGCTCGGCGAATGGACGGTGCTCGTCTCCTCGCACGATATCGAGGAGGTGGAGCGGCTCGCCGATCACATCGCGCTGCTCGACGCCGGCCGGCTGCGGCTGAGCGAGACGGCCGAGAGCCTGCAGCGGCGGTTTCGTCGAGTCGAGGTGACGAACGCCGGCACCGGCGCGGTCACGGCGACCGGCTGGCTGGAGTGGGAGCGATCGGGCGTGCTGACGCGGTTTGTCGAAACGTGCTACGAGCCCGAGGCAACGGAGCGCCGCTGGCAGGAGCGGTTCGGTTCCGCGGAGGTCACCGCGAAACCGATGACGCTGCGGGAGATTTTCATGGTGCTTGCGCGTGCGAATCGCGGCAACGCGACGGAGGCCAGCGCGTGAAGTTGGTCTGGCACATCGCGCGGAAAGATCTCCGACGGTTCGCGCTGCCGGCCGCGGTTTGGGCGGTGCTCATCGTCGCGCCGACGATCGCCTTGATGGTAATCGAGCCCGGCATCGGTCCGCATCCGCCGAGCAGCCTCGACGGCTGGGGCAGGGTGATGGGAATCTGGCTGCAAATCCTGCAGGGGATCCAGGCGGTCATCGCTCTGGCGCTCGCGGCCGCCCTCGTGCTGGAGGACTCGGTGGTGGAGACGACCGCATTCTGGCCGACGCGGCCGATTTCCGGCGCGCGGCTGTTGGGTGGAAAGCTGCTGGCGGCAGCGCTGCTGTTCTGCGCGGCGCCGGTTCTCGCGTTGCTGCCGGTATGGCTGGCCATCGGATTCGACGCCATCGCGGTGACCGCGGCTGCGAGCGAATTTGTTTCGCGCTTCGGCACGCTCGTGCTGTTTGCCATCACCGTGGCGGCGTTGGTGCGGAATCTAGCGACATTCCTCCTCTGTGCGTTCGGACTTCTGGCGGTCTATGTTGCGAGCGGGCTCGCGCCGCGACCGCTCTGGCAGGACGCATCGATGGCGGTGCGGCAGTCGCGTGAATTTCTCGCCACAATCGCGATCGTTCCGGCGCTGCTGCTCGCCGCCACCCATCAATTTGCTACGCGCCGCTCCGTGCGGACGTGGGGCATGATTGCCGTCGTCATCGCGTTTCTCGCGACGGTGCGATCCGTCTGGCCATGGACCGTCGAGATGGCGCGAACCGATTCGGCGGCGCAAACGCCGCGGGCCGGCGACCATCCGGGCGACGTCGTCGCCGCGCCAGCCTTCACGCAACACCAGGCGAATTCTATACCCAGTTTGTACGGCAAGACCGTCTGGCATGCGGATGGTTTCTGCGTGCCGCTGTTCGCGCGCAATCCTGCCGGCGAGGTGGTAATGCGCTCATGGGACCAGATCTGGCAGCGGACGGCTGGACTGCGAATTCTCGGACTTGAAGCCGCCGAACAGCCGCTGTGGTGGCAATTGGAAGCGCCGTTCTATTTCCGCCGCGTTCGATCGTCCCCGGTCGAATTCACCGGCACGCTCGAGGTCTGGTCGATTCGCGCGCGGATCCTCGGCGAGACGCCGGTGCGGGTGGGAGCGAAGCTGCAACACGATGCCACGCGCGTCCGGATCCTGGCGCTGCTCTCGCACGAGTCACGGCTCGACAACATCTACCTCGAAGAACGCGATTCCAGCCGCAACACGCTGGATCGTTTGACCGTCGATGGCTTACGCCGTGACTCCGGACACGAGCGGTACATCGATGCGTATTTCGTCGTGAATCGTGCCACACAGCATGCGGTCGAAGCCTGGTCACACGACATCGGTGCGACGGAAATCAATTCCGTCGTCCGGCGATTCTGCGAGCTCGGCTTCTCGTGGCCCGAGAGCTACGGCGAGCCGACGCTCGTGAAGATTCGGTTCGAACGCGACCATGCCTTCGAATTGCCGCTGGAGGTTCGCGGCATTTCGACACGCGGATTGGAGCAATTCCGATGAACCTCGTCCTCCATATCGTTTGGAAGGATCTCGTGCGGCTGCGCGGCTGGCTGATCGGCTGGGTCGCGTTGCTCGCGTTGCCGATCGCGATCGGCGTGCGGTTGCTGGTGCTGCGCACACCGACGGCGGCCGACTGGGACTGGTCGGGCAAGCTCGCGTGGATCACCGGCGCAGAGATTTTCTTCGCGTACCTGCTCACGATCCTCGTGCTGCACGAGGATGGTCTGGTCGGCACGCAGTCGTTCTGGCTGACGCGGCCGATTTCACGCGGGCGATTGCTGGCCGCGAAAACCATCGGCATCATCCTCATCGTCGGCATTGTGCCGGTTCTCGTCTCCGTGCCATGGTGGCTCTGGTGTCGATTTGGCGTGGAGCAAATGGCGCGATCCGCCAGCGAGGCCATCGTGCTCCTCGTGATCGCGGTGCTGCCGGCCGCGCTGGTGGCGACCGTGACCGACTCATTGGCCCGCGCGATCGGCTGGGGCCTGGTTTTCGTGGCGGTGCTTCTCTTCGGCGGGTTCCTTTTTACGGTTGCAGTTGCCACCGCAGCCGCCGATGACGGCGTCAGGCGGGCGATCGTGGCGCGGGGCACGGTCGCCGTGTTGGGCCTTGGCGTAGAGATGGCGCTCTTGACCGGGATGCAGTTCTTCGTTCGGCGACTGCGGTGGTGGCATGGGATCGCAGCGGTGGTCATGGCGGGGACGGTCGTCGGTGCCGCGCACTGGCCTCTGTCGTGGGTCGGCGCAACGCCCGTGCTGCACGGGCAGGATCGCGCCGCGGGCGTGCACGTGCGGTTCAACCATGCGACGGCCATGTTAATAAACACGCCGCCCAGCCGGTCGGGGGAATTCTTCGGTCCGTGGCAGCGGCTCCAAATGTTTTTCGTCATCAACCGTGCGCCGGCCGACTTGATGGTCGGCGGTTTCGCCGCGCGGCACGTTTGGACCTGGCCGGATGGGACAAAGGTTGAACGAATGGGCGAGTTCTATGGCGGCGGTGGTCCCGAGACTTGGTTTGGGCTGCACCGCGGTCCAACGGACGAGGAGACGAAGCGGGAGCTCATTCGGCGAAAGAGCGAGTGGCACGGGCCCGATGAAGACACCGCCGTGGCCCCGCTCGGTTTGCCGCTCGTCGCGCGCATGGAAAAGGAACCGCCAAAATACCACGCGCGGCTCTGGTGGCGCGCATTTCATCCCGAGTTGCACCTGGAAATGCCGCTGGCGCCGGGTGGCTGGACGGCGCGTCATGGTCACGGGCTTAGGATCGAGCGGCTGGAGCGCGACGCGACAAGTTTCACGCTCACGATGATTGCAACGCGGCCGATCCTGCTGACGACCACCCTATGGTCGCTGGCGTCCCCTGACCATTTCGATCCGGAAGGACAATGGTGGGGATTGCTCGATCGCGAGGCGGGCCGAATCGTCCACGCCTTCAGTGAACCGAGCAACGATAAGCGCTCAACGCTCGTCGTGCACGGCGTGAAACTCGAACGGCGGAATCATACGAGCATCGCGCCGCAAGTCTGGCGGAATGGCCGATGGGAGATCGAACCGAACTGCCGGCTCGGCGGCTCGCTCGCCGTTGGCACGTTCCATGAAGACGCGGTCTTTTTCCGCGATGTCGCGGTGGAACGGTTCGAGATCAGGAAGTGAAGGGACCGCAACGGCGTCGGTGACCTGCGTGGCCCTTACGGTCTCATCGTCACCAGGCACAGCACCGCGGGGCCGACCACGCCCGCGATGAGGCAAAGCACGGCGACTTTCTTGTGCCCGAAACGAAACGCCAAGCATTCGAAGCGTTTTCATGTGCCGGAAAGCAAGCCGCCCCCGATTTGCTACGGCGGCGTCGCAGCGACGAGATCGCGATACGTCCGATATTTTCCCGTCGCGAGATCGGCGAGCATCGCCTCGAACGGTTGGAGGATCGACGTGCTGTAATGGCCCGGCACGGCCTGCGGCAGCTGGCGACCGCCGCCGCTGGGAAAAATCGAACGAATCACCATGCTGTGGCTGTCGTGCGGAAACTGCCGGACGTTTTCGGCATAGGCCGTGAACTGCCGGCCGCGAAAGAGATAATCCTCGACGTTTGATATATAGTAGCCGGAAAGCCGGAGTCCGCGCGCCTGCATGTCGGCCGCAATCGCGCGCATCGCATGCGGGCCGCTCACATCGCCGACCACCGGCACGATCCGGTTCCGCGCCTGCAGCGAGCGCACAAATTGAAACGCCGGCTCGTTGGCGAGGAAGCTGAGCTGGCGGCCCGCGCCATCGTCTTCCCGGAGCAACGTGCGGAGATTCGGATAGTAGCTGCGCAACGGCTGGTTCCGCGCCTGGAAGACGAGCGAGAGTCCGGCGGCGACGAACTGCTGGCGCGCCTTGGCGAGCGTCG
>Ga0080064_1005500_pt1 | contig 14759 bp, 17 predicted proteins | sample Subgrocontami54m_FD_69260 | JGI IMG/M metagenome (GOLD analysis project Ga0080064, IMG submission 69260) | Subsurface groundwater microbial communities from S. Glens Falls, New York, USA - GMW46 contaminated, 5.4 m (SPADES assembly) (version 2) ...
AAGATCCGGTTCGTCGATTACCAGCCGAAGAATACGTGGCAGGTGATGCAGCCGAGCGAATACGGCTTTTTTGCGAACGTGAATCCCGCCGTGAGCCATCCGCGATGGAGCCAGGCGAGCGAGCGGCGCATCGGCGAGTTCTTCAGGCGCAAGACGCTCCCGTTCAACGGATACGCCGATCAGGTCGCGTCGATGTACGCGGGGATGGACCTGAAGAAGAACTATTGAAGGCGATCGACCTCCTCAAGCGGGTCATCTTCGTCGCGGCGCTCATCCCCGCCGCGACGCTCATCGTCGGCGCCTTCAGGGGCACACTCACCGCCAATCCAATCGACTACATCACGGACAGGACCGGCGACTGGGCGTTTCGTTTCCTGATGATCACGCTGTGCGTCACGCCGATCCGGCGCATCACCGGGTGGAACCCGATCGTCAAGCTGCGCCGCATGCTCGGTCTCTTCTCGTTCTTCTATGCGACGGTGCACTTTCTCACCTGGTCGGTGCTGGACTGGTTCTTCGATGTCCGATCGATGGCGGACGACATCGTGATGCGCCCGTTCATTACCCTTGGCATGGCGACGTTCCTGATGCTGCTGGCGCTCGCGATGACCTCGACCACTGCGTCGATACGAAGGCTTGGCCGGAAATGGGCGCAGCTTCATCGGCTGATCTATGTCGCGGCAATCACGGCGCTGACGCATTTCTGGCTGGTAGGGAAGGTGCTTCTGACAGAAGTGACGTATTGGGCGGTGGCGTTGACCGCGTTGCTGGGATTCCGCGTCTGGTGGGCGCTCCGAACGCGTGTGCGCGCGCATTCGGCTTCGGCCAATTTTGACGGCAAGAAATCATTCCCTTGAAGCCGGGTGGGCTACGCCGATCTCCTGATCCGCAGTAATTTGGTGAGCGCGTCCGCGAGCACGTGCGGCTCGAGGGGCTTGCCGAGGTGTGCGTCGAAGCCGGCCGCGAACGCGTGTTGCACGCTCTGCGGATCGGTGAACGCGGTGAGAGCGACCGCTGGAATGTCTCCAAGCGCGGAGGGCAGTGCGCGAACGCGCCGCATGAGCGCGTAGCCGTCGTCCCCCTGCATCGCGATGTCGGTCAGCAACACGTCGGGGCGCGATTCCGACAGGATCCGCATCGCGTCGGACGCCCGACCGGCCGTCCTCACCGAGACGCCATACATCAGAAGCATTGTCGCCACCAGTTCCTGGGTCGATTCGTCGTCGTCGACCGCGAGGACACGCCGCCCACGAAGTGTGAGGCCATGCGGCGTGGGATCGGCGTCGTGCAGCGCGGTTCGACCCGCCGGAAGTCGGACGACGAACACGGACCCTGTTCCAGCTCCATTGCTGTCCGCGCTGACCGTGCCGCCGTGCGCTTCGACGACGTGCCGGACGATCGCGAGGCCGAGACCGAGCCCGCCAGCGGTGCGCGTGGACGGCGATTCGCCGCGGCGAAACGGCTCGAAGATGTGCGGAAGAAAATCGGCCGGGATCCCTGGACCCGTGTCGCTCACCGTGATTTCGACGTCGGTGGGGCCTTCACCGCCGTAACCTCGACGCGCCCGCCTGCCGGCGTGAACTTGACGGCGTTCGCCAGCAGATTCCACAGGACCTGGCGCAGCCGCGAGGCGTCGCCGGTAATGTCCCGGACCGACTCCGCAATCGAAACCCGCACGGTGATCGCCTTCGCGTCGGCTGCGGGCCGGATCGTTTCCACGGCGCCGCCAATCAGATCGGGGAGGTCGACGGGCGTGACGTTGAAGCGAAGGTTGTCCGCGGCCATCGAAGACAGCTCGAGCAGCTCTTCGAGGATCTGCATCTGCGCAGCCGCATTGCGCTCGATGGTCTCGAGGACGGCCGCCGTCCGCTCGGGCGGCAGCGTGCCGCGGCGCAGCATCCGGGTCCATTCGAGCACCGCGTTGAGGGGTGTACGCAGTTCGTGGGAGAGCATGGCGAGGAATTCGTCCTTCACGCGATTCGCCTGCTCGACTCGCGAATCAGCCGCGCGCGTTCCTCGGCAAGCGCGCGATCGTGATCTTCGGGCTGCCGGCGCTCGGTGACGTCCATCCCGGCGCCCGTCGTAAAGCGCGGGACGTCGTCACGTCGAGGATGATCCGCCCGCGGTCCTGCAGCCAGCGAATCTCGCCGCCGGGCCGGACGATCCGGTACTCGACGCCGTATTCGCGGCGCTCGGCAACCGCTGCTTTGATCGCGCTGATGACGCGCGCGTTGTCGTCGGGATGGATCCTGGTGAAGTCCGCGTCGTCCAGTGAGCCCTCGGTCTCGGACGCGTCGAGGCCGAGGATCCGATTCAGGCTTTCGTCGAGAATGGCGATGTTCGTGCGCAGATCCACGTGCCACGTGCCCACGCCCGCAGCGCCGAGCGCGTTCCGGAGGCGGTGCCAGGCGAGGAGGACGTCCTGCGAGGTCGGCATGGCCTTCCCCGCCAATGCACAGGCAATGCCTCAGCGGGATAACCGCTGGTCCAGCTTGATCGGGGGGCCGTGCGTCGAATGAAACTGCGGAGCGTCAGGCCGTTTGAGGCGATCCATTGCCGCGCGCTGCCTCGCCATCTCGCGTTCGAGAATGGCGGCTTTTTTCTGCAGATCGGCGAACGGATCGACAGTCGCCTTGCGTGGGCGCGCCATGAAGACCTCATTTCAGTTGTCTGGGGGTGAGGTTGACGATTATAACCTCGTCCGTAGCGGATGCAATACCGTTCACGGATAATCTGCACAGATGTATCCGACGTTCTTTCGCATCGGTAATTTCGACATCACGAGCTTCGGCGTTCTTGTCGCAATCGGCGCGCTGGTCGGCCTCTGGGTCTTCGGGCGGGAGCTGGCGCGTAGCGGCTTGCCGCCGTCGGCGGGCGATGCGGCGATGGCGGGCGTTTTCGGGGGCCTCCTTGGCTCGAAGCTGCTCTGGGTCGCCGAGCATCTTGGCGAGGAGCCGTTCAGGGACCTGCTTTTCAGCCGCGGAGGCATGAGCTGGTTTGGCGGGCTCGCTGGCGGCGTCGGGACCGCGTTGATCGTGATGTGGCGCCAACGGGTGCCGATTGTCGCGACGCTGGCGGCCGCAACCCCGGCGTTGGCCATTGGGCACGCTATCGGGCGCATTGGATGTTTTCTGGTTGGCGACGATTACGGCCGGCCGAGCGAATTGCCGTGGGCGGTCGCGTTTCCGAAGGGTCTGCCGGCTACCGACGTGCCGGTGCATCCCACTCAGCTTTACGAAGCGATTGCGCTGGCGGTCGTCGCGTGGCTGCTCATCCGATGGCGCCGGCGAAACGTGCCCGATGCCGTTGTCCTTGGACGGTATCTGGTGCTGGCTGGATCGATCCGCTTTGCGATCGAGTTCATTCGCGTCAACGTCCGTATCGTGGGACCGTTGACGCTTGCGCATCTCGTGTCGCTCGCGCTTGTGATCATCGGCGTCGCGATTCTCGTACTCTCTTCACGCGAGACGAGCCACAGAGGGGCGGAGACACGGAGAATCAGAACCACGTAGAGATGGTGATTACCAAGCGGTCGGAGAGATCGACCTTCCCGCCTCCGCTAAGCTGCGGCGGGCTCGCCCGAAGCGCGAAAGCGGAAGGTCGGCCTTGGTAGATGGCAGTTGCGCGTGTTAGATTGAGTATTCCGCCGCAGGTAGAAGTCCTGTCTTGCGGGCCTGTCGCGGGGTGGAGCAGTCCGGTAGCTCGTTGGGCTCATAACCCAAAGGTCGGGGGTTCAAATCCCCCCCCCGCAACCATTTGAACTTGCAGCGAGAGGTCGCCTGTTTCTGGCAACCTCTTCGCATTTGTGGCGGCCAACAGCATGGCCGCCAGATTCCCTCTCAGCTCGATTTGCAGTTCGCCGTGGTTCGGCGTCAGGACGATGGCGTCGATGAGGCCACGCAGCGCCTCAGAGGCTTCCGTGCGGGTTTCTGGATGCTCCAGGGCCTGTGCCAGTGCGGTGACCTTCTGACGGTACAGGTCGGCCATTCCAGGATGTAGGAGTGGCGGCGGTTCGTCTGCCGCTGCGACTCTGGCTTTCAGTTCGTCGCGCCTGGCCGCGTTCGCGTTCAGCTCGTCCTTGACTTCGCTGGCCGGGACGCCTTCCATGATGGACTCAACGAGCTTCTTTCGCCGGGCTTCGATTCGCTCGATTTCGTGCTCGGCAGCCGAGAGGCTGGCGCGATGTTCCATTCGAAGCCGGTTCATCTCGCGCGTGAACTCGTCGCAGAACTCCTCGAACAGATCCTGACGCAAAAGCTTGTCCTGAAGAGCGCTCAGCACGCGCGCTTCAACTTCGTCGCGGCGGATGGTCAAGTGGTTGTCACACCGCCCTGGTCGCGGGCGCCGAAGCACCCGAGCCGGTTCTTGCCCGACATAATGAACCCGGCGCCGCAGACGCCGCACTTCGTCAGTCCCGAGAACAGGTACTGCGGTCTCTTGGCGGCGCCGAGGGCGCCAGCGGTCTTCATCGTGTGGCGCGTCTGATGCTGCCGTGACTTCGCAGCGGTCCAGACGTCGTGCGGCACGATGCGCAGCTCTGGGACTTCCTTCCGCATCCACTCGGCTTCCGGGTTGAGGCGCGATACACGCTTTCCAGTGTCGGGATTCTTCACGTAGCGCAGGCGGTTCCACACGAGCCGGCCGATGTACAGCTCGTTGTTCAGAATCCCCGTACCGCGCCTGCCGTTGCCGTAGATCGTGCTCGGGCTCCACACGCCGCCGAACGGTCCGGCAACGCCTGCGCGATTCAGGTTCTTGGCGATCTGCTTCGGCGATACGCCGGCAACGAAGTCTCGAAAGATGCGGTCGACGACCGCGGCCTCCTCCCGATCGATTTCCCGCTCGCCGGTTGTCACGGTCCCGGCGTTCAGTGCCTTGACGACGCGATAGCCGTAGCAGAGGCCGCCGGCCGACTTGCCGTCCTCGACGCGACCGCGCAGTCCGCGGTGTGTCTTCTCCGCGAGGTCTTTCAGAAACAGGGCGTTCATCGTGCCCTTGAATCCGATGTGTAGGTGCGTGATGTCGCCCTCGGCGAGCGTGACGATGTTCACGCCGGCGAAAGTGAGGCGCTTGAAGAGACCGGCGGTGTCTTCCTGGTCACGGCTGAAGCGGTCCAGCGACTCGGCGAGCACGACGTCGAACCGGCGGCTCAGCGCATCGCGCATCAGTGCCTGGAAGCCCGCGCGCAGAAGTGTCGCGCCCGACACCGCGTGGTCGGTGTACTCCTCGCAGATCGCCCAGCCTTGCCGTTTAGCAAACGTGCGGCACACGCGCAGTTGGTCGGCGATGGATGCGTCTCGCTGGTTGTCCGAGGAATAGCGCGCGTAGATGGCGACTTTCACGTCCTGCACCTCATTGGATCGTTCGCGACCGCTGCTTCAGCTCCAGCTCGAAGCACTCGCGTGCGGCCTGCCGTGCCAGGGCGCGAACGAACGCGCGAAGCGACGCGTCCGCGCCGTTCTCGCTGCGTCCAGTGTCTTTCACGCGAGCGCGCACCCCGTACCGCCGGCCGCGCCTTCTTCGTGGTCGTCGTCTGTCGGCCATGATACGCCTGCCCATTCCGAGCGTCGATGCCGTTGTTGTTCACGGTGAGTGGGCGCGCTGAGCGCATCTCCCGACGCATCGACTTCTGACAGGCGTACCGCCGTGGCAGCGTGATGATTCGATGTGTAGTGCACGGTTCGGATCTGCGCCTGGCCTGAGACCAGAGCGCAGTCCGATTCGGGTGTCAGTTCCGCGGACGTGACGTCGCACGAAGGGACAACCAGGAAGTGGTTTGAGAAATGGGGAACGAACCGTGGCCTGAGACCGCCGATTCGAACGTGCTCCAGATCGGGCGATGTGGAGGAGGCTGCGAGCTGCAGCCAGCGAAGATGATTAGACAGTAGCGCCGCCGCCGACCGTCGTCAAGCGCTTCCGTGCTGGCCGTCGATAGTAGCCCGAGAATGGGTCGCGACTCGCGCGGTCAAGGCCGCCAGCCGCGCACCGCGCGGGCGGAGCGGAACCGAGGAAGCGCGCAGCGCCTCGAGCGCGCGAGTTGCGAGCCGCACAATCGCTGCGCGACGGCCACTGTTCACGACGCGGATCCGCACGCCTTCGATACCGCCCGGACGCGCGCGTCCGACGACGACCCGCTCCGGCTGAGGCAGAGACAGCGTGGCGTGAGCGACCACCTCCGTGGCCGCGGGCTTGGCGGACCAAGTGGCCAAATCGCGTGGTCGCTCACGCCACGGTACTGCGATTGACCGCCTCGCCAACAGGGTCTGCCTTGTCGGGCGGCACAAAACGCCGCCCGATGCGCGTGTTCAGCAACCCACAGCGCTGATTGAAGTTGGCGCGGAGCAGCGCATGACGAGACGCACTGCCATCGACCGCGACTCGTGTTGGGCCAGGTGGACGAGAGGGGAACACCTCGCGCGTAGCCCCTGTTCCCCCCCTGTGTTCCCCCTCCTGTTCCCCCGCGGGGATACCCGACGGCGTTCGCTCATCTGCGCGCGGATAGAATCTGTCCGTTCGAGTCCGACTGTTGGCGAGGAGTTCCGTGAAGACGAAAATCACCCTCACGCTCGATGCGGAATTGCTACAGGCCGCCAAGGCCATTGCGGCAGCAGAAGGCCGCCCGCTAAGCGCACTGCTGACCGATCAACTTGCTGCGATCGTACGCGAGCGGAGCGGGTTCCCGCAGGCTCGTGACCGTGCCCTCGCGCGTCTCCGTGAAGGTATCGACCTGGGTTGGACGCCAGCTCGATCCCGCTACGATCTGCACGAGCGGTAGGTAGTCGTCTGTCGCGTGCGCTTCATGAAAGAGCGCGGGACTCCTGGACGGCCCGCTCGACGACAGCCTCAACTTCAGAGTCACTCATGTCGCCGCGCCGCCGATCGCCCTCGCGCTCGATGCGGTTAAGCCAACGACGGGCAAGCTCACGTTCGATCGCCTTGGTCGCGAGCTGATCGACGGTCGTGCCCTCGGCGGCGGCAATCTGGTGCACGCGCTCGTAGATGGCATCCGGAACGGCGATGCTCTTGGTGGACATAAACGGCCTCGCTCAAGTGTACGCTCCGCCTGCCAAGCGGCATTGTCTGCCAGACCAGGAGTGGACGGTTCGGCCTACGATACACGGCCCCTGGGCGGCTTGAGCGCTTGCGACTGGGCTTGTTGGCCATGAGGTCAAGCGCGGTCATCTGACGCCGTGGGTCCCCTAGTAGGGGGCGCAGGCGAGTCCGACAGACGTTCATGTTCTGCTTACTTCAGCTCGACTCGAATCGTGTGGATCTCCGACTTGCCGATGTTGCGCAGGACGTGCAGGCTGGCATCGCTCCAGTTGACGGTCCCGGCTTTGGGCTCCGATCGGACCCATTGGCCATCGGGGAGAATGCGAGTTTGGGTCATGTTGTTGGTCATGTACACGCTGACGCCGCGCAGATGGCGATGGGGCTTCTCTTCAGCGCCCGCGGGAATACGCGCATCGATGACCCGGACGAAGGTGTTCTGGAAGAGCAACTTGTAGTTCTCGGGGATCACCTTCAGCACGTCGTCGTCCCCGGGCTGGGATAGTGCGGGAAAGGCAAGCACCGCGAGAATGGCCAAGACACCGACGGCTACGACCCATCTGCGAATCCACCTGGTCATGAAGGCTCCGAGGAAAAACCGACTGGACGTCGTGAAAGACCCCAATGCTACATGTGACCGCACCCTCGCCGCGCGCAAAAACAATACAGGAACAGAAGTGTTTGGCAGACCATTCCGCGAGGGTTCTGCGAACGATTCGGCCCAATGGTTCCGCAAATGGTTTCGTGAACGATTCCCCGCGGGGCAAGAAACGCACGGACGGCCGTCCAGGCGTCGGCCTTCAGCCGGCACTCGGGAATTTCATCGAACGCCGACCGCCACGCCAGGCGAGACAGCAAGAGGGAAGACGACACCAAATGATGCGCGAAGGTCATGCCGCGGCCTCGCATAGGCACGTCGCACAAGGCGGCATCCCACCCCCGCAACCAAAGATACTTGCAGGGAGAGGTCGTCAGATTCTGACGACCTCTTCGTTTGTCTGCTGGCGCCCAGCATGGCTGCCAAATTCCCTCTCAATTCGATTTGGAGTCTTGGCTCGCCGGAGCGCGAGTCTTCGCCGGCGCGCGAAGGCGGCTCGCCCTGGTTCGGCGTTAGGACGATGGCGTCGATGAGGTCACGAAGCGCCCCAGTGGCCTCCGTGCGGGTCTTGGATGCTCCAAGCCTCGAGCCAGTGCGCTGACTTTCTGTCGGTACAGGTCGTGGTGGTGGGATCCGACCGGGTGGTGCTCGGGACCGATGTCTATTACGCGATGGACGAGGAGCACCCCGTCGAGTTCGTCGATCAGTTGAAGCTTCCGGCGACGGATCGTGACCGCATCGTCGGCGGAAACGCAGCCCGGCTCCTGCGGCTCTGACGGACCGCGTCCCTAGTAGATCGCTCCTCCGAAGCGGTCACCATCCTCAGGATCGCCGGCGACACCTGGTGAATCCTCTGCCCAGAGCTGACTGTTCGCGGAGGAGAGCCCGGAGGCCCTGCCATACATGACCGTCACTGCGCCGGCGTCGACCTTGTCGCCCAGGTCTTCGTCGGGTATGCCGATGACAAGATCCGCCTGACTCCCAAGGCCGAAGTTCCACGCCGAGAGAACTGCGCCGAAATGATCGTTGGGCTCAGCGCTGCCGGCAATACCCGATGAATTCTGGTGCCACAACTGGTTCCCAGGGCCGGCGGTCGCGGACAGTCCGGTGGACGACCCGTAGATGACGTTGACGGCGCCGGCGTTGCCGACGGACCCGACCTGCTCATTCGGTACGCCCACTGCCAGATCCGCCCGTCCATCACCGTTGAAATCGCCGGCAGCAAGAGAGGAACCGAAAGCATCGTCGTTTTCCCACCCGCCGACGAGCCTGCTCTGGTCAAACGTCTGAATACCCGGTCCTGCCGTTGCCGAGAGTCCGGTCCCCGCACCATAGATGATGTTGACTTGCCCTCTGTCGACGAACTCGCCCGGGACGCCCACTGCCAGATCGCGTCGACCGTCCCCGTTGAAGTCACCGACGGCGACTTGGGCCATCGAAGCGGAGTAGAAGTCCTTCCCGCCTGCTGCCGACGCGTCTCAAAACCCGACTTTGAGCCCCAGATACGCGGCGCGTCCGTTGTTGTAGGGAACGGTGTCGGTCGCGGGATTACCAGGGCGGGGAACCACATTTGCTCGTCCAGAAGGTTGTCCCCCTGGACGGTCTGAAAGGTCCGCGCCGCAATATCGGTCCGGGAAACGACGCCGCTTCGCGGCCGCGGCCGCGGCCGATACGCAACAACGTTGTCTCAAGGTATGCCGTTTCGCACCATTCTTGTCTGTTGAGACTTCCGCTATCTCGAACTCACAATAGGGCTTCGTCATGACATTCGAGCACTATCAAACCGGCTCCTTCTTCGACGAAATGTTCGAGGCGGGCGGCGAGCCTCGAGCGGCCGCGAGGGCGCTGGTCCGGCTGATCGAGACGATGACGGACGGCGAGCTGCTGCGCCGGCAGCACTCGGCGGAACGCGCACTCCTGCACATGGGGTTACCTTCAACGTGCACGGCGACAGCGCCGGCACTGAACGGATCTTTCCGTTCGATCTCGTCCCCCGAATCGTGTCGGCCGTCGAATGGAACGGGATCGAGAAGGGTCTCAAACAGCGGATCCGCGCGCTGAACCTGTTCATCGACGATATCTACCACGACCAGAAGATCATCAAGGACGGCATCATCCCCGCCGAGATCATCACAACGGCGAGCAGCTTCCGGAAGCAGTGCATCGACATGAATCCGCCCGGCGGCGTGTGGTGTCACATCACGGGGACGGATCTCGTTCGCGACGGGGACGGACAGATCAGCTCGTAACCAACGCGGATCTGCATGGTCGCCAGGCAGTCATTCGCCACCTCCCGAGTGTGCGCCTCATTGGTTCGGTCGGCAACCGCCACGGCGAATCCTGGATGTCCGTGGGTCCGGACCCAGGGAGGGAACGTGCGCGTAATCAGCTTCCCATTGACTGTTGCCAACGCAGCGTCTAGAGTCGGGCACCAGGATGAATATGCGCTTTACGTCAATCGTTTCGGCCGCTCTCCTTCTGTTCATGTCGAGCCCTGCCATCGGGCAGGAATACGTTGAGTTCAAGAGTCAACAAGACCGTTTTGGGTTGACGTTCCCCGTGCAACCGAAGGTGACTGAGATCACCTATACATCGCAGTTTGGCGCCCCCTTGCGGGCGCGCGTCTACAGCGCTGAATCCGGCCAGAGCCGCTTCGTCGCGACGGTGGTGGATTACAGCAACCTCGAGGCACTTCTCACGGAGAAAGCCAAGTCCTGCCCGCCGGGCGCCGAGACCTGCAGGGGAGGCGGAAGTTCTACTGGGGCGGGGTACTGGAGGGCCGATATGGCGGGCGCGGTGATTTACGCCACCGCGCAGTTGATGAAGAGGAACGCCAAGGTTGAGTATTTCGGGTGGAACAACATCAACCTCGTTGAAGGGCACCAACTGACCCTCGTCAACAGCGACAAGTCGAAAACCTCGGCTGCGATCTACATGCACGAAAACAGGTTGTATATCTTGGAGGGAACGGTTCCGCCGGGGTATCCGGTGCCGGATTTCTTTCCGCAGTCCGTGGAATGGCTTGATGAGAAGGGCGACTCCATTCGTTATGAGACCTTGTACCACCATGGATTGCTGAAGCCGGCGATCGGCCGCGGGGGCGGAGGCGGAGGGCAGGGTCAAGGCGGGCGTGGCGGGCGAGGCGGCAACCAAGGTTCGGCGGCGCAACCGCAATAATTGAAGTTTGAAGTTCGAAGTTTGAAGTTTGAAGTAGGTTCGAAGTAAGAAGTTCGAGACGAGAGGCCAGTCAGAGTGACTGGCCTTTTTCTTTTTGAGGATCAAGGCCGACGTCGTGAGCTGCCGGAGGAGGACGTGAGATGGATCTTCGTTTGACAGGAAAGCTGGCGCTCGTGACCGGCAGCACGGCGGGAATCGGATACGCGATCGCCGAAGCGCTCGTGCGCGAGGCCGCGCGTGTCGTTGTGAACGGCCGCTCGCGCGAGTCGGTCGATGCAGCTGTTGCCAGGCTCAACGCGATTTCGCCGAACAGCGCATCCGGGTTTGCGGCCGATTTGAGCACCGCGGCCGCAACCGATGAGCTCGCCCGCCGCTTCCCGTTGGTTGAGATTCTGGTGAACAACCTGGGGATTTTCGAGCCGATGGCGTTCGAGGACATCACTGACGCCGACTGGGAGCGGTTCTTCCAGGTCAACGTCCTCAGCGGCATCCGTCTCGCGCGCCTGTTCCTCCCCGCGATGAAGCGCGCGAACTGGGGCCGCATCATCTTCATCTCGAGCGAGAGCGGCGTGCAGATCCCGGCGGAGATGATTCATTACGGGATGACCAAGACGGCGCAGCTTGCCGTGTCGCGCGGCCTGGCGGAAGCGGTTGCGGGTACCGGCATCACCGTCAATTGCGTCCTGCCTGGACCGACGAAGTCGAGGGGCGTCGGAGATTTCGTCGAGGCGTTGGCGAAGCAGGAGGGAAAGACGTTCGATCAGTTCGAGACGGAGTTCTTCACGAAAGTCCGGCCGACGTCGCTCATCAAGCGGTTCGCCAGGCCGGAGGAAGTGGCGTCTCTCGTCGCATATGTTGCGAGCCCTCTGTCCTCAGCCACGACCGGCGCCGCTCTCCGCGTCGACGGGGGAGTGGTGAAGAGCGCTTTTTGAACTCGAATCGCGTTCTGATCTGCGAAGGGCACAAAGACGGTTGTGAACCACGAAGGGCACGAAGATCCAGAACACGAAGAATTTGATTTCCTTTGTGCTCTAGCCTTCGTGTCCTTCGTGTCCTTCGTGCCCTTCGTGGTTGACAATCGTCTTAGTGCCCTTGATTGCTCGTCAGGCTGGACCGGCGCCCTGCGTGCCGACGTACACGGCATAGAGCGACTGGCTCGCGCACATGAACAAGCGATTGCGCTTCGGCCCGCCAAAAGCGATGTTCGCGCACACCTCTGGAAGGCGAATTCGGCCGATCAGCTTGCCTTGCGGATTCCAGATCGTGACACCGTTGTATCCCACGGCCCTTCCGGCGTTGCTTCCGCACCAGAGGTTGCCGTCGACATCGCACTTGATGCCGTCAGGGGCGCACTTGACGCCGTCCACCATGAAGTCGGCGAACAGCGACGGTCTCCCGAGCTTGTTGTTTGCGCCGACATCGAACGAGTACACGCTCCTGTTGCCGCCTGGTCCGGTATCGCCCGGCCCTTTCGCAAAGCTGACGATGTACAGCTTCTTGTGATCGGGTGAGAATACGAGACCGTTTGGATCGGGCATCACGTCCTCGCCGGCCACCAGATCGACTCTCCCGCTCGGATCGACACGGTACACGCCATTCGGCAGCTCGCGCTTGAAGTTGCCCATGTCCGGCGGCTGCCCGAGACGCGGGTTCAGTCGCCCGGATGTATTGGAAGCACCTCCGGCCGCGTCCGGCTGCCCTTCAAACAGTTGTCCCCCGTACGGCGGATCCGTGAACCAATAGCTGCCGTCCGGGTGCGCAACGATATCGTTTGGCGAGTTGAGACGCTTGCCGTCGTACTTGTCGGCGATGATCGTCGCCGAGCCGTCGTGCTCGTACCGCACGATGCGACGCATCAGGTGCTCGCAGGAGAGTTGGCGCCCCTGGAAATCGAACGTGTTGCCATTTGAGTTGTTCGACGCGTTACGGAACACCGTGACACGTCCGTCGTCCTCGAGCCACCGCATCTGCACGTTGTTCGGAATGTCGCTGAAGACGAGAAAGCGGCCGATGCTGCTCCAGGCCGGCCCTTCCAGCCAGAGCCCACCCGTCCACAGCTGTTTGATCGCGCTATTGGGCTGGACGAGCCCATCAAACTGCGGATCGACGCTGAGGATATCCGGGTCGCTGAAGTACGTCGTCGGCTGGCTGAAATCGCGCGGCGGAGTCGAGATCACTGTCGGCGGTGTCGGGCGCTGCGCAAACACCGCGTCACCGACGAGCGCAGCTCCGGCAACAGCCCCGAGCGCTTTCACGGCGCCGCGGCGGGAAATCAGATTCGTGTTCTCTCGTTCGCGCGCGCTCATGATTGGCCCTCTCGCATGTCAAACGTGCGGCCGTAATTTTAATGCAGATCTTTGTGGGTGAATCGCACCAGACGTATGATGACGCGCCAAACACGGTGACAATCTTGGGGGAGGTAGGACTCATGCGGGGGAAACGTCGTTCGCGCAAGGGCACGCTCGCAGTCGGTTTGGGTCTGGTCGGGATCATTGCGCTCGTCGCAACGTGTGCCCGGCAGCCGGCAATCGAGCAGGTCGCGGTTGACGACGATGACATCGGGGGAGTGGTCACCGGTGCGAGCGGTGCCGAAGCGGGCGTCTGGGTGATCGCCGAAACGACGGATCTCCCCACGAGATTCGCGAAGATCGTGGTCACGGACGATAGTGGACGGTACCTGCTTCCCGATCTGCCCAAGGCCAACTACAACGTCTGGGTCCGTGGGTACGGCCTCGTCGATTCGCCAAAGGTCAACACGAGCGTGGGCAAGAATCTGAATCTGACCGCCGTCACGGCTCCCGATCCGCGCGCCGCCGCACAGTACTACCCGGCAGGCTACTGGGCCTCCCTCATCAGCGTTCCCGAGAAGAACGAGTTTCCTGGGCAGGGTGGCAATGGCATTGCGCCGACGATGAAGAGCCAGTCCCAGTGGCTTGCGTGGATGAAGAACGGCAGTTGCTATACGTGTCATCAACTGGGCGACAAAGCCACGCGGGAGATTTCCAAGGATCTTGGCGTCTTTCCATCTTCGAAAGACGCGTGGATTCGCCGTATTCAGGCAGGACAGGCCGGGCCGGACATGGTGAGGGAGATGGGCCAGTTCGGTACCGTGCGGGCTGTCGCGATGTTCGCCGACTGGTCGGATCGCATCGCCGCCGGTGAAGTGCCGCCGGCGCCGCCCCGTCCGCAGGGCGTGGAACGGAACATCGTCATCACCCAGTGGCACTGGGCCGACGCGAAAACGTACCTCCACGATCAGGTCTCGACCGACCGGCGTAATCCCACCGTCAATGCGAACGGTCTGATCTACGGCGCGCCCGAGCTCAGTACGGAGTCGTTGCCGATCCTGGATCCCGTGCACAACACGACCAGCCGGATGGAGCTGCCGCCTCGCGATCCGAAGACGCCGATGGCCGCCAACGCGGTGATGAACACGTCGCTGTTCTGGGGCGCCGAAGGCATCTGGACAAGCCGGAGCGACGTGCACAATCCGATGTTCGATGGGCAAGGTCGCCTGTGGGTGACCGCACGGGTCCGGCCACCGGCCACGCCCGCCTATTGCAGGGCCGGATCAAGTCATCCGTCGGCGAAGCGGTTCCCGATCGAGACGTCGGTGCGTCAGGTGGCCATGTACGATCCGAAAACGAAGAACATCTCGTACATCAATACCTGTTTTGACACCCATCACCTGATGTTTGCGGAGGACGCCAACAGCACGCTGTGGTTCAATGGCTACGGCAGTCAGGTCCTTGGGTGGATCAACACGAAGATGTTCGACGAGACGCATGACGAGGTGAAGTCGCAAGGCTGGACGGGCCTTATTCTCGACACGAATGGCAACGGCAAGAGGGACCTGTTTGTGAAACCCGATCAGCCGATCGACCCGACGAAAGACAAGCAGATAAGCGATGCCCTGTACACAGCGAATCCGGCG
>Ga0080064_1005501_pt1 | contig 14750 bp, 14 predicted proteins | sample Subgrocontami54m_FD_69260 | JGI IMG/M metagenome (GOLD analysis project Ga0080064, IMG submission 69260) | Subsurface groundwater microbial communities from S. Glens Falls, New York, USA - GMW46 contaminated, 5.4 m (SPADES assembly) (version 2) ...
TGCTCCGCCCTTGGTACCGCAAGAAGTCAGCCCCTTCGTTCCTCGACATGCTCACCGCCCTTCGCCAGACGGGCTGGCTATGCATTTCTCAGCCCTCGCGTCATCCGCGGGCGACGCAAAACCCCCACACCGCTTGGGCCCAGGCACTCCTGGCTACGGCATAATGGCCGAAGTCGAGCCTAGAGCGAGGAGGCAATACTTTGACGCAGTCTGATCCGACCGGCGTGCACGAATGGCATTCCGCGGACTATGTGGAGGAATGGATTGGCGGCTGGGGCTCGCCGGAGCGCATGGCCTCGCTCCGCCGCATCCCGCAGCTCATCCCCCACGACCCCGATCAGGAGATCCGAGTCCTTGACGTCTGCGGTGGCTGGGGCCCGGTCAGCACGGTGGTCATCGAGGCGTTTCCAAAGGCGCAGCTCACCCTGCATGACTTCTCGGAGCCGATGCTCGAGCAGGCCCGCGAGCGGCTGACGAAGATTGCCGAGAACGTCACATTTGTGCGCGGGGACCTCATGACTCCCGAGTGGAAAGCCAAGATCGCGGGCCCGTTCGACGCGGTGGTGTCCTCGCTCGGGATTCACAACGTCCGGTTCCCCGACCGCATTCGGGCGATTTATGAGGAGATCTTTCCACTGGTTGGCCCCGGCGGCGCCTTCATCAACCTGGATCAAATCCAGGTTGGTGACCTGGTCCGCCGCGCGACCCAGCAATCGCAGCGCATGGCCCGCCGCCAGCAGATCTTTGAAGAAACAGGCCAGTGGAAGTCCCTCGCAGAGATCGAAGCCGAGATGGGGTCCGGCAATCGCTTGCGCGGCCACTCCCGCGCCTCCGAGGCTGATCTCAAGCGAATCGCCTCCCACGAGCCCGCGACGCTCGGCAATCAGCTTCGTTGGCTCAAAGAGGCTGGGTTCGACGAGGTCGACTGCTTCTCGCGCGAGCGCGGCGGAGCGCTGATTGGCGCGTTCCGCGAGGGGTGAGCCTGCTCAACCCGACAAGTACAGATTTAGAGCAGCACGCTTGGCGCTCCGCGGATATGCTGGGAGGACAATCCGTTTCTGGAATCGAAGCGGCAGCAGCAACGGTTGAGGTGAGAGCGATGATCAGTCAGACACCGGGCCCGGGCGAAGAACTGAAGGCGGGCCACCACTGGAAGGAAGCCGATCGGGTCAGCGACTACGTCGAGCAAAACGATCGCGATAACCAGCATATCGCGGAGGCCTTCGAGATCCTCACAGCGGTCCTGCCTTTCGATCATGACGCACCGATTCGGGTGCTCGATATTGGTTCCGGGCATGGTGTGCTCGCCGCGGCGGTGCTCGATGCCTTTCCGAAGGCGAAGGCAACGGGTCTCGACATTTCGGAAGCGATGATGGAGGTCGGTCGGGAGCGCATGGCCCGCTTCGGCGACCAGTTCTCGTATTTTGAGGGTGACTTCGCTGACGGGCGACTTCCCTCCGGGCTAACCGGGCCATTTGAGCTCATCGTGTCCTCCCGCGCGATCCATCACCTCAACCCGGACGGCAAGCGGAGCCTCTTCAAGGCCATCTACGAACATCTCACCCCCGGTGGCTGCTTCATCGAGCTCGACAACATGCGACCGCGGGATCAGTTCTTGCGCGAGCGCTATTCGCAGGCCGATCCGAATCGCCCGGCCGGCTACGGAAATCAGCCCCGACCACCCGGCGGCAGCGGACGCGAGCACCCCGACCCCGTGGGCGAGCAGCTTGTCTCGCTCCGCGACGCCGGCTTCGCGCATGTGGACTGCTTCTGGAAGCGCCTTGGCCGCTCTGTAATCGGTGGTTTCAAAGAGGATTAGACGTTCCGGCGAGGCGCCAAACCTATCCGCCCGGGAGGTTGATCCATGCCGATCATCGACGCCGATTGCCACGTCATCGAAGCGGAGCACACCTGGGACTATTTCATCGAATCGGAGGCGCAATACCGGCCACTATTCCTGACGACCGCGGACGCCACCAATGGCGACGCCCGGCGGTTCATGGCGATCGATGGCCGACTCCGGGCAGAGTCCGCGGCCAACGGTGAGGCCCGCACGGCCCAAGCGGTCGCCGCCGGTTCCCGGACCGGGACCGCGGCGGACCACCCCGCCGCAAAGCCTGGTGGTGGGAAGCAACAGGCGCGTGAGATCATGTCCGGCTACGCGCAGACTACCTACGCGATGCGGACCATGCAGGATATCGAGGGCCGGCTGCGTCATATGGACCAGCTCGGCGTCGACATCCAGGTGCTGTATCCGACGACTATGGCACTCGGCCAGATCAGCCCCCGGCCGCAGGTGGACGTGGCCATGAGCCGCAGCTACAACCGCTGGCTCGCCGACGTCTGGGCCCGGGGACACGGCCGGCTGCGATGGATCGCCGTGCCCGGCGTTCTGGACATGGACGCGGCGCTGGAACAGGTTCGCTGGTGCGCGGACCATGGGGCGTGCGGGGTCATGCTGCGGGGCTTTGAGGGCGACCGAATCCTGAGCGATCCATTCTTCTTCCCGATGTACAAGCTCGCGGAGAGCCTCAACCTCCCGATTTGTGTCCACTCGGGTGGCGCGAATCCCCCGTACGCCAGCCTGATCGCCACGAGTGCCTGGTCGTCAGCAAAGGTGCCGGTGATCAGCGCCTTCCACCACATTCTGTACGCGGGCATTCCGGACCAGTTCCCGAAGCTGCGCTTCGGCTTCATCGAGGCGGCTGCCGGCTGGGTGCCCTACGTCCTGACTGATCTGCGACGCAGGATGATCCGCGATGGCCGGAAGCCACTGTCGGCCACCCCGCTGCAGGATAATCGGCTGTACGTCGCCGCCCAGACGAACGATGACCTGCCATACGTGCTGCAGCACGCCGGTGAGGACAACCTGGTCATCGGGTCAGACTACGGGCACTCAGACACGGCGAGCGAGCTCGAGGCGCTCAAGCTGCTGCAAGAGAAGAGCCCCCTGCCGCCCGCGGCGACCCGCAAGATGCTCGACGATAATCCAAGGACGCTCTACGGGCTGTAGCCGCGGGACGCCGCCCGAACTGAAATCTCGTTCGGCAGTGGCCGTATCTTGGCCGTATTGGAGGTAGACAGTGGACCAGCGAGGAGCCCCGCCGGACCCGCGGGGTGGCGCGCTTTCCTCTCGCTTGCAGCGTCCCGATTCCGGCGTCTGGGGCGTTCCTCCCACCCCGGGACTCGCCGGCATTCAGCCAGGCGCGCCCGCCGCGAATCGATGCCCTGCGTGTGGAGCGACAAACGCCGATGGTGCGGAGGACTGCACAACCTGCGGAGTTGCGCTGATTGACCCGCTCGAACACGACACTGCGGGAAGCTCGACGAAGATCGGCCTGCGGAAGGGGCAGCAGCTCTACATTCAAAGCCAGCACCTGGGCTGGATGACGGCGAACGTCACCGTTGCTGCGGTCGATGGGTCCGACCCATGGCAAGCGTTTTGTGCCACGGAGGGTCGCCCATCGCTTCCGCTCTATCGACTTGGGGTCAGCTCGAACGTCGGCCGCTTGCTGCTCGCGGGTTCAATGCCAGGAGCTGTGCACGCGCTTGAGGTCAGCAAGGGCATCGAATACCTCGTCAAGGGCACCTCCCTCCTCGCCGCTCAGGAGTCTGTGACTCTGGGCCCGGCTCATGACCTCCAGCGTCCGCATGGCGAGCCGGCCCGAGGTGCGGTCGTACAATGGGTCGGAGGCCGTGGCCTCATTTTCATCCAGACGTGTGGCGAGACGGTGGTCTACCCGCTGCAGCAAGACGAGGTTCTTAAAGTGAATATCGATAACCTGGCCTGTATGGACGCGACCGTTCGCTTCACGCTCGGGAGCGCGCCCTTCACAGACATCGAAACCGTCGATCTACTTGGCCCAGGCAGGGTGTGGTTGCAGACGCACTCCTCGCCACGCGTCGCCGCCCCCACCGGGTAGGCGAACGGGAAGGCATGCCTCGCTGAAGCGAGTCTGGGATTCGCGCCTCAGCGAGCGAATGACGTAGAGTGGCGCAAGCCAGCACACCTAATGGAGGTGGTAACTATGCCAATCATTGATGCGGATGCCCACGTCATCGAGACCGATCGCACGTGGCAGTTTGTTGAGGATTCCCTGCGCAATTACGCGCCCGTTGCTGCCACAAAAGAGGGCGTCGCCACACCGGGTGGCGACTATTGGCTGATCGATGGCTCGGTGCGTTCGCGCCTCGGAAATATCGGCCCCCTCTTTCCGAAAGAATCGCGTGAGATGCTGGACGTCTCCGCCCGGCTTCGTCACATGGACGAGCTCGGCACCGACATCCAGGTTCTGTTCCCATCGATCCTTACGCCGTACACCGAGCGGCCCGAGGTCGAGGAGGCATTCTGCACGACGTACAACCGCTGGCTGGCGGACTCTTGGAGCCAGAGCAACAACCGATTACGCTGGGCCGCGATTCTGCCCTTGATGAACATGAGCAAGTCATTGGATGAGCTGCGATACGCGCGGGACAATGGTGCCTGTGCCGTCTTCATCCGCAGTATTGAAGGCGACCGGCAGCTCATCGACCCGTACTTCTTTCCTCTCTACGAGGAGGCGGCCAAGCTCAACGTTGCCATGTGCGTGCACGCCTCGGTCGGCAGCCCGGCACTGGACCACATTCTCGCTCAGGGCAAAGACACTGGAAACTTCTTGCGCTTCAAACTCACGGTGGTGGGCGCGTGTCATCAGATCATCACGAACGGCATTCCGCAACAATTCCCGGAGCTCCGTTTCGGCTTCGTCGAGACGAGCTCCCAATGGGTGCCATTTGTCGTGAACGACCTGCTGCGGCGCTTCCATCGTCAGGGTTGGGACATTCCCAGCGGTGCCGAGCTCCTCAAGCAGAATCGAATCTACATCACGTGTCAGAACGACGACGACCTCCCTTACGTGCTCCAGTACGCCGGTGAGGACAATCTGATCATCGGCAGCGACTACGGGCACGCAGACAACGCGACGGAGATGGAGGCGCTCCAGCACCTGCAACGCCGGACGGACATCCCGAAACACGTCGTCAAGAAGATTCTCGACGACAACCCCCGGGCACTGTACGGACTCTAAATACCCGTGGGCGGTGGGCTGGCCGCATTGAGCCGGCGCCGCATCAGCTCCGGATGTCCCATTCCTGGACGTTCCAGGCCTGCGTGTACAACGGCCCGCGGCCAGTGACGTTCACGAGCCGATTCGAGATCAGCGTCGGGTCCGCCCCGTAGAAGATGGGTAGCTCCGTCAGGTTCTCCGTTTGGTGCCGAACGAGCGTAGCAACCGCGTCCATGCGATCCGGTAGCGGGATCGTCGTCACGTAGCGCTCGAGGGCGGCGTCCACCGCCGGGCTGCGATAGCGACTGGCAAATCCACCCGCCAGCCACCGATTCTCCGGCAATGGCACCTGCGAGCTATGGAAGCGCCAGATCTCGCTAATGGCAAGGCTATTGACGCGCTCTACGATGTTGAAGCCGGGGAACTGGGATCGCCACTCCCGGTCCTGCGCGCGCTGGATGGGGATGGGGGTCTGATCCACACCCACGCCGAGCTGCTGCCATTTGTCCGCCACCGGCGCCGCGGTCTTGGGATGGACGTCGTTCTGCAGCGGAATCTGAATGTCGACAACCAGCTTGCGCCCGTCGGCGTCGTACAGGAATCCATCCGCCCGCTTCGTGTAGCCGAGACCATCTAGAAGCTGCGCGGCCTGGCGGGGGTCATACGGGTACTTGACGATTGCAGGCTCAATCAGGTTGTAGAGCGGCGTCTCGGGAGAGACATAGCTGTGGGCGACCGCGCCCTGGCCGGAGAACACAACGTCCGCGAGCTCCTGCCGATCTAGCGCCATGATGAGCGCTCGCCGGAACTGGTAGTTCGCGATGATGGGCGGATCCGGGTTGATCCACTGTGGGTTGATCGGAGTCCAGTTCTGCAACACGCTGACGACCTTGCCGTCTTTCCATTGGTCGCGCGCCTGCAGCGCGATGTCCAATGAAATCGTCTTCCCAAGGGTCAGATCGATGCCAGCCAGCACGTTTGCCAGAAGTGTGTTGTTGTCCTGGATGAACTTGACTTCGATATCGTCGATCTTCGGCCGGCCCAGCACATAATCATCGTAGGCCCGCAGGATGACGTGCGTGTCCTGGACCCACTCCTGGACCTTGAAGGCGCCCGCTCCCACAAACTCCTGGCTCCAGAATGGGTGCCCGAGGAAGTTCGTCTTGTCACCGCCGTAGGGCTTTTCGAGCAGGTGTTTCGGCAGTGGCAGTCCCGCGCCGCGATAGCTGAACATCCCGTCGGCTTCGATGTAGGGGCGCTTCCACGTCACGGTAACCGTGCGTGGATCGGGCGCCACGATGCTCTCAATGAGCTCATACGCAGCAAACGAGATCTCGAGCTCCTTGTCCTGTTCGACAGTTGTCGCAAACAGGAGGTCGTCCGCCGTGAGGGGCTCCCCGTCGTGCCAGCGGGCGGTAGGCTTGATCTTCCAGGTCGTCTCCATCCGGCCGTCCGGCAACAGGCGCCAGAGACCGTTCTCGATCGTGGGAACCGCCTCAGCGAGCTGGGGCGCGCGCGTTCCATCTGCTTTCAAGTACGTGAGTCCGGCGTGGGCCATCTCTTCGAGCGCGTCCAGCCCCCGGTAGCCGTCCGGCCGCGTCCGGCGCGTCACAAACGAGGGGGGCACGTCGCGAATGACGGCGGTCATCCGCTTTGGGGCTATTGGCCGCGCCGGCTCTCGCGCCGAACTATCCGGGGCGCGGGCAGCCTGCGGAGGCGGAGCGCATGCGCTCAGAACAAGGGCAGCAAGAAGCCCCACGACGACGCCACGCTTCCAATCGCGCATGTGTCTCTCCTCCATGGTGCAGCTCAATCAGCGTCATCGTACCGCGCACGGAGGTATCATGCGAGGAAATTCCGAAAATGCAATAGGAATATATGACTACCGTAAGGGATAGCAAAAATAGCCCCGTAGGGCTATACTTGCCCGCCGTTACAGGACGGTAAATTATGAGGGGGACTCATAGATGTCGATTGTCAACCGGTATGTCGCTGACCTGCGGGCCGTTATCAACGCCGTCCGCCCTGAGCGCGAAGAGGCCCAGACGAACGTTGAGTACGCACTCATCCTCGTGCTGGTCGCAATTGCCGCTGCCGCCGTTCTGATCATCGTCGGTCAGAACATCAGCTCCGTTCTGACCAGCGTCAACACCAGCCTCACCAACCCGTAGACAGCTCCACGAGGTCTTGAGGGCCGACGAGCGTAGTTCGCTCGTCGGCCCTCGTGCGTCCAGGGTCGCTCGCGGCTCGAGTTGCGCGGGCTTACCGCAGCTCCCACTGGTAAATGTTCCAGCTCACTTCGCCGTCGCCCGCCTTGAGGTCAACGCCGCGAAGCCCAGCCGGGTAGGCGAGCACGCCCGGGTTGAAATACAATGGCAGAACGGGCAACTGGTCGTTCAGAATTGCGATGGCACCGGCGAGATTCCGGGTGCGATCGGTCGGGTCCAGCGTCGTGCGGAATGCGGCCTCGAGGCGATCGTACTCCGAATTCGTGAACCCACCGCGGTTCTGCCCGTTCCAGCGGGTCTCCGGCCGCGCCACCGCAGCCGTCGTCAGATAGCTCGTCGCTGGCGCTCCCTGCGCGATGCTCACCGGGTGAAGCGCGCGAAAGGTTGCGCGTGCGTGCCCGTCCTGCGCCTCTGTCGGAGTGAACGCCCGCTCTTCGATCTCGAACCCAACCTGGCGCCAGCCGTGGGCCATGATCGAGCGCTCCGCGTCGTTCTGGGCCGATTGGATGTTCTTGACCTCGACGCTGATCCGCCCTTCGTCAGCCGTGAAGAAACCCTCGCGGTCTTTGGTCGCGCCCACCTCGGTCATGAGCTGCTCCGTGCGGCGAGCCTCCAGCGGATAGCGGGCGACGGTGCTCTCGAGCGCTGCTCCCAACGGATCGCCTGGCGGAAACGGCGTGTCAGAGATGATGGCCTGCCCCTCGAAGAGCGCATCCCCGATCGCGGACCGGTCGAGGCTGTGAACAAGCGCCTTCCGAACGCGGCCATCCAGCATCAGCCGTGGTATCGCGTACTCGGATCGCATCTGAACCTGGATGACCCGCCACTGCCGGGGCAGAAAGAGCACGCTCCCCACGTTGCGCGGCGCCCACTCGCGCTGGAGGATGAGCCCCTCCTGCAGGCGAATCGAGTCGTCGACGGGCATATCAGCCTCGCCTGCAAGCAGGTTGGCCAGGGTCGCGTTGAAGTCGGAGCTGAACGTGATCCGGACCCGATCGATCTTCGGGCGACCCAGCACATGCTGGTCGAAGGCGACGCCCTCGATGAATGCACCCGGCTCCCAGCGCTCGAGCTTGTACGGGCCCAGCCCGACGTATTCGCTGCCCCAGAACGCCAAGGAGGGAAACGTGGTCCGCTGCTCTTCGTAGGCGCGCTCGAGGATGTGGCGCGGGAGCGCCGTGAAGACAAACGTCGAGCCCGCGCCGCTCCCATAGCCGCGGAGCGCACCGGCGTCGGGGAATAGCGTGCGCCAGAGGATTCGGATCGTGCGCGCGTCGTCCGCGACGACCGACTCCATAGCGCTCTGCGGCTGGAGGCCTGCGAGACCAAACTCCGGCGTCGTATTCACTCGCCAGGCGAAGACGAAATCCTCGGCGGTGAGCGGCGTTCCGTCGTGCCAGGTAAGGCCTGGGCGCAACGCATACACGGTCTCCATCCGGCCGTCGGGTTCGACCCGCCAGCTCGGCGAGTTGAGCTGGGGCAACCGATCGGCGAGATAGGGCTGGGGCTGCTCGGCGGCGTCGGGCAGGACCAGCCCCGCGTTGAAGAGGCGAGCGGGCGTGCGGGTGCCTGGTCCCGCGCTCGCCAATCGCGTCGGCGCGAATGTGTCGGGCTCCGTTCGGAGCACCATACGGAGCGTCCGGCTCGGCTGGGCTGCCGCCGGTTGCCCGTCAGCCGCACCGCCGCGAGAGGCCGGCACTGACGGGGCGGGCCCCGCGCACGCGACGAGCAGGAGAACCAGGACTAAAGGGACGAGGCGCACGCGCCCCGGGCTACGCCTTGAAGCTGCAGTATGGATGGATGGCGCCCATGCGGCATTTCAGGCCGTTCTTGGCGAGCTCTTCTTCAAAATGCTTATGGATCGCCGGATCCTCGTCAGCGTACGTCATCTGGTCGCCCCCTTCACTGACAGGCTTGTAGACATACTGCTTGCCGCCAGCTTTCGGCTTGTCGCTACCCCAGCCGATGGCGAGGAAGAGTGCCGGATCCTTGCCCGTGCTGAAGTGGCCGTGGAACCACATTTCCGGTGGAACGAACATCGTGCCGCGCCGCCACGGCACCGTCTCCAACTCCTTGTAGTCGGTCCCCATCATGGAGTAGCCCTCGCCACGCAGGAGCAGGACGTGGATGCCGGGGCCGTGGCGATGGAAAGTGGAGTGCACGGCCGTTGGCCAGGCCTGGACATGCGAATGCACAGTCGCATTGACCATGTTGTAGACCGTGGAGACGGTTCCGCCGCCGCGGCCCTGCACGTAGATCTCGCCCGGAACCGGGGCACTCGCCATGACGTCCGCGACGAAATTCGTCCGCCATTGGCCGCGGCCGGTTGGACGCTCGTTTTCCTTGAAATAGCCTTCCTCACCGTTGAATCGATCCTTGAACACCCACGGATTGTTGAAGACGAACTTATCGTCCTTGAACGTATCGATTACGCGGGGCGCGGCCGTCATCGCCACGTACCGTGCGGGCTCGGTGCCAGAAAGGTTGAAGTGCTGGTACCAGGCGTTCGGCGGGATGGCGAAGTAGCTGTTGTCGTGCCACTCGAAGGTCTGCTTCTTGTTCTCGTCGATCCAGACCGTCGTACTGCCCTGCCCCTTGAGGATGAATACGAGCTCGTCGTAAATGTGCTTGATCGGCTCGGAGTGGTCTTTCGGCTCGAGCTCGTAAAGGTAGGTGTCGTTGAAGCCACCGGTTCCCTCGAGATTGACGAAAATGCCGGCCCCCCGGCGCGCCTTCCATGGGTGAAGCTCCTGGGTGTACACGTCGGACACGGCGAGCCCTCGCAGGGTCGGAAGTCCCTGGGCCTCCTTCCACAGCTCGTAGGGCGACTTGAATGCCTCCGCTTCCTTGATGGAATCGCGGAACTCAGTGTCCTTCGCTTGCGCCACCTTGGGACCTCCTTCTTTCGTTCACAGCTCAGCCGGGTCACAGCTCAGCCGGGCCTTCACAGCTCGGTGGGGCGCTGGGCCGCGCCGATAGATCGACGACGGGCACGCCGCAAATAGCGGTGTCATCAAACCAGGCCTAGAGTACCGAACGGTTACCTGCGACGCAAGCAACCGATTCCCCGCAACTGATTCCCCGCGGGCCCCGCAAGGCGATCAGACCGGGTGGCTGGAACACATCGTTGCGAGTCGCAGCGGCAGGTTGGGTAGCCGGCAGGGAGGAGCGTCGCGTACGCTTGAGGCATGTGGCTGCCCGAGACGCGGACGACGCGTCGCCTCTTCCTCCAGGCTGGACTCACAACTCTGGCCGTCGCCTGTGCCGCGTCGACCCAGATGGGACAGCTATCCCCCCCATCGCCGAACCCGCTGCTCGATCAGCCCCGGGGCGGCGGTCCACTCACCGCTGCGCTGCCGGCGTCGGATCTCGCGGTTGGCCCGAACCAGCGGTTTCTGGTCGCGCTGATCGGACCAGGCAACCAGCTCATTACCGATGCCACGGTGGAGCTCGCCTTCTTCAAGGTCACCGGCGCCGACAACGCGCAGCTCCGCTCCCGCGCCCCGGCCACCTACCTCGAGCCGCCCGGCTCGCCCGGGCGCGGCATCTACGTGGCGCGGACCGACTTCGACGAGGCCGGCGATTGGGGCGTGGAGGCGAGTGTAGTCCGGCCAGGCGGCCCCCAACCGCCGATTCGGGTCGGCTTCAAGGTAAAACCGCGGAGCGATACGCCCGCAATCGGCCAGGTGGTACCTGCGAGCAGCACGCTGGTTGGCCACACCGTCTCCGAAGTCGAGTCATTCTGCTCGGCCCGGCCCGCCGATCTCGAGTTTCATCAGCTCACGATCGCCGATGCCATCACGCAGGCGAAGCCGACCGCCATCCTATTTGCAACGCCGGGCTTCTGCGAGAGCATGCTCTGCGGGCCAAGCCTCGACTCACTCAAGGCGTTGCGGCAGCAATATGGCGAGCGGGTGAATTATGTGCACGTCGAGATCTACAAGGATGGCCGCCCCAACGAGCGCAAGGAGATGGTCCCCTCCGTGTCGGAGTGGGGCTTACCCAGCGAGCCGTGGCTCTTCGTCGTAGGCCCAGGCGGTCGACTCGCCGACAAGTTCGAGGGCAGTATCACGGTCGAGGAGACGACGCCGGTCATAGATCGGCTGCTGAACGCCTGATCAGTAGGGTCGGCTGGTGCGCGGCGCCGACGCGTCGGAAATCAAGACCTGGCCCTTCCTAGCCTGGATATTGCGCTCACTCCTCTCCGGCGAGGGTGGGGCTGGCCAGACGGCGCTCTTCCTGCAGGTGGGTGAGTGTGAGTGTCACCAGGAGCCGAATGTGACTGTCGTCCAGCGAATAATGGACGAGGCGGCCATCGCGATGCGGTTTCACGATCCGGAGGGTGCGCAGCAGGCGCAAATGCTGAGAGACTGAGGGCAGGGTCATTCGCAGCAGCGCAGCCAGCTCCGAAGTCGTTTGCTCGCCGTCGGCAAGGGCACAAACGATCCGCGCCCGGCTCGCATCAGCGAGGGCCCGGAAGAGCTCTGCCATCGCGGCCGACAGCTCTTCGCTCAGCGCCGCGCGGCGCAACGTCGCGGCGTCTTGATCCCCCCGGGCACTTGGTGCCGTCATCCCGCAGCCACCCTAATCGTCCCCCCGCACCTCGTCTCAGCGCATCCTCTCGTCATCATGATTACAGATTCTATTGGGATCGTGTATCAGTAGGCCTCGCGGCTCGAGCAGCCGCCGATGGGGGGCCAGGCCACGTGACGCGGTACTGGGTCCCCAGGGCGCAGCAGGCCCTCTGGAACGGGCGCTGAGTGGAAATGGAGAGCGCTAGCCGCGGGTTAACGCGAAGCCGGCGTGCGCATAGCGGCGGTCCGTGGCATTCATGGCAGCATCGAGCTGCGCGGCGGTCATGACTCGGTCGTACCCAAGACCGTCCGAGTCGACCGGGTCGTTGTAAAGGAACCCATTGCCGATGAGACCCGTGACGATCACGTAGTGATCGCCGCCGTAGGGCGCGCTCTCGCGGCCGGGCAGCGCGCGATACGCAACCTGGAGAATGACTGGCTCGCGATTCCCAAGGTGGTCGCGCACGTCATCGGTGGTCCACTGCCGCTGCACGCCATTGTCGTAAAGGCCGACGGCGCGGACTTCGAAGCGCTCCGCCGCCGCGGCGAGCGCCCAGACAAACGTCCCAACGTCATTGCCGTGAATATCCTGAGCATCGAGCACAACCGGGCGCACCCGCTCCGGCGTGACGCGTTTCCCCAGATACTCCAGCCCCATGGTTAGCGCCGTGGGCCCACAATTCGCAACAGCCCAGGGCGTATCGTCAAGCTGGGTGCGATACGGGACGCCGATTCGCACGGTGCTCGGATCGGCGGTGGCGGGGTAGGCCCACGGGACCTCCGCAACGTCTGGCGCGCGAACCGGCACGATCGCGGAGGCATCAACCCAGCCATTGCCGGGGCCGACTCGGCGGCCATCACCGGGGTAGCGGACGGCCAGGCGCGCCGCGCGCTCCTCGCCGGTCAGCTCTAGCCAACTCCAGCGTGGCAGGCTCGCGACGTTTGGCGCGCTCGCATCAGCGCTCGGCCAGACCTTTGTCTCCTCGTAGGCCTTGACCCAGCGAGGGCTCGCCGGCAGCGAATCGAATTCCACTCGCTGCCCCCAGCCGATCACCGGAGAGGCGCGGCCGCGCTCCCCGCCGTACGCAACCTCGACCCAGTCCCCCTGAGTCCGCAGCACTTTGAAATAACCATCGGCGGGCAGGAGGTTCGCCTCAGGGGCCGTGCCGTCCGGCGCCTTGACCAGAGCGACCTCTTGCCGGGCCACCGCCCACGTCTTGACTGCCGCGGCGGCTGGCACGGAGAACATGGAGCCGCTGCCCGCGACTGGGGCAACGATTGGTCCCGCGGGCGCGGTCTTCTCGACGACAGGCGCGAGATCGGCCGACGCAGGGGGGTCCATCACAGCATAGAGCGAGCCGGACGCGCCGATGGTAAGCCCGACGAGCCAGACGGCGATTGAGCGGCGCGGTGTTGAAATCATGCACGGGGATTGTACGGAATCGTTTCTGAGGCCACCTGGGTCTCCGCCTACGTTACGCCTTGCGTGCACAGCGCGCGCGAGCTCTTGCCGCGGCGGCGCTTCTTTTGACGCGCCTTGATCTTCCGGGTAGACTGCGAAATCAAATCGGAAATGATCAAAAGCAGTGACACGATTCTGCGTTCGCCACCCGATACCGGTCGTGATGGGCGTGCTCGCCCTGGTCCTCATGGGTATCGTGGCTCATGGCTATCTCAAAGTGGATCGCCTGCCCCCCTTGAGCTACCCGACGATCACCGTGACGACGCGCTACCCGCAGGCCGCGGCGCTCGACGTCGAGCAGCTCGTCACCGAGATCATCGAGGACGCGGTGGCTGGCGCCGAAGGCATCGACAGCATCTCTTCGACCTCACGGGAGGGACGGTCCACAGTCCGGGTCCAGCTCGTGGAGGGCGCCGACCCCGACATGGCCTCGCTCGAGATCAAACGCCGGATCTCGCGGATTCGCAGCCGACTGCCTGTGGATGCAATCGACCCGACGATCGCCAAAGCGGACCCAAATGAGCTTCCGTCATCAACATCGCCATTACGGGCGCGCCACTCGACGCGCTCTATGACATCGCGGTCACGCAGATCGAGCCCGCGCTGCAGTCTGTCCTCGGCGTCGCGAGTGTCACGACGACCGGTGGGCTCCAGCGCGAGTGGCAGGTCAGGGTCAACTATGGCCGTCTTGCCGGGTACAACCTGTCGGTCCAACAGCTCTCCACCGCGCTCGTCGCGGCCAACGTAACGTCGACCGTCGGCTCCGTCGATCAGGGGCGTGCAGCAGCTCGACGTGCGGGCCGTGGGCGCTTTTCAAACCCAGGACGACCTGGAGCGCATCGTTATCGCCCAGCAGCCGGCGGGCTCCGTGCTCCTCAAGGATGTCGCGACGGTCCGTGAGGGCTACAAGGAGCGACTCCAGCTTCAACGGCAACGACGCGGTCGGTTTCCTCAGTCGTTAAATCGTCGAGTGCGAATGCGCTCCAGGTAACCGAAGACGTTCGCAAGACCATGGAGGAGCTCAAGACCGTGCTCCCGGCGGGCGCGAGCTACATCGTGACGAACGACAGCTCTAAGTACACGCGCGCCGCCCTCGACGCCGTGCAGATGGACTTGATGCTTGCTGTTCTCCTCGTCGCGGCGGTGGTGCTCCTGTTCCTCCATGCCTGGCGGAACGTGCTGATCATCGTGCTCGCTATCCCCACGAGCATGGTAGCGACGTTCCTCGTCATGTACGCCTTCGGCTTCAGCCTGAACCTCATGACCCTCATGGCTCTGGCGCTCACCGTCGGCATCCTGGTGGATGACGCGACGGTGGTACTAACGGGGCTCCGCCCCAGCCCGACGAGGTGTACGGGTGAGGGAGTTGTGGACAAGAAGCGGCCCCGGTTGCGGTGGGGAAACGGGGTCCGGTAAAACCGGCCACCAGTCATAGACCGCT
>Ga0080064_1005502_pt1 | contig 14748 bp, 15 predicted proteins | sample Subgrocontami54m_FD_69260 | JGI IMG/M metagenome (GOLD analysis project Ga0080064, IMG submission 69260) | Subsurface groundwater microbial communities from S. Glens Falls, New York, USA - GMW46 contaminated, 5.4 m (SPADES assembly) (version 2) ...
CTTCAGCTTCGCCTCGACCAGCGCCGGGTCGACGCCGTGGCGCCAGTCGGTCGGGACGATCTCCACCTTGAGGCCCAGGCGGCCCGCCATCTTCGACCAGAGCGTGGCGAACTGGCCGGTCTCGAACATGAGCACGCGGTCCCCGGGGGAGAGCGTGTTCGCGAGCGCCGCTTCCCAGGCGCCGGTGCCGGAGGCGGGATAGATGACCACCTGTTGTTTCGTCTGGAAGACCTCGCGCAGCCCGGCGAGGATCTCCAGGCCCATCCTGCCGAACTCGGGGCCGCGATGGTCGATGGTCGGCATGTCGATCGCGCGTAGCACGCGGTCGGGGACGTTGGTCGGACCGGGAATCTGGAGGAAGTGTCGGCCGCTGCGGTAAGCCATGGCGCAATCCTTCGGGGAAGAAGCGCTACCTTAATGCAAAGGCGGCGGCCTCACAACTTGCCGGCTGCCCGGGAGGGCTGCGCCGCGGGCTCCGGGTTATGATTGCGCATTGACGCATACGTACGAATCCGGGGAGGAATGGCCATGGCGCTGCAGATCGACGTGATTTCGGATGTCGTGTGCCCCTGGTGCTTCATCGGCCAGAAAAAACTCGCTCGCGCGCTCGCGCTCTACCGCGAGCAGAACCCCGCCGCCGAGGCGCCCGCGGTCACCTGGCATCCTTTCCAGCTCAACCCCGGCCTGCCCGAGACGGGCGTGGATCGCGCCGAGTACCTGAAGCGCAAGTTCGGCGAGCGCTCCGGGGACATCTACGCGCGCGTCAGCGCCGTCGGCGCCCAGGTGGGCATCCCGTTCGCCTTCGACAAGGTGGTGCGCCAGCCGAACACGCTCGCCGCGCACAGCCTGATCGCGCTCGCCGGGGACGCCGGCAGGCAGGACGCGGTGGTCGAGGCCCTGTTTCACGCCTACTTCATCGAGGGCCGCGACCTCACTTCGAACGACACGCTCGCGGAGATCGCCTGCGGCGCCGGGCTCGGGCGCGAAGAGGTCGAGCAGTGCCTCGCGAGCGCTGAGGCGCGTGCACGCGTCCAGGGCGAGGACGAGGAGGCGCGGGGCCTCGGCGTCGATGGCGTGCCGTTCTTCATTTTCAACCGGCGCTATTCCCTGTCGGGCGCGCAGGACCCGGAGACGCTGCTGGAAACCATGCTGAAGGCCGAGAGCGAGGCCCAGCCCGCGAACGGCGCGTGAATAACGGAGTCATCCCGATAACGGAGTCATCCCGAGCGCAGCGAGGGATCTGCTGTTGCCTGTCGACTCGCAAAAGCAGATTCCTCGTCGCTGCGCTCCTCGGAATGACCACACAAGTGCCAGTATGAATTCCACCGCCCGCAGTGCCTTCACCGTCTCGTTCCACCCGCGCGTGGGCGACGGCGCGCTCGCGCGCCGGCTCGAGCGCGAGATCGAGGGCGAGGTGCTGTTCGATGCGGCGAGCCGCGGGCGCTATTCGACCGACGCCTCGATCTACCAGATCGAGCCCGTCGGCGTGGTCGTGCCGCGCAATGCGCAGGACGCCAAGATCGCCATGCAGATCGCGGCCGAGGAGGGCATTCCGATCCTGCCGCGCGGCGCGGGCACCTCGCAGTGCGGCCAGACCGTCGGCGCGGCGCTGGTGATCGACGATTCGAAGTACCTGAACCAGGTGATCGAGCTCGACGCCGGGAAGCGCGTCGCGGTGGTCGAGCCGGGCCTCGTGCTCGACCACCTCAACGCGCGGCTGAAGGCCCACGGGCTGTGGTTCCCGGTGGACGTGTCCACCTCGGCGCAGGCGACCCTGGGCGGCATGGCGGGCAACAACTCCTGCGGCTCGCGCTCGATCCGCTACGGCAACATGGTGCACAACGTGCTCGGCATCGACGCGCTGCTCGCCGGCGGCGCGGAGTTCCACTTCGGGCCGAGCGCAGGGCTGGATTCGGCACCCGCCGCCTATCGCGAGCTGATCGGCAGCATCCACGCCATCGTCGAGCGCGAGTCCGACGAGATCGAGACCCGCTGGCCCAAGCTGCTGCGCCGGGTGCAGGGCTACAACCTCGACATGGTGCAGCCCTATGCGCCGCATAACTTGGCTCACCTGCTGGTCGGCTCCGAGGGCACGCTCGCCTGGTCGCAGCGCATCCACCTCAAGCTCTCGCCGCTGCCGCGCCACAAGGCGCTCGGCGTGTGCCACTTTCCGACCTTCTACGCGGCGATGCAGGCGCCGCAGCACATCGTGAAGCTCGACCCGGCCGCGGTGGAGCTGGTCGATCGCACCATGATCGGGCTTGCGCGCGGCAACCCCGCGTTCAGGGGCACGGTCGACCGCTTCCTGAAAGGCGAGCCCGACGCGATCCTGCTGGTGGAATTCGCGGGCGAGGACCGCGACGCGCAGCTCGCGAAACTCAAGCAGCTCTCGGAACTCATGGGCGACCTCGGCCTGCCTGACAGCGTGGTCGAGATCGCCGACCCCGGACTGCAGCGCGACACCTGGGAGGTGAGGAAGGCGGGCCTGAACATCATGATGTCGATGAAGGGCGACGGCAAGCCCGTGTCCTTCATCGAGGACTGCGCGGTGCCCCTGGAACACCTGGCCGAATACACGCGGCGCCTCACCGAGGTGTTCGAGCGCCACGGCACGCGCGGCACCTGGTACGCGCACGCCTCGGTGGGCACGCTGCACGTGCGCCCGGTGCTCAACATGAAGGCCGACGGCGCGCAGAAAATGCGCGCCATCGCCGAGGAGGCCTGCGCGCTGGTGCGCGAGTACAAGGGCGCCTATTCGGGCGAGCACGGCGACGGCCTGGTGCGCTCCGAGTGGATAGCGCCCATCATCGGCGCCCGCCTCACCGCGGCGCTCGGCGACGTGAAGGCGCTGTTCGACCCGAAGGGCCTGATGAATCCGGGCAAGATCGTGCGGCCGCCGAAGCAGGACGAGCGCACGCTGTTCCGCTACAAGCCGGGCTACGCACCGCTGCCGCTCGACACCGCGCTGGACTGGAGCGCCTGGGGCAACCTTACGGGCGCGGTGGAGATGTGCAACAACAACGGCCATTGCCGCAAGTTCGATGCCGGCACCATGTGCCCGTCGTTCCGCGCCACCGGCGACGAGCAGCACCTCACGCGCGGCCGCGCCAACACCCTGCGCCTCGCGCTCTCGGGACAGCTCGGCCCGGACGCCTTCACCTCGGAGGCGCTGCGCGAGGCGATGGACCTGTGCGTATCCTGCAAGGGCTGCAGGCGCGAGTGCCCGACCGGCGTGGACATGGCGCGCATGAAGATCGAGTTCCTGCACCACTATCACAAACGCCACGGCTATTCGCTCGCCGACCGGCTGGTCGCCTACCTGCCGCGCTATGCGCCGCTCGCCGCTCGCCTCGCGCCGCTTTTCAACCTGCGCGATCGCGTGCCCGGGCTCGCGCGCCTGAGCGAGCGGCTGCTCGGCCTCTCGGCGGAGCGCTCGCTGCCGCGCTGGCGCCCGGATACATTTCTTGCGTCCATTCCCCCCCTGCCAAGGGGGGGTGCGGCGCAGCCGCGGGGGGGTAAGGAAGTCGTCCTCTTCGCCGACTGCTTCAACAACTACCACGAGCCGGAGAACGCGCATGCGGCGCTGCGCGTGCTCGAGGCCGGCGGATACACCGTGCACATCGCGCGCCCGAAGGTCGGCGGCAAGCCGCTGTGCTGCGGGCGCACTTTTCTTTCGAAAGGCATGGTGGAAGAGGCGAAAGCCGAGGCGCAACGCATGCTCGCAGCGCTCAAGATCTTCGTCGCGCGCGGCCTGCCCGTCGTCGGCCTGGAGCCTTCGTGCCTCTTGACGCTGCGCGACGAGTTCCCGGCGCTGCTCCCCGGCTCGCAGACCGAAGCGCTCGCCGCGCGCGCGATGCTGTTCGAGGAGTTCCTCGTCGCCGAGCACGAGGCCGGCCGCCTGGAGCTCCCGCTCAAGGCGCTCGGGCACAAGCGCGCGCTCGTGCACGGCCATTGCCACCAGAAGGCCTTCGGCGCCATGCCGGCGGTCGAGAAGGCGCTCGCGCTGGTGCCGGGGCTGGAAGTGGAAACGATCGAGTCCTCCTGCTGCGGCATGGCAGGGGCCTTCGGCTACGAGGCCGCGCACTACGAGGTGTCGATGAAGATGGCCGAGGCCGCGCTGCTGCCCGCGGTGCGCGCGGCGGGCCCCGAAGTGCTGCTCGTCGCCGACGGCACCTCGTGCCGGCACCAGATCGCGGACGGCACGCAACGCGGCGCGGTGCACGTGGCGCAAGTGCTCGCGCGCGCGTTGGCGCCGTAATCGTGCTGGAAGGCCTGCCGGCGCTCCTGGTGCTCGTCCCGATCGGGTTCCTGGGCGCGACCTTGTACGGCATCACCGGCTTCGGCTCGGCGCTGGTGACCATTCCGCTCGCGACGCACTTCGTGCCGCTGCCGTTCGCGCTCGCGGTATTCGCGCTGATGGACCTGTCCAATGCGCTGCGCGTTGCCTGGGAGGGCACGCCGCATCGCGTGAACGCAGAGGTCGCGCGTATCGTCCCCTTCATCGCCGTGGGCATCGTGCTCGGCACCACGCTGCTCGTGAACCTGCCGCGCAACGCGAGCATGGCCGCGCTGGGCTGCTTCGTACTCCTGTTCGGCCTGTGGAGCCTCGTGCAGCGCGGCGCGCCGCGCAAGCTGAGCGCGCACTGGGCGTACCTGGCGGGCTTCAGCGGCGGGGTCTTCGGCATGCTCTTCGGCGCGGGCGGCGCGCCTTTCGCGATCTACCTCGCCAATCGCGGGCTGACCAAGGAGCAATTCCGCTCGACGCTCAGCATGACTTCCGTGTTCAGCCTCGGGATACGCATCATCGCGCTCGCCGCGGCCGGGCTGCTGCTGCGGGCCGACGTGCTGCTCGCGGCGGCCGTCATGGTGCCCACGGCGCTGCTCGCCCTCGCGCTCGCCTCGCGTCTGTTCCGGCGTGTCTCGCGCGAGCTGCTGATGCGCCTGGTGGCGCTGCTGCTGGTCGCTACCGGCGTCTCGCTGATCGTCCGCGCAGCGGCCTGATCACGCCGCAGCCCGCCTCGCGCGCGCGTCGCCAAAGCGCGCGCCGACCACCTCGGCGAAAAGCCTCGCCGGCGCGGCGAGCATCCCGAGATGCGGCGGCCGGATCACCCAGGTCGCGAATTCAAAGTCGAAGTCGCTCGTGCGCACGATGCGCAGCTTGGTGCGATAGCGGCTCCTCCTGAACATAATCTCCGGCACGAAGCCCAGACCCGCCCCGGCCGTGACAAGCGCCAACTGACGCTCGGCGCCGTGATCGCCGACCGCCACGTCGAGCGCAAGGCCGCGGGCCTCGAATGCCCTTTGCAGCGCGGCGCGGCAGATGCATCCGCCTTCCGGGTAGAGCACCCAGGGATGCGCCGCCAATCCGCGCAGCGGCACCGCGCCTTTCGCGGCATAGGATCTGGGCGCGACGATCAGCATCCGGTGCGCGCCGATGCGCTCGGCGTCGATTCCCTCGGGCGGTCGCGCCGGGGGCGGCAGCATGATTGCCGCCACGTCGAGTCGCCCCTGCTGCACGCTGCCGATCAGCTCGGCGCTCCAGTCCGGCCGCATTTCGATCCGCAGCCTGGGGTAGCGGCGCTTGAGCAGGGTGACGGCGGCCACGGCCGTGCTGTCGGAAATCGATTGCGCCGCCCCGATCCTGAATACACCGGCAGGCTCGACGCTCTCGTCCATCAGCTCGCCCAGCCCGTCGACCGCGTCCAAGACCGCCTTGGCGCGCTCGTACACGCGCCTGCCGAGCGCGGAAACGCGCGCCGGCTTCACCGAGCGGTCGAGCAGCGCTCCGCCGATCGCCGCCTCGAGCCGTTGGATGCGCCGCGACATCGCCGGCTGCGTGAGCCGCATCTGCACGGCGGCCCGGCCGAGCGCGCCGTGCGCGATCAACGCGACGAAGGCCCTCAGGTCATCGACGATCATGCGCACCGGGAATGATATTCATGAAAAACATGTCGCTTCGTCATAACACTACTCTAGCGCCAACAGTCGCAAGCGGCAACGGGGGAAGGGATGGACGCACTGACGGGCGGCGGCGAACGGTTCGCGGTACTGCTGGCGCTGCTCGCCGCCGTTTGCTTCGGCGCCGCGCTGGTCGTCGGTCAATGCGGGCTGCGCCACGCATCGCCGCTTGCGGGAGGCACCGTGAGCGTCACGTCCACCGTCGTCGCATGGCTGGCGATCTCGCCCGCGTTCCTGGACTTGTCGGGCCGGGACGCGGGCGCTCTTGCGCTATTCGCCGGCGTGGGGATTTTCTATCCGGCGATCGTCATGGTGCTCACCTACGAGTCGAACCGGCGGCTCGGCCCGACCTTGACCGGGGCCGCCGCGAGCACCTCGCCGCTGTTCGCCGCGGCGGCGGCCGTCATCGGCCTGGGCGAGCGCCTCTCTTACGCTAGCGTAGTCGGGGGAGGGATCACGGTGCTCGGGCTCGCGCTGCTCGCGCTGCGCTCGCCGATGCGCGCCGCGCCGGGCTGGTGCTTGCTGCTGCCGCTTTCCGGAGCGGCGCTGCGTGGGCTCGCGCAAACCCTCATCAAGTTGGGCCTGGTGCTGTGGCCGAGCCCCTTTGGCGCGGCACTCGTCTGCTACCTCGCCTCGGCGGCGGTGATGTGGGGCGCAGGCCTGCGCGCGCCGGGACGCATGCCGCGATACACCCGCGCCGGCATCGCCTGGTTCGTCGCGGTGGGTTTCCTGAACGGCAGCGCGGTGCTGCTCAGCTACCACGCGCTCAAGCACGGCACCGTCGCGGTCGTGTCCACGGTCGTCGCGACCTACCCGCTGTTCACGATGCTCTTCAGCGCGGCTTTCCTGCGCAGCGAAACGCTGACCCCGAGGACGCTCACAGCGCTTGCGCTCGTGATCGCCGGCGTGGCGACCGTCGTCAAAGCCTGACGCAAGACACGTTTGGCCGGGAACGGCGAGAATATCGGCCCTTGAGTGTTGCCTCGAACGATCCCCGCATGCCCGCATCGCGACCGCGTCACGCGCTTCTATTCATCTTCGTCACGGTGCTGCTCGACTCGATCGGGGTCGGCATCATCCTTCCGGTCACCCCCGCGCTCATCATCGACCTGATCGGCGGTGACCTGAGCGGGGCCTCCATCTACGGCGGCTGGCTCGGGTTCGTCTTCGCCGCGATGCAGTTCCTGTTTGCGCCGGTGCTCGGCAACCTGAGCGACCGCTTCGGGCGCCGCCCGGTCATCCTGTTCGCGCTCGCGACGCTCGGCATCGACTACCTCGTCATGGCGCTCGCGCCCACGATCGCGTGGCTGTTCCTGGGGCGGGCCGTCGCCGGCCTCGCGGGCGCCTCCTTCACGCCGGCCTACGCCTACGTAGCCGACGTCACGCCGGCGGAGCAGCGCGCTCGGGCCTTCGCCCTGCTGGGCGCCGCGTTCGGCGCAGGCTTCATCCTGGGACCGGCCGTTGGCGGTCTGCTCGGCGCCCTCGGGCCACGCGCGCCCTTCTACGCCGCCGCGCTGATCAGCCTCGCCAACCTCGGCTACGGGTGGCTCGTCCTGCCCGAATCGCTGCCGCGGCAATCGCGCCGGCCCTTCGAATGGCGCCGCGCCAATCCCGCCGGCACGCTCATCCGGATGCGCAGGCACCCGGAAGTGCTCGCGCTGCTCCTCGCCATCTTTCTGTGGAATGTCGCGGGTCAGGTGTACCCGAGCACCTGGGCGTTCTACACCATGCACAAGTTCGGCTGGTCCGAGGCGGCCGTGGGCGCCTCGCTCGCTTTCGCCGGCGTGATCGTCGTGGCGAGCCAGGGCGGGATCGCGCGCGTCCTGTTCCCGCGCCTGGGCGAGGCGCGCACCGCGTTCATCGGCATCCTCTGCGGCGCGGGCGGATTTCTCGGCTATGCGTTCGCGAGCCAGGGCTGGATGATGTACGCGTGGCTGCTCACCTGGCTGCTCGGCGGAATCGTGTATCCGGGAATGAACGCGCTCGCCTCGCACCGCATCGCAGCCGATGCGCAGGGCGAGCTGCAGGGTGCGATCGCGAGCAGCTTCGGCCTTGCCTCGATCGTCGGCCCGCCGCTCATGACGCAGCTCTTCGGGCACTTCTCCGCGCCGGGCGCGCCGATCGCCTTTCCCGGGGCGGCCTTCGCCTGCGCCGCCGCGCTCGCTGTCGCCACCCTGCCGATCCTGCGCGGCGCGCTGCGCGCCGAAGCGGGCCGGCCGCGCAGCCGCGATTAATCGTCCCAGGCCTTCTCGGGAAGCGGCAATCCGGCGAGGTCGGCCGGGGTGAGGCGGCGGTCGGGCTCGATGCCCAGGTCGTCGAGGATGAGCATGAGCTGGCGCGTGTGCTGCGCGGGATGCCAGACCGTGCGCTCCATCACCTCGTGCACCGAGTGCTTGCCGAAGTAAGTGTCCATCATCGCGGCGCAGGAGCGGTCAGGGAAGGCGGCCCACCAGGCCTTGAAGCGCGCGAGTACGCCCATCCCGTAGCGAACGATGTCCTCCCCGCTGCGGATCCCGGCGCCCGGCTCCTTCATGATGAGCTCGTAGCTGAGCATGCCGCCCGGCACGACCTCGAGGAAAGCCTCGGGGATCCTGAACACGTGGTGGCAGAGGATGCGGATCGGCCGGTTGCGGTTGCGGAACGGCCGGTCGAGCCATTCTCCGGGAACCTGTCCCACGTATCTCGCCGCGGCGTTGAGCACGATCTCGAGCTTTCCGACCAGTTCCGCCGGGCTCAGCCGCTCGTGCAGGCGGACGTCCAAGTCGAGGAACTCGATCACGTCGGCGAGCGACTGCGCGAACACGAAGCGCCCGCCGCGCGCCACCACCGGCACGCTGCGCGCGCCGAGCGCCCGCAAGGCCTCCATTCCCGTGGGATTGCCGTGGACGTTGATCGACTCGTAGTCGACCCCGTGCGAGGTGAGGAATTCCTTGGTCTTCAGGCAGCTCGTGCACCCCGGTTGCCAGAACACCCTGACGCGTTCGCTCGTGAGCATGGCCGGCTCCTCCGCTAAGGGGGAGCGCAAATCATTCCACTTGCGCGGGCCGGGCGCAAGCTGCCGTCGCCGGGGTCAGCCCTTCACGAGCGCGCTGCGCGCGATCCGCTCGACCCGCGTCTCGTGACGGGAAAAGAAGGTCAGGCGAGGCGCCATGTAGACGATGGCGAACAGCTCGCCCCTGCTCTCCATGCCATAGCCGATGCCGGAAAGCTGCACGTTGTCGACCTTCCTGGTGAGGCCGTACTCGAAGCGGAATCCCTTGCCACCGCCGAAAGTGGCCGGCGCCAACTTGACAAGCTTGAAGCTCGAGCCGTCGCGCGTGAGCATGCCTTCGAACAGGGCGACGATTTCGTCGGGCTGCATGCCAGAACGGAACTTGAAGCTCTTGGTGTTGCCGTCGGAGCGTTCGGCATGTATCGCCTCGTCGGTCTTGAGGCCGGTATAGATCAGAAGCTGGTCCACCGGCATGCCTTCCATGGTCCAAACCTGCGCCGGCCCGAGACCGGGCGCGTTGATCTGGTTCCACGCGCCGTCCAGGGTGACCACCATACGTTCGCCCAGGGCCTTCTGTCCGGATTCGACCTTGACGGCGGCCACGCATCCGGCGAGCGCGGCAACAAGCAGAACGGTCACTAGGTTTCTCATGTTCGGTCTTCCTCCATGTAGCTCTTGATGATCGCGAAGTCCGGTGCCTCGGGGGCGAGCTGCAGGTAGCGCTCGAAGCTCGCCTTGGCCGCGGCCGATTGATTGCGCAGCCGGTAGATCATGCCGAGCCCGCGATGGGCCTGCGGCGGCTCGGTGCCCAGGGCCACCGCAGCGTCGTAGTCGGCGATGGCCGCATCGAGATCGTTCTCCTTCGCGCGCAACCTGTAGACCTCGGCGCGCGCGTAGAGGTACTCCGCCTGCGACGGTGTTCGTTCGATCATGCGCTTGAGCAGCGCGAGGCTCTCCTCGTGCTGACCGCGCTTGATTTCGTCGCCCAACCATTCGTGTCGAAGCGGCGCGGTCTTTTCCTGCCAGGTACGCTCGTTGGTTACGCCCCCCGGAGACGCTTCGGCGAGGCGCATGAGCGTCTCCTTGCGTTCTTCGGGCGGAGGATGCGTCGCGAACATGGGGCTGCTCGCGGGATCGCCGCCGGGCTTTGCCTTGATCTCGAGCAGCAGGTTGTCCCACACCTTCGCCGCCTCTGCCGGGTCGTATCCGGCGTTGCGCATCAGCGCGAGGCCGATGCTGTCGGCCTCGCGCTCGTGGTCGCGCGAATAGGCGAAAGCCCCCGCGAGCGTGGCAAGCTGCCCCACCGCGCCGATCAGGCCGAACAATCCCATGAACTGGGCGAATGCGCTGCGCGACTTCGCGTCGCGCAGCCGTTCCAGCGAATGCCGCGCGAGATAGTGGCCGATCTCGTGCCCCAGCACCGCGGCAAGTTGCGCCTCGTTGTCCACCCGCAACATGAGCCCGGTCCAGACCTGCATCATTCCGTTGGGGGACATGCTGGCATTGAACAGCGGCGTGCGCACCAGATGCACCCGGATGTCCGAGCAGTGCTCGCCGCCGAGACGGCATGCAATGTCGTGAACGTAGCCCCGCAGGTCCGAATCGCGGATCGTGAAGGGGCTGCGGCGCAGCTTGGTTTCCTCTCGATCCATCATCGCCCACAAACCGCCCTCGTCCGTGGAAATGTCGGGCCGGGCGAACCGGGTCGGAGGCTGCCAATCGGACAGGGCCTGCGCGCGGCCGAGCCCGGGAATCAGCAACGCGCCGCAGGCGCATCCCGCCCTGAGAAAGCCGCGGCGCCTCATTTGCCGACCGGGAATCCGCTGAGAAGCGCCTCCAGGGTCTCGCCGGCCTTGTCCGCTTCGCGAAGATCGCCGCTGCCGCGGAGCAATCGATTGAACCAGAGCACCTGACCGGTGTTGAGATCGACAAGCGACGCGTAGCCGACCTGCGTGCCGCCCACCAGGCCCACGCCGAAGGCGGCCATCACGATCATGGTAGCCACGCGCTCGCTGCTCGCATAGCTGTCGCGCACCCAACTGAAAAGCGCATAGTCGGCCCCGGTCTTCTGCTTGAGCGGATGCACCGCCTCGCCGAGGGACCAATCCAGCAGTCCTTCCTTCGTGGGCAATTGCAGAGACGCGATTCCAAAGTGGTGCATCGAGATGGAACGCGCGACTGCCGCGTGAAGGGCGTTGACCTCGGCGACATCGTCGGCGTCCTCGTCGCTCAATTCCGCGGTCGTGAGTCCGAAGCTCCTTTGCTTTTCCAGAAGCGCCACCTTCAAGTGCTTCGAGGCCGCCTCGGTCCAGTCCGCCTTGGGCTCGAGGATTCCGCCGCCACTGATCGAGAACAGCTCGATGTCGATCGGCATGACGACCACCTTGGTGGCTTTGGCCAGATTCGTGAAGCCGGGCGCCAGATTCTTGGATTGGGCCAACGCCGGTCCGGCGGTTCCGAGCAGAACCAGCAGGACCAGTCCCGCCGCGGCTGTTGAAGGGAAACGGGTGACGCGGGAACGCATTGTCGACAAGCGCATATTGCCCCCCTTTTCTTGAACTGCCAGCCTCTCCCTGCAGACAGGCTACCGGGGCAGGCGGGGATTCTCGCACGCCCAGATCACGAATTACGGCCCCGGTACGGGCCCCGGGGCCCGCGAACTAGCGGCTGCGGTACTTCTCCACCGCGCCGCGGGCGAGCGCCATGCCGTGCCCGGGGCGCTCGGGGATGCGGAACTGGCCCTCCATGCACTGCGGCATCTGCTCGAACAGGTCGGGCGGGGTCCAGTCGATGAATTCGACCAGGAACCCGTTCGAGAGCGCGCCCACCACCTGGAGCGACAGCTCGTGGACGACGTGCGGCGCCACGGCCACCTGGTGCGCGGCGGCGAGGCGGCCGATGCGCAGCGTTTCGGAAAAGCCGTTGGCGCGGCACACGTCGGGCATCAGGTAGCGCGCGGCGCGCCGCTCGATCAGGTCGCGGAATTCGTAGCGCGTGTAGTGGTTCTCGCCGGTGGCGACCGGAATGCGGATCGCGCGGGCGACTTCGGCGCAGGCCGCGTTGTCGTCGGCGAGCACCGGCTCCTCGTACCAGACGAGGTCGAAGTCCTCCAGCAGCGCCGCCTGCCGGATGTTTCCCTGGACGTCCAGGCGCTGGTTCACGTCCACCATCATGCGCACCCCGCCGCCCAGCGCGCGGCGCACGGCCTCGACGCGCTTCGCGTTCTCGCGCGGGTCGTCGTGGTGGATCTTCATCTTGTAGTACTTGCAGCCGAGCGCCGCGTATTTCTCGGCTTCGCCGATCAGCTCCGGCACGCTGTACTTCGACCAGCCGCCGCTGCCGTAGGCGGGAACCCGATCGGCGGCCGCGCCCCAGAGCTTGTAGAGCGGCAGCCCCGCGGCCTTGCCGGCGATGTCCCACAGGCCGATGTCCAGCGCCGAGAGCGCATAGGCCGCGACGCCCTGCTTCCGTACACCCATGTCGGCGCGGAACATGCGCTCCCAGAGCCGCTCGACGAAGAGCGGGTCCTCGCCCACGAGCACCGGTGCGAGGCGCGTCTTGAGATAGGCGTGCACCGCCTCGGCGCCGCCGCCGCCGAACACGAGGCTGTAGCCCAGGCCCGCTATCCCCTCGTCGGTCGCGATCTCCGCGACGACGAGCTTGTGCTGCGGATACTGCAGCGCCATGGGCCTGGGCGTGGGAACGGTGAGGACCAAGCTCTCGATCGCGGTGATCTTCATTGCCGCGATCCTAGCACTTGCGCCCGCGCTCGTGCCAGGCGGTTGCGCGGGCGGCTGCGGCGCGCGTAGAATCGACGTCAAACATTGTTTTACGGATGCCGTTCATGCTCAAGACCATCACCAAGCTCGGCAATTCGCAGGGGCTGATCTTCGACGCCACCCTGTGCGAGCTGACCGGCCTCAAGGCAGGCGACCAGGTCAACGTCACCGTGCACGAGGGCGGCGCGATCGTGCTGACGCCGATCCGGAGGACGGCACCGGCGAAGACGGTCACGGAATCGATCCGCAAGGCCGTGAAGGACTACGGCAAGACGCTGCGCAAGCTCGCTTGAGGACGCCGGCCAAGGACTGCATCCATCTCTCGGTCGCGAACGTCCGGGAGATCCACGAGGCCGTCATCGCGGGATTCGGCGGTACGCAGGGATTGCGCGACGAAGGCCTGCTCGAATCCGCGGTTGCCGCGCCCCGGGCGACTATCGGCGGGGAATCGCCGTTCAAAGACCTGATCGAGATCGCGGCGGCCTATCTTTTCTACCTCTGCCGCAATCACCCCTTCCTCGACGGAAACAAGCGCGTGGCGATGACCGCGGCAATCGTCTTCCTGCGCTTGAACGGCCGGCAAACCGCCCCCGATGGGGACGGCTGGGAGCAGCTCATGCTGGACGTGTCAGCCTCCCGCGTCGACCGGGAACAGACCACCCGCCGCCTCCGCAAGCTCGTCAAGCCCGAACGTCGGGGTCGAGCTGGCGCTCGAGGAAGGAGATCTGGTCCTTGAGCAGGAGCTTTCTCTTCTTCATGCGCTGCACGACCAGCGCGTCGTGCAGCGGGTCGATGGCCAAGCGCTGGATGGCGATGTCGAGGTCGTGGTGTTCCACCCGCAACTCCCTCAGCCGCTGCTCCTGGCGGAAGCGGAAGGACTCGTCGATGACCTGGCCCATGGAAGCCATTCTAGACCCGACTCAGCGCCGTTGGTAGGCCCAGGCGAGGAGGCCGGCACCCGCGGCGACCATGGGCAGGGACAGCCACTGCCCCATGGACAGGCCCAGGGCGAGCAGCCCGAGAAAGTCGTCCGGCTCGCGGAAGTACTCGGCGATAAAGCGAAAAATCCCGTAGCCGAGCAGGAAGGCCCCGGATACGGCGCCCCCGGGGCGGGGCCTGGCGGAATAGAGCCACAGGATCGCGAACAGCGCGAGTCCTTCGAGGCCGAACTGGTAGAGCTGCGAGGGGTGGCGCGCCACGGGGCCGGCGTGGGCGAACACCATCGCCCACGGCGCCTCGCTCGGCCGGCCCCAGAGCTCGCCGTTGATGAAATTGCCCATGCGCCCGGCGGCGAGCCCGCAGGGGATGAGCGGAGCGATGAAATCGGTGACCGCGAGCCAGCCGATCCGGTGCTTGCGCGCCACCCACGCCATCGCGGCGAGCACGCCGAGGAAGCCGCCGTGGAAGGCCATCCCGCCCTGCCACACGGCGAAGATCTCCAGCGGGTGCGCGGCGTAGTAGCCCGGCTTGTAGAACAGCACGTAGCCCAGCCGGCCGCCCAGCACCACGCCGAGCACGCCGTAGAACAGCAGGTCGTCGATGAGCGCGTAGGAGATGCCGCGCCACGCGTCGCGCTTCGCCCGGTAGCGCGCGAGGAAGAAGAACAGCGCGAATCCGACCAGGTACATGATGCCGTACCAGCGGATGGCGATCGGCCCGAGGCTGATCGCGATGGGATCGAAGTTCGGATGAATGAGCACGGGCGGTCATTTTGACGCGTCCCGGGAAAATCCGCTTTGTTCGTCGTGTAGGATTCGGCATGGCCCCGGGAGTTCGATCCGACTCCGAAGCGCACGACCCTCTGGGGCCGCTGCGCCATCGCGACTACCGCCTGTTCGTCGGCCACGTGTTCCTCACCACCCTGGTCGAGAAGTCGCAGACGGTGGTGATCGGCTGGGACATTTACGAGCGCACCGGCTCCGCGCTCGCGCTGGGCTGGATGGGCCTGCTGCAATTCCTGCCGGTGATCCTGCTGTTCCTGCCGGCGGGGCAGGTCGCCGACCGCTTCGACCGCCGCCG
>Ga0080064_1005506_pt1 | contig 14741 bp, 17 predicted proteins | sample Subgrocontami54m_FD_69260 | JGI IMG/M metagenome (GOLD analysis project Ga0080064, IMG submission 69260) | Subsurface groundwater microbial communities from S. Glens Falls, New York, USA - GMW46 contaminated, 5.4 m (SPADES assembly) (version 2) ...
CCGTTCGGCACTTCAATGCCCACGCGTGATTTTCCGGGGATCGGCGCGACAATACGAACGCTCGTCGCCCTCATCGCCAGCGAAATGTCGTTCTCGAGCGACGTGATGCGCTGGACCTTCACGCCCGCCGCCGGCTGCAATTCATAACGCGTGATCGTCGGCCCCTGCTCCACTTCCACCACTTTGGCCTCGATGCCGAAATCCCGAAGCGTGTCTTCCAGAACCCGGGAGCTTGCTTCTAAACCGCCCTTGATCTTATTTTGGTCAACCACGAGAGGCGGCTCCAAAAGATCTAACCCCGGCAATCGGTAGCCATCGGACGTCTCTTCGGACATCATCGCTTTTTCTTTCGGCGATGGGACGGGGGCCTTGGGCACCGACACCCGGATCTGAGGTTGTGGCCTCATTTTTTCGACGATCGTCTCTTTCATCTCGGGAAATTTGGAGTTGATGATCGTTGTTTCTATTTTCCGAAGGGTCGGTTTTTCACTTTTGGGTTTTCTTTCGAAATGGAATAACGGCCAGGGGATCTTAAATCGTTTGAACAAGCTCCCGGTGATTTGCAGGATCAGAAGCTCGGTCGTCAGAAGGATCGATAACAGAAAAAGCGACAAAACCACGAAGATGCCCGCGCGGCCGAAAAGATGCGCTAAAAAAATGGAGCTGAAATAGCCGAGGACGCCGCCGGCCTGGAACCGCCCGATCCTTGTGCCCTCGTTCAGCAGGGAAAAGAGCGCGCAGGACGAGGTAAAGAAAATAACGGTCGCGAATAGTTTGAGCCAAAGCTTCTGGTTTTTTTTGCCGAACCATTTGGCCAGAGCCCAAAAGAGAAAGAGAGGAACCAGAAAATAAGAGGTCTTGCCGAAAAGCATGACGAGAAACCACGCCGTATAGGCGCCGGCGATCCCGACAAAATTATGGGCGGGTGAGTTCGCGGTAGACACTTCAAACGCAATGTCATTGGGCGTGTAAGATGAGAGGGCCAGTAACGTCAGGACTGACGTGACAAACCAGAAGAACGCCAACACCTCGCTTCGTTTTTGTTCGTCCATTTAGACCCCTGTGTGCCCGAAGCCGCCGCCGGCCCTTGCCGTATCGGCCAACTGCTCCACTTCCTCGATTTCTGCTCGAATCACTTCATGAATGATCATTTGGGCGAGACGGTCGCCGCGGCGGATGGTGTAAGCGTTTTTGCCAAGATTGGTCAAAATGAGCGAAACAACGCCCCGATAATCGCTGTCAATGGTTCCGGGAGTGTTGACCAGCGTGATGCCGTGTTTAAGCGCTAGGCCGCTGCGGGGACGAATTTCCGCTTCATAACCGGTTGGAATGCTGATGGAAATGCCTGTGGGAACGAGCTTGATTTCGCCCGGTTGAAGGACTGTTTGTTCTTCCACATCGGCCACCAGATCCATGCCTGAGGCTCCTTCAGACATATACGTGGGAAGCGGCAGATCTTTAGTCCCAGGACTTCTTTTTATTAAAAGTTTTACTGTTCTCACCGCGCTTTGCGACTACCGGAGGTCCTTCAGAGTTTGCCTGTTTTTTTGAAAGATTGATACGGCCCTGTTGGTCGATCTCGATCACTTTCACGTCGATCTGATCACCGACTTTCACCACGCTCTCCACGTTCTCCACAAAAGAGTCGGCCAGTTCGGACACATGGACCAAGCCCTCCTTGCCGGGCATGATCTCACAAAACGCGCCGAAGTTCATGATCCGCTTGACGGTGGCTTTATAAACTTTGCCGACCTCCGCGTCCTCGGTGATGCCGTTGATGAACGCGACCGCCTTTTGTTTACTTTCTTCGTTGGTCGTGGCGATCCGGACCGTCCCGTCATCCTCCACCTCGATCACGGCGCCGGAATCGGCTTGAATTTTACGGATCATCTTGCCGCCCGGGCCGATGATCTCGCGTATTTTATCGGGGTCTATTTTGATGGTCGTGATCCGCGGAGCGAAAGTCGAAAGCTCTTTTTTTGGAGCCGCGATGACGGCCTGCATCTTCTTCAGAATAAAAAGACGGCCTTCTTTCGCCTGCTGCAATGCTTTTTTAAGCGTCCCGATATCCAGCGACTCTTTTAATTTTAAATCCAGCTGGACCGCAGTGACGCCTTTTTCGGTGCCGGTCACCTTAAAATCCATGTCTCCTAAATGGTCCTCGACGCCCGCGATATCAGAAAGGACCGCTACTTTGTTTTTTTCTTTCACGAGGCCCATGGCAATGCCGCTGACCGGCGCCTTGATCTGCACGCCGGCATCCATCAGCGCCAAAGTTCCGGAACAAACGCTGGCCATGCTGGAGGAGCCGTTCGATTCTAAAATATCCGACACGAGACGGATCGTATAAGGAAATTCTTCTTTTGAAGGGATCACCGGCCGCAGCCCGCGCTCGGCCAGCGCACCGTGCCCGATCTCCCGCCGGCCGGGACCGCGCATCGCCTTGATCTCGCCCACCGAAAACGGCGGAAAATTATAGTGGAGCATGAAACTCTTAAAAATATCCCCTTCGATCGCATCGATCCTCTGCTCGTCCGCGCTCGTGCCCAAGGTCACCACGCCCAGAGACTGGGTTTGTCCGCGCGTGAAAAGCGCCGAACCGTGCGTGCGGGGCAAAACACCTATCTCGCAGGTGATGGCGCGGATCTCGTCGTATTTTCTGCCGTCGGTCCGGACGCCCTTATCCAGGATAAATTTTCTCACCTCGTCCTTCTCGACTTCATGAAATACGTGATCGACTTCCGGTTCCGTGATCTCGGACCCTTCAACGACAAGCGCTTCCACCACTTTTCTTAAAAGCGTTTTGAGCGCCTCGTCCCTGGATTCCTTGGTCTTTTCTTTTTGATTGATTTGGTCTATTTCTTTGACCGAAAGCTTCTGGACTTTAGAAAGAAGGCCTTCCGAAATTGTCTTTAGGACAGGCTTCATCTGTGGTTTCCCGGCGCTCTGCGCCATTTCTTTCTGCAGCTTTAAAAGGGGCTTGAGTTCTTCGGTGGCAAACTCCAGCGCCTCAATGATACGCTCTTCGGAAACAATGTTCGCGCCGGCCTCGATCATAATGATCCCCTGCTCGGTCGTCGCGACGATGATGTCCATCGTGCTCTGTTCGACTTCCTTAAACGTGGGGTTCAAAATAAATTTTCCGTCCACCTCCCCCACGCGCGCGGCCGCCATCGGGCCCAAAAAAGGAATGCCTGAAACCATCAGCGCCGCCGAGGCGCCGTTGATCGCCAAAATGTCGGAATTGTATTCCTTATCGCTTGAAAGAACCGCCGCGGTCACTTGCACTTCGTAATAAAATCCTTCGGGGAAAAGCGGACGGATGGGGCGATCGATCAGGCGGCAGGTCAGGGTTTCCTTTTCCGTGGCCCGGCCCTCTCGCTTAAAAAAACCGCCGGGGATCTTGCCCCCCGCATAGCTTTTTTCCTGGTAATCAACGGTCAAAGGGAAAAAATCGGTGCCTGCCTTTGGCTCTCTGGCCGCGCAAGCCGTAACCAAAACAACCGTTTCCCCATATTGAACCACCACAGAGCCGTCGGCCTGCTTGGCCATACGCCCTGTTTCAAAGATCATCTTTTGTTTGCCGGCTTTAATCTCAAATTTTTTCATGGTGGGTTATTTTCTTAAGTCTAGATCGGTAATGAGCTTATGATAGGAGGGCTCATCTTCGCGTTTTAGGTAATCCAGCAGCTTCCGGCGCTGAGAAACAAGCTTTAAAAGACCGCGGCGGGAATGATGGTCCTTCACATGCGATTTAAAGTGATCGCCCAGAGTGTTGATCCGTTCGGTCAACACCGCAATTTGGACAAAAGAAGACCCTGTGTCTTTGTCATGAACTTTGTATCTTTTTATTAACTCCTGCTTCTTGATTTTTTCAATAGACATCCTATAACCCCTTCTCTTTCATTTGTTTGTGTGGCGTAGATTATACTTGTTCCCGCCGGCTTTGTAAAGAGTTTTGAAACGGCTATCTAGAGAAGCGCTAACGCTCTCTTAGAATCATTCCGAATAGCGTTTCGCAAAGCCTCTAAGGAGGGGAAACGCCGGATAGATCTGAGGCGTTTGACAAAAATCAGCTCGAGCTCTTTGCCGTAAATATTCCGGTGAAAATCGAAGAAATGAACCTCGAGCGTTCTTTCCCGGTCCTGAAAGGTGGGCCTTTCCCCGATGTGGATCACGCCTCTTAAGCGTTTCTTATTCAAGTAACCCCAGGCCGCGTACACGCCGGCCGGCGGAAGCGTTTCATGATGAGGATTGAGATTCGCAGTGGGAAAACCGACCTTCCCCCCTCTCCCTCGCCCGTGAACGACGGTTCCGTAAACGGAGACCGGCCGGCCCAGCATTTGCGTCGCCTTCACCAGCCTGCCCGACTCGATCAGACGGCGGATCAAGGTGCTTGAGATGATCTTCTTCTTGACGCATACCGGCTTGGAAACGAACAGCCGGAAACCAAGCGCTTTGGATTGTTTGCCGAGATACGAGGTATTTCCTTGCCCCCGATGGCCGAAACGAAAATCATGTCCGACGGCAAGAGAAGCCATGCCCAGCTTTTTTAAAAGCAGCCGCTTCAAAAAAATTTCATGAGGAATTTTTGAAAAGCGCTTGTTGAAGCGAATCACGAGCGTTTCCCGGAAACCCATCTTTTCAAAAAATCTCAAACGGTGCGCCAGAGAGATAAGGATCGGGTGGGCCGCCCTGGGTTTCAATACTTTCATCGGATCCGGTTCAAACGTGATCGCCATCGGACTGGCGTGCCTGCGCCGCGCGTCACGGACCGTTTGCTTCAGAATTTTCTGATGGCCCCGGTGCACGCCGTCAAAGACGCCGATCGCGACGCAGCGTTTTCTTCTTTGAATGGCTTTATTCAGAAGACCGTAATAAATTTTCATGCGAATCCATGCCGGTCAAACGGCTTTCGATGCTTTCGGGCGATGCCTGAATTAATTCTTCCTCTGTCAGCGCCCGGGTTAACGTGAATCTTCCGACGCGGTCTCTCACCAGCGACGAAAGCGTGGCGCCGCAGCCGAGTCGTTGCCCCACCAGACTGCAAAGAGACCGGACATAAGTGCCTTTTGAGCAGGTGAGCGAAAAATAGACTTCGGGGAGCTCAAAACCGGTCAATTGAAACTCGGAGATCGTCACCTCTTTTTCTTTCGTCTCGACCGCGATGCCCAGACGCGCCCACTCATAAAGTCGCTTTCCCTGACGGCTGACCGCCGAATACGCCGGCGGCTTTTGAGCATGAACGCCCCGTAAATTTGAAAAGAGCTCCAGAATAAGATCTTTCCGGACGGATCCATGATCCCGTTCCTCTAAAATGCGCCCTTCCAGATCTTCGGTGTCCGTCACAAGGCCGAGCGTCATGCTGCCCGAATAGTCCTTATCAAAACCGCTGAATTCCTGCGACCACTTGGTCGCCTTTCCCACCAAGATCACCAAAAGCCCGGTGGCGAGAGGATCCAGCGTGCCCGCGTGCCCTACCTTCGCTTGGCCGATCCGCCGGCGGACAAAATCCACCGCGTCGTGGCTGGTCCATAACACGGGCTTGTTAAAAAGAAGGATCCCGTCCATCACGCCTCGTCTTTTTTCCTGATCTTATTCAAAATGGAATCGATCTTAGACCCATACTCGATGGATTTGTCCAATTCAAACTTGATGGTCATCGCGTATTTCATGTTGATCCGCTGGATCGCTAGCCGCTTGATGAACCGCATATTGTCCTGGAGCGCCTCTTCGGTCGATTTTTTCTGTTCCTCGTCCCCAAGAACGCTATAGAACACCTTGGCAAATCTCAGATCGTCGGTCAATTCGATACGCGTGACCGTCATAAAACCCATACGGGGATCGTTCAGATCGTCGAGAAATATCATGCTGATGATCTTCCTCAGTTCTTCCGCTACCTGGTTCGAACGCTGTGACATGAGAAACTCCTCGCTTTAGGGCCGTGGATGAAACTTCTGATGAATGGATTTGAGCCGTGATTTTTCCACATGCGTGTAAATTTGAGTCGTGGAAATATCCGAATGACCCAAGAGCTCCTGCACCACGCGCAGGTCCGCGCCGTTCTCCAAAAGATGCGTGGCGAACGAATGCCTTAAAATATGCGGATAGATCTTTTTTTTCACTTTGGCCAGACGCGAATATTTTTTAAGGATCCCCCACACTGTCTGCCGCGACATTTTCCGGCCCAAGTGCGTGACGAATAAAGCGTCTTCCGAGGCCTGTTTGACCCATTGGGGCCTCGCTTGGTCCAAATATCTTTGGACGCTTTTTTTAGCGTGCTGGCCGACCGGGACGATCCTTTCCTTATCTCCTTTGCCGATGACCCGGATATAACCCGATTCAAAATTTAAATGCCCCACCTTGACCGTCGCCGCCTCGCTGGCCCGCATGCCGGTGGCATACAGGAGCTCGAGCAGCGCCTGATCCCGGATCCCTTGGGTTTTCCTGGCGTTGGGCGCTTTCAAAAGCATCTCGACCTCCGTCACGCTTAAGACTTCCGGGAGATGTTTCCAAAGTTTCGGCGCCTCCAGCACCTCCGTGACGTCTTCCTTGATCCGCCCTTCCTGGGCCAGAAACCGGTGCCACATACGGATCGCCACGAGCCCTCGCGAGATGGAGGTCGCGGACAACCCGCGGTCCTTTTCCTTTAACAAAAATTCCATGATCTCTTTGCGCGTCACGCCGTCGAGCGACGAAATCCCGGCCCGCTTTAAATAATTGCCGTATCGCTTGAGATCCCGCTCGTAGGCCAGAAGCGTGTTTTTGGAGAGGCCTTTCTCAATGGAAAGATAATCCAGAAAAAGACTTAAAAATTCTTTCATGAACCCAAATCGACCGACTCAGGCAATAAATCGTTTTTGACTTTGTCATAATAAAAATTGTTGGAAACGATGCGCCTGATCTTTTCCAATTCCACACGCACACTGCCGACTTCCGAGTCGGAATAACCCCCCGCCTCGATTCTTTCGGTGATCTTGGTCAAGGCATCCATCTGAGGCTGAAGCTCCTCCTGTTTGGCTGGGGTCAAATAAGTTTTCATTTCCTGCAGGTTGCTAAGCGCCTCCGTGGCCGCGTGCGAGACCTTTTTGCCGTTTCCGCCGAGTTGATCGATCAGGTCATCCTGCTCGCTCTTCCAGAAAGTAAAATGGGTTTTGTAATAATAAACGTTGGAATATTTCTTCTGATAAGGCCCTTCCTGCAAATAAACGACCGCCGGGATATGGCTCGGCTCCTTTTTCTTGCGCGTGAATTTTTTTTGAACCGAGGCGCAGCCGACAACGCTTATCGCCGTCACCAACACCAGAAAAAATCCGACCCATTTTTTCATTTTTACCTCCTTATGAGTTTAAACCTAAAAGTTTCTTAAAATCTTCCTCGCCGATCGTTTTGACGCCGAGTTTTTTGGCTTGCTCGAGTTTGGATCCCGCCTCTTCTCCGACAATCACGGCCGCCGTTTTACGGCTGACGCTTGAAGCCACGCGGCCTCCCTGCTCCAAAATCAACCGCGCGGCCTCCTCGCGGCTATAGTCTTTTAAAGCGCCGGTCAGCACAAAGGTCTTGCCGGACAAGAGAGCGCCTTTTTGTTTTTTGGGTTCGCTCATCGTGAGGCCGAGTTTTTTCAATTTCTCGATGATCTTTAAGTTTTCTCTATTGGCCAAAAATTCCAATAAGCTTTGCGAAATGACCGCTCCGACCGCTTGGATCTTTTCAAGATCCGATTGCCCGGCGCGAAGCAGCTTGTCCATGGACCCGAACGCTTGGGCCAAAAGCCGCGCCGCGTTGACCCCCACATGCCGGATCCCCAGCCCGAAAAGAAGCCGCGACAATTCCTTTTTTTTGCTGGCCTCTATCTGCGAGCAAAGATTGGACGCGGATTTCTCTCCCATGCGCTCCAACGCCGCGAGCGTCTCTTTTTTCAAAGCATAAATATCCGAAAAATCGAGCACGTGCTTGCCGTCCACCAGCTGGTCCACGAGCGCGTCGCCCAGCCCTTCGATATCCATCGCTTTGCGTGAAGCAAAATGCAAAAGTTTCGCCTTGATCTGCGCGGTGCAGCTGATATTCACGCAGCGCGCGGCCACCTCTCCCTCTTCCCGGACGACCTTGGAACCGCAGACGGGGCATTGCTTGGGCAACGAGAAGCTTTTTTCTTTGCCGGTTCTTTCGCGCTTCAAAACTTCCACGACCTGCGGGATAATCTCACCGCTTTTCTCGACAAGCACTCTATCCCCGATCCTTAGATCCAGCCGCTTGATCTCGTCTTCATTGTGCAAGGTCGCGCGCGAGACCGTGGTGCCCGCCAAAAAAACGGGTTCTAGATTGGCCACGGGGGTTAAAACGCCTGTCCTGCCCACCTGAACGGTGATGGCGACGAGACGCGTTTTGGCTTTCTCCGCGGGAAACTTATAGGCGATGACCCAGCGAGGGCTTTTATTGGTCGCGCCCAAGAGCCGTTGTTGGGAAAGATCATTCACTTTCAGCACCAAGCCGTCGATCTCGTAATCCAACTCGCTTCTTTTGTCTTCCCAACGGTCGCATAGTTCAAACACCTCTTGGAGCGTTCGGCAGAGCCGGTAATGAGGGTTGACCGGAACCCCGGCGCTTTTAAAAAAATCAAAGAGTTCCGTCTGCATTTGAAAAGGCCGGCCCTCGACCGATCCCACGCCGTGGGCAAAAAAAGACAGGCCCCGTTTTGCCACGAGTTTCGGATCCAGCAGTTTGAGCGAACCGGCCGCCGCGTTTCGAGGATTCACAAAAAGCTCCTCGCCCCTTTTTTCTCTCTCTTGATTGAGACCTAAAAAATGCCGCTTGGATAAAAAGACCTCGCCGCGTATTTCCATCAAACTTAAGTCTTTTCCTGACTTTAAATGATCCGGGACGTCTTTGAGCGTCCGGACGTTGACCGTCACGTCATCTCCGGTCTGCCCGTCGCCTCGCGTCGCGGCTTGGACAAGGCGGCCCTGCCGGTAAAGCAGCGAAAGAGAGACCCCGTCTACTTTAAGCTCGGCCATGTATTCGACGCGCTCACTTTTTAAGAGTTTTTGAACGCGCTCGTCAAACTTTCCTATCTCTTCTTTGGAATAGGTATTGTCGATGCTCAGCATCGGTACCGCGTGCCGGACGCTTTTGAATTCCGCCACCGGCGCGCCGCCGACACGCTGCGTGGGAGACTCTTCGGTCTTAAACTGCGGATGGCGTTTCTCGAGGCGTTCCAGCTCCTTGAATAGCCGGTCATATTCCGCGTCAGAGATCTCGGGACGATTGAGATCGTAGTAAAGGCGGTTGTGACGGTTGACCCGGCGCCGGAGATCTTGGATCAGTTTCTTGGGGTCTGGCATGGGGAAATTAAAGAAAAAATTCTATGCAAAATTCCTTGAACTCGTGGGTCGGCTTCTCCCAATCACATTGGGTCTTTTTGATATGCGGCCCCAGCGCGCTTTGTTGAATGTCCCGCAGTAAAAACTCGATGCGGTCTTTGGGGCCTTCGCAAAGGATCTCCACCCTTCCGTCGGGCAGGTTCTTCACCCAGCCGACAAGCCCCCGGTCTTGCGCCAATTTCTCGGCCGTATAACGAAAACCAATGCCCTGGACTCTGCCGCTGTAAAAAACGCGCGCGCGGCAAGCCTCGCCCAACTGTTTTTTCTTCACGTTACTGAGTTACATGTAAATTATGGGGCATTTGGAAGCCTAGATTTTGTCCGTATGCAAGGCGCGACGACGAAGGCGTGTCCTCTGGGACACGTCGAGGAGGAGCAACGCAGTCAGACGGGCAAAAGATGGGCTTCCCCTCCGGGGCTGGACTATTTTGGACTACGACTGCGTCACTCGTCCTTGACGTAGTCCAGTGACTACGTCGGCGTCCTCGTTCCTTGTCTCGTTCCAAAATTGTCTCAGCCAAATGTCTCATAATTTACATGTAACTCAGTAGTATAAACTATTTTTCGTATAAATCAGACGCTTTTTTCAAGCGCCAGAAGCCGTTTCTTCTTTTTTGGACCGCCGGCATAGCCGCCGACGCTGCCATCCGAGCGGATCACGCGGTGACATGGGACCACGATCGGGAACCGATTCTTTCCGACGGCGTTTCCGACCGCACGGACAGCCCGTGGGCGGCCTATCTCTCGGGCCAGTTTCGCGTAAGACCAGGTCTGGCCGTAAGGGATTTGGCGAAGCTTACCCCATACCTTGCGCTGAAATGCGGTGCCATCCTGATGAACCCGAAAAGAAAATTTCTTCCGTTTCTTGAGTAAATATTCGCGGATTTCCTTCCGCATGCGCTCAAGCGTTGTCATAGCGACCCCAAAATACTTTTAAAAAAAAGCTTGTCTTTCTCATGCGTCAGAAGCTCGGCCACTTTTTCTTTCGCCACCCATCGCGCCTCGGGGTTCTCGGGGTCCACGGGTTTGAGCGCGGTTTCATTAGTTTTGAACAAAAAAATATGTATTTTTTTGAGTTCGCTCGTATCCTCCGGCTTTTTCAAGCCGATACGATGCCGCTCGTAAAGACCCAGCTCTTTGACGAAGGTCAGGTCCCGTATCCCGGATTCCTCATAAATCTCGCGCTTAGCGGCCGCGAGCGCGTCCTCGCCGGGATCCAGATGCCCTTTGGGCAAAGACCATGATTTTCCATGTTGGCTGACCACGAGAACTTCCCCCTTGGGATTGACGACGACGCCGCCGGCACTCTCCGTATTTTTCATCGATGATTTTCCATAAATATGGTCGGGATGCAGGGATTTGAACCCTGGACCTCCTGGTCCCGAACCAGGCGCGCTAGCCAAACTGCGCTACATCCCGCCAAAAATCGCGGCGGACTTTCAGCCCGCCAAAAATTAAAAACTTTGTATGATTATAGATGAGATGAGAGACGATGTAAACTCTCGCGCTCTTCCTGCTGGAGGGCCTTATAAATCAAGATTTGTGTTTTTTGCGCCCGCTGACCCACGATCCATTGAACGCCAAAAAGAAACGCCGCCACCAAACATTGATAGAAATAACGCGGGATAAAAAATGACAAAGCAAACGACAGGATCGCCAGCGCCAACCACAAACCATTCCAAAGCCATTGGCGTTTAAGCGGTTGTTTGAACGGCGTGATCGGCTTCCCGCAGTGAGGGCATTTAAGCGTCGGGGTTTGCCCCATGAAGCTTTGCGCGCGTTGAACCGACGCGGCAGGCGCTGTTTCTGAATCCGCTTCCTGCAGGCGGCTGATAAGCCCTCTGGCCTGCGCGACAAGCGTTTGATCTTCCGGATGGGCCTTTAAATGGTCCAGCATCCGCTCGAGCTCGGCCGTCTCAAGCTCGTCATGGATAAAACGATAAAAATCATCCGCGGAAGGGTATTCCGCCGATACAGGCGAGTGCCGCTTCTCGAATTTGCGTTGTTCCAAAAAATCTTTTAAAGCGAGGTCTATTTTATTCATCCGTGATGCCCTTTATTATTTTAGCCCTTTGCGTTCAAAACTTATCTGAAGCTTTTCTTTTGTCCGTTGAATAATGCTGGAGACGGTCCCGACAGGCAGCCCCAAGATCGCCGCGATGTCTTGATGGGCCTTGCCGTCCACATAGTGCCATTCGACGCAAGCCCTCTCTTTAGGCGACAGACTCTCCAGAACTTCGGAGATGGCCAGATCCCGCTCCCCGGAAATCACGCGAGCCGATGGATCCGGAGAGCCGTCGCTCAAAACATCGGCCAGAGCAACCGGTTCCTCGGAATTCTTTAGGAAAAATTCTTGTTCGAGAGACGCCTCCCTTGACTCCTGGCGCCTGAAAGACTTGATCTTGTCCAAAGCGGCGTGCGTCGCCATCACGACCAGAAACGGGCGAAGATTCCCGGCCTCACGAAGCTTTTCAAGCTCCCGGCGTTCTAAGATCCGCCTGAAGATTTCCTGAAAGATGTCGTCCGCCAGGTCTTTCCTCGAGACAAAAGCGCTTTTTTTGAGGGTTCTTTGGACGCTCCAATAGATCAGATTGGAAAAACGCGCCACAAAAAGGTCCCACGCCTTTTTATCTTGCGCCAGACATCCTTCGATCAACTCGCGATCACTCTCAGGCAATCAAAACTCCCAACCCTTAGGTCCCTATTTTGACATTCCTTAAAATCCGCTCGAGCGTGGCCACGGCCGAAAGGATCGCCAAATGGCTGGTCTTGGGATTCGCCTCGGAAGGAAAGTTCTCGGTCCGCGTGTAGAAAGAACCGAAATCGCCTTGGACATAAACCTCGTGGACGTTCACCAGCATCTGAGGCGCCGCGATGATCCGGACTTTTGTTTTCTTGGCGCCCAAACCGACGATGCTTAAAGTGGCGGACACATTGATATTTTTAGGAAAACCCTTGACCGCCTGAGCCGCATTCCCCTCAAACAGCACCTTCTCCTCTTTCAATTTTTTTAAGTTGATCCCGTGCTTCACGACATACGGCGCGTCTTCAAACCCTTGAGGGGGTTTCCGAGTGGTGAGCGTGACGCGATGGATCTTGCCGATCCGGGCGGCCTTTAGGCCGTCAATCCCCACGACGCCGCCGCTCGGCAAATACAAACAGGAACGGTGGGCTCGGGCGAGTTTAAAAATTTCCTTTTCCTTGCCGAGAAGCCCCCCGACGCTCATGATCATCACGTCTTTTCCCAAAGAAATTGTTTTTTTAGCGACGTCATAAGCGGCTTGTTTGGAGGCGGCCTCAATGACGAGATCGCAGCGCTTGATCAGAGCTTCCATGGAAACAATTTTAGGTTTAGGGCGGAGTTTGTTCTGGAGTTTGCGGGCTCTGGCCAGGTCGATATCGGAAATGGCCTCGAGCGTGACCTCATTGCTGAATCTTTTATGACACGCGAACGCCAGCTCCGTCCCGATCGTGCCGCATCCGATGATCCCGACCTTGATCATGAAGCGCTCTTTTTGGCGCGATTACGGTCGTCCACGAATAGGATCCGGGGCTTATGTTTCTTCATTTCTTTCGGGGTGAGAAGTGAGTAGGAAATGATGATGACTTTGTCCCCCACCTCGGCCCAGCGCGCGGCCGCGCCGTTCATGCAGATCGTGCCGGAACCGGCCTGGCCTTCCAAGACGTACGTTTCGACCCGCGTGCCATTATGCAGATTGACGATCTGCACGCGTTCAAATGGACAAATGTCGGACGCCTTCAAGAGGTTTTTATCGATCGTGATCGAGCCCGTGTAACGCAGGTTCGCCTCCGTGACCGTCGCGCCGTGAATTTTTGATTTCATCAGGACTCTAAGCATTTAGGACCTCGTGATTAAAAAATTGTCGATCAGTCTTGTTTTTCCGAAGAAAACCGCGAGCGCTATCAGGATTTTCCGGTGGCTTTTTAATTCTACCACAGGGGCCAGCGTCTCGGCATCGACAATTTCAACATAGTCGATTTTGAGATGCGGGGCCTTTTTTAATCCCTCTCGGACCGCTTTCTTGATTTTGACCGCATCCTTCCCGGTTTTAGCCAACTGCGCGGCTTTTTGGAGCGCGCGGTAAAGAAAGGGCGCCTCACGGCGCTCCGACGCGGACAAGAACACGTTGCGCGAGCTCATCGCAAGCCCGTCGGGCTCCCGGACGATCGGCGACATCCGGACACGCACCGGAAGATCCAGGTCCTTGACCATCTGCTCCACGATGAGGAACTGCTGATAATCTTTCTGCCCCAGATAGATCGCGTCGGGCCTCACAAGATTTAAAAGTTTCAAAACGACGGTCGCGACGCCCGCAAAATGAGTCGGACGCGAAGCGCCGCATAACGGCCGGCTTAAGTGTTTGACGGACGCCGAGGTCTGAAAACCGGCCGGATAAAACTCCTTTAAGCCCGGGAGGAAAAGAAAATCGGCCTTTGCTTTCCTTAACAACGCCGTATCGCGTGCCGTGTTCCTGGGATACCGCCGAAAATCCTCAAGGGGGCCGAACTGCAGCGGATTGACAAAAATGCTGACCACCGTGGCCCGGTTCTCTTTTTTTGAGCGGCGGACAAGCGAGAGATGCCCTTCATGAAGGCAGCCCATCGTCGGCACAAAACCAATCGCCCGGCCTTTTTTCTTTAAGGAGCGGAGCGCGTTTCTAAACTCCCGGGGATGGCGTATAACTTTCATGGCAAAGTTCTTCGTAGAGTTGCTTGATGCTTTTCTTAAACTTTGGGTGAATAAAATCCGGCGCAATTTCCACAAGCGGCTGCAGCACAAATTTCCTCTGCGCCAGCCGCGGATGCGGGATATGAAGGTTCTTGCCCTCAAAGATCACCACGTCCTCATAAAATAAAATATCCAAATCCATGGTCCGCGGCGTGTTGGGCGCGGATTTGGCGCGGCCGAGCCGCCGCTCGACGGCCTTCAGCTGTGAAAGAAGTTCCAGCGGAAGAAGGTCGGTATCGATCTTGACCGCGCCGTTCAAGAATTTTCCTTCAAGGCCCTCCCCCTCCGGTTCGGTTTCGATCATGGCGGAGACGGCTTGGATCTTGATTTCCTTGTTTTCCTTTAAGAGCTCGAGGGCCTTGTCGATGTTGGCCTGCCGGTCGCCCAGATTTTGAGAGAGCATCGCCAACAGGCTCTGCCCCAAGTAGATGCCCCTCGCCTGGTAATGTTCTTGCTTGGCCTGGTAGCGGCGCAAGATGGTTTCCGCGTTGGAATCGAGCGGCAGAGGGGGTTGGATCACGGCATGGTCCAGGTTGGCAATCAGGGGGGTGAGCGCGTCATCTGTTCGACCGCTGATTCCGACCTCGCCGGCCGCGCTCCTCGGGTCCGGC
>Ga0080064_1005508_pt1 | contig 14728 bp, 12 predicted proteins | sample Subgrocontami54m_FD_69260 | JGI IMG/M metagenome (GOLD analysis project Ga0080064, IMG submission 69260) | Subsurface groundwater microbial communities from S. Glens Falls, New York, USA - GMW46 contaminated, 5.4 m (SPADES assembly) (version 2) ...
CTACCGCCCCCCCCCCCCCGCGCGCGGCCACCCCGCCCCCCCGTCCCTGGCCGGCCCCCCCCCCCCCCCCCCCCCCGATGCCCCCCCCCCCCCGCCGATGATGTCATCCAACCACCGATGCTGTCATCCTAACCGCCCGGCCCCGAAGGGGCCAACCGTGAATAGCCGTAGGTTTCAACCTACGGACCCCAGTTCCAAACGCGAGAGATCAACCCCGGACGGGGTTGACCGTGCAGTCTCACGGTTTTGCTCTTCGGGCAACATTGCAATTTGCCTCGACATTTCCACCTCCACCGGGAGTATAATTCCCGCTAGCAACACGGACACAATACACGGATCGCATCGGGGATCGTCCAGCAGGTTCTTGTAGAGATCGTGCGTGCACACGCAGCAACTCCGCCGGACGGTAAAACGTAACGCTGGGGTATTTCGATCAAGAGGAGCCAACGTATGAAACGGAAAACGATTCTATGGGCGGCCGGTTTGATTTCGATGGTTTTGGTCGCGACGGCTTTGTCGGCTTGGCAGACCCCCGGCACGGGAACCTCGGCATCACCGAAGCCAAGCCGCGCCAATCCCCCGGCGCAAGCGAAGAGCTCGCAACCGGCTGGCGGACCGCGCAAGCCGACGGTCTTCGACGTAGCTCCGGTCACCAACGTGGCCGATCCGTATCCCACCTGGAACGGAGTCACCGTGGATACGGACAACAATCGCGTCATCTTCAGCGACCTGAACCGCCACGGTTATTTCATATACGATCGCTTGGCTCACAGTGAAGGCGGTGAAGTGACGCCCTGGCTGAAGCATGTCGGAGGGCGCGAGGCCGGGCTGGGTTTTGTTTCCGGCATCCAGGCGGACCCCGAGAAAAAAGTCGTCTACATCGCCGAGAACGACGGATTCGGAATCCGCACCTTCTCCTATGACGACGATGGGCCGGTGAAGGCCCGCAACCTCGTCGCCACTCCTCACCAGGTCTGGGGAATCGCCCTGAGCCGAGCCCGCAAGGAAATGCTCGTCGGAGTGGAAGAGCTTCATGCGCTGCTGGTCTACAAGCAGGACGCCGAAAAGCTGGACCCGCCTTTGCGCGTCATTCGAGGCGTCAACTCGGGTATCGCCGATCCGCACGGCGTCTATATGGACAGCGTGAACAATGAGATTGTCGTGGCCAACCACGGCAACTGGAGCCTCTACCATCCCAACACGGACCACGATCCCATTCCGGCCGTGATTCCCATCTCGCCGGGACATTTCGACGAACCCTCGATCCGGATCTACCCCGTCATGGCCAGCGGCGACGCCAAGCCGATTCGCACCATTCAAGGCTCCAAGACCGGTCTCGACTGGCCCATGCAGATCGACGTGGACCTCCCTCACAACGAAATCGCCGTGGCAAACTTCGGGGGCGATTCGATCAGTATTTTCCGCCGCACCGACAAGGGCGACGTGGCCCCGATCCGCGAGTTGAAAGGCGCGAAAACCGGAATTATCGGCCCCGTAGGCGTGGCCATCGACACGAAAAACGACGAGATGATCGTGGCCAACTACGGCGACCACACCGCCGTCGTATTTCCCCGCACGGCCTCGGGCGACGTGGCCCCGAAGCGCATCATCCGCAACGCTCCGCTCAACGCCGAAACCTGCGGCTTCACCAATGCCTCGTCGGCCACTTACGATTCAAAACGAAAACAAGTCCTAGTCGCCAACTGAGTGAGCGTACCCCGCATTGCGGCATTTGCCCGTGAGGCAAATGGAGCCATGGCGCCGGTGCGAGCCATTCAGGGACAAGCCACGCGGCTGAGCCGGACCGTGCATGGTCTGGATTACGACGCCGTCAACGACGAGATCATCGCCCCCGTTTATGAAGCGGGCGCGGTGCTGGTTTATCGCGGCGGAGCGAACGGCGCGGAAAAGCCCGTCCGCTTAATTCAAGGGGATAAGACGATGTTACTCGGTCCGCAGACCGCCGCCATCGATTCGGTACACGGCGAAATCCTGGTCGGCGACGCTTCGAGCGGCAGCATCCTCATCTACGACCGGCTGGCCAACGGCAACGTCGCTCCCAAGCGCATCATACGCGGCCTGAACACCGGCCTGCGCGAGATCACCGGCATCGCCGCCGACACCAAGCGGAACCTGATCGTAGTCGTCAACATGGGCGCGACCAAGGAGGAGCACGGAGTCTTCATCTTCAATCGCCTCGATAATGGCAATGTCGCTCCCAAGGCGATCATCGCGGGACAGGAGGCGGGCATTTCTCACGCTCGCCAGATCGTCGTCGATTCCGAGCGCGGCAAGATTTACGTCGCCGTGCAGGGCACCAACTTCCGCGGTGTCCGGCCCTACGTCGAGGATTCGCCCCGCAAGGACACCACCTGGGGCGACGTGCTCGATGAACGCGGCCGCGATGTCAGCAAGCCTTCCTGGAGCGACAACTCGCGCGGCTTCATCGGCGTCTGGGACATCACCGACCACGGCAACGTGCCTCCGCGCGCCGTAATCAAAGGCGCCAACACCAAGCTCGATGGCTGCGGCGGCGTGGCCTTCGACCCCAAAGAAGGACTCATCATCGGCGTGGGCAACAATACGTACGCCACCTATCTGATTCCCCAATTCTTTACGGATGATTTCTGGAAGAAGTAGGAAGTTTTCTTAGTACGAATTGGAATCCCCGAAGGGATTGACAAGATAGCCGGGGGCAACGCCCCCGGTACCTTCACCCGAAATAAGCTGGTTCGACCCTGAAGGGGTCGCACCGATGCCCACCTGTCGCGATTCCGCTGACATATCCCTGTCTCTTGTGCCATAATAATGTCATGGCAATTCGAACCACGGTGGATATCCCTGAGCCGCTGCACGACCGGCTTCGTAGCAGAGCGGAGCGCTCCGGCAGTTCCATCCGTGCGCTGATTATCCGCGCCATCTCGCAGGAGTACGGCGAACGGAAGAAAGGCCGGTACGTGACCGGACCTATGATTTCGCGCCGGGGCAAACGGGGACCCGCCTTCCCCGTGGACGAGAACCCCCATGACCTCGTTTTTTCTTGATCTGAACGTCTGGCTCGCTCTATTACTGGCCCTACCTAGTGGCTGCAATCTCATGCAGGATCGTCCAGCAGCGTGAGTTTCGGAATATCTTGGAAGTCTTCGCGGTTAAGCGTCCACAGGGTTGCCCCGGCGGTTACCGCGCAGGCAGCGATCGCCAAATCTATCTCCCGCCCCCGGGGGTGTCGGATCGTCCGATACCAGCTTGCGGCGAGGGCGGCCTCGGCGGGCCCGAACGGCACAGCCGACTCGCGAGGAAACAGCGCCTCCTGCGCGGCCAGCTCCTCGTTTGAGCGCGGACCGCGCAACCATTCGTAAAGAACGAGTGTCGCGAACGTTGTCCTCTCGCCTTGCTCTATGAGCGCGCGCAACCGCTGCGCCTGGCGCCGCGGCCCGGTCAGCGCGTCAATGAGTACGTTGGTGTCGAGGTGGATCATCGTTCTGCGGGATGGCGCCGGCCGCCTTGCCGCCTGGCCCGCCGGACAGCGTCGAGTTCGGCATCGGTTCGCTGTGCCGTGCGGCGTGGGATTGTGGGCACAACCTCATCGAACACCTTCAGCAGCCTCAGCCGCTCCACCTCGCTGAGCCGTCCGATTCGATGCGCGTAGTCCTGAACGGCGTTCCGTATAATCGCGCTCTGCGGCTGCTGGAGACGTGCAGCCGCCTGCCGCAATTGGGCCACCGTCGTCTCGTCCAGTGTGAAAGTCATTTTGACCATATCGGAACCATATTACCATATTCGATTCGTCTTTCGTGTGATACCTCCATTTGCCACCTCCAATGGATATTACGCATGTGATCCGGTATGCGGCTTAATCAAATGTAGTAAGCTAAGAAGTTTGCACTCAGCAATGCCCGAGTACCGGCTCCTTGCAGGAGGAAAATTGATCGCGCAACCATCTCGCCGTGTTGGCAATAACTTGGATCCCGAGCCGATCCATCAGATCATGTATTCGTTTGCACCGTCGCGCGTGCTTTTCACGGGTGTGCGTTTGGGCGTATTTTCCCACATCGCTTCGGGCAAGCACACGGCCGGGGAGATTGCCAAGGAGGCGAAGGCGAGCGAGCGTGGCGTGCGGATGGTGCTCGATGCGCTGGTCGCTTGCGAACTGCTCGGAAAAAAACAGATTGGAAAGACTTGGCGGTATCAACTCACGCCGCGGGCGGCAAAGTTTTTGGTCCGTAACAGTCCGGACTACCTGGGAAACATGATCGAGCAGGACACCATGTGGGACTCCTGGCACCACTTGCCAGAGGCGGTTCGCACCGGGCGACCCTTTCACCGCGTGGATCACCCCCAAAGAAATACACGGTTCTTTACGAATCTGGTGCGCAGTCTTCACGCCATCAGCCGGGAACCGGCGCGGCGTGCGGCCCGGGCGCTCGGCGCCGGGACGTCTCATAAGGGGATGCGGGTGCTCGATCTGGCGTGCGGCTCCGGCGTATGGGGCATCGCCATTGCTGAAGCCGATTCGCAAGCGCGCATCACGGCGCAGGATTTCCCGGCAATTTTAGGGGAGACTCGCAAATTTGCGCGCGCTCATGGGGTGGAAGGCCGCTACGATTATCTGCCTGGAGATTTGACCCGGACCAAGTTAGGCAGTGAACAGTATGACCTGGTGCTGCTCGGCCATATCCTTCACATCCAAGGCGAGCGCGCCTCGCGCCTTCTGTTCCGCAGACTCCACGCTGCGCTCCGCGCGGGAGGCCGGATCGTCATCGCGGAAATGATTCCGAACGACCGGCGCACGGGTCCGCCCTTTCCGTTGTTTTTTGCCCTGAACATGCTGCTCAATACCGCGGTGGGAGATACCTATACGATGGCCGAATTCAGAACTTGGCTCCAGGAGGCCGGCTTCGTTCGCGTCAAAAGCGTGGACATTCGAACGCATTCGCCGCTGATCGTAGCCAGTAAGCGCTAAAGCATTTTCCCAGTTAGTGTAAAGCGTCAGGGCACGCCTTCAGGCGTGCCGCCAAGAGACCGGTTCGAGGGCGGCTTTAGAGCATTTCTCCTGATGATGTAATCAGGTCACCAGGGTGAGAAAAGTCCTACCCCTAACGCTGTCATCCTGATCCCGCTTGGCGGGAGAAGGACCTGCTTTTTATTGCCACGTAGCAAGATACACCAAGAGGAGAAATGCTTTAGCCGCCGAGGGACAGTATCCCGCCCTGCGGGATCGCGGCTCGGTTCGGTCGCGAATCGTTTTGAATCCACTGATACGTAAAAAGTCTTAATATGCAATTCAGAATGTATTTGCGTTCGGCCGGGGCGTCACGTATAAACGATATTGCACAAGCAGTTTGCTCCAGGCCAATTCCCCGGAGTAGCCTCCCGGAAAATAGCGGGCGTCGGGAACGCCTTTCCCCTCCAGTTCCGCATCATCCCGAGTGGTCGCGGCAATTTGCAGTCGCCAGAGTTCTGAACGAAATACTTAATGAGGAGGATTCATGCTGACCGTACGTGATTTTTTGTCAGAAGCCAAGTCGATGGGAGAGCTGAAAGAGATCAAGCAGCCGATCGACTGGGACGAGGAAATGGGAGCGCTGAACTATATGGTGGCCCAGCGGGAACAAAGCCCCGTGCTTTGGTTCCAGAACATCCGGGACGCCAAATACGGCTCCAGCGCCATCTTTAATATGTTTGGGATGGGCAAGGACCGCATCGCCCTGAGCCTGGGTCTGGAAAAGGGCCTTTCGGTCAGCGATATCGTGCGATTCACCAAGGATAATTTCAACAGGAAAGTTCCGCCCAAGATGATTGCGGCCAATAAGGCACCGGTGAACGAAGTGATCCTGGAAGGCAACGACATTGACCTGACGGCTTTCCCGGCGCCCAAAATGTGGCCGCGCGACGGCGGCCGATACCTGGGCACCTGGGATGTGCTGGCGACGCGCGACCTCGAAGACGGTCACATGAACCTCGGCACCTACCGCCAGATGATCCACGGAAAGCGCGAATTGTTCTGCTACTGGTCGCCCGGCAAGGATGCGCGGCTCCAGTGCGAGCGCTACTGGGCCCAGAACAAGCCGTTTCCCGTGGCGGCCGTTTACGGCTGCGATCCGCTGATGCTGATCGTGGGCTGCCAGACGGTGTCGAAGACGGAATCGGAGTACGATTACGTCGGCGGCGTGGTGAACGAACCCGTGGACATCTTCCACAGCGACCTGACGGGACTCGACTTGCCCGCCTCCTCCGAGATCATCATCGAAGGCTTCATGCGGCCCTTCAATTATGGGCAGGAAGGTCCCTTCGGCGAGTTCACCGGCTATTACGGACGGCCCGAGGCGAAGACGCCGATCATCGACGTGGAGCGCGTCCGATTCCGCAAAAATCCCATCCTCACCTGCGCGCTGATGGCCGACCATCCGGCGAACGAGCTGGGACTGGTCTACGCTGTCGCTCGCGGCGCGAAGGTCTGGAACGACCTCGACAAGCTGGGCGTTCCGGGCGTCAAAGGCGTCTACTGCTTCCCGTTCGGCGCCGGCGGTTTCGGCATTACGGCCGTATCCATCGAGCAGCGCTATCCGGGCCACGCCTCGCAGGTCGCGACGCTGGCTGCGCAGTGCCCGGCCGGCGCCTACTACTCGAAGCTGATCGTGGTGGTGGACGAAGACGTTGACCCCACGGACATCAACCAGGTCATGTGGGCCATCTCGACGCGATGCAGTCCCGAACAGGATATCGACATCCTGCGCAACACCTGGTCGACGTGGCTCGATCCCACTAAAAACCCGCCCGAGGAGCGCCCCTACGGCTCCAAGGCGATCATCAACGCTTGCAAGGAGCACAAGCACATCAAGGTGTTTTCGAAGCGCAACCGGATTCGAAAAGTGGTCTACGACCGCTTGGCCGCGCGCTGGAAAGAGTTCGGCCTGGACGGCGAACCACCGCGGATGTTGACCTTCGACGAGGATCAGGAGAAGGCCGCCGGTTCGAACGGCTCCGGTCCCTCCGAACCCGTCAAGGATACTCCGGGATTGGTATATATGTAGGGAGAGAAGCTCCCGCAAGCTAAAAGCTTTTGAAAGACCTGTTTTAACGGGTTGTAAGGGCACGGTTTTAACCGTGCCGAAAGCGTGTTGGGATGCAAGCGGCTTCAGCCGCTGAGGGCAAAGGGCGCACCTCAGGGGCTAAAGCCCTCTCATTATCATCCTGCGTCGGCACGACTAAAGTCGTGCCCTTACGGGGTCCCCAAGAGGTATTCCAACAGCTTCAAACCCTTCCGTAGGTTGAAGCCTACGGCTATTCACGGTGTTGCCCTCCGGGTAACCTTCCGGGAAACGGTGTAACAGAAAGGCTATCTATGAGCACCACTACGGTAAAAACCGAAAAGGCCGCGGCGGTTCAGGAACTGTCGCTGGGCAGTTTTCTGAAGCAGATGGAGAAGGAATATCCCGAGCAAGTGATCCGCATCTCGCGGCCGGTTGACCCGGCCAAGTTTGAGGTGTCGGCGATCCTGAAGCATCTGGAGAACCTCGGGAAATTTCCGATGTTGGTGTTTGAAAAGCCGAAGGGCGTGAACGGAAGCACATCCGAGCTGCCGCTCTTGAGCAACATCTATGCGACGCGCGAGCGTTGCGCGGTGGCGCTGGGGATGAAGCCGGAGCAGGCCGGAATGGAGATGAGCCTGGAGTACGCGCGGCGTCTGGAAAATCCCATTGCGCCCGTGCGCGTGGAGCGCGGCGACGCACCTGTGAAGGAAGTCGTCGCGCGGGGCGACGAGTGCGATCTGAGCAAGCTTCCCATCGTGCGCCATCACGAGATGGACCCAGGGCCTTACATCGACATGACGCCGGTGATGAAGCATCCCGACGAAGGTTTTTATAACGTCGCATTTCTGCGGAATATGTATAAGGGACCGCGGAAGCTCGGAATCCACATGAGTCCTCGGCACAACTGGCAGATCAACCGCGCCCACGAAGCCAAGGGCCGCCCCACGCCCGTCTGCGTCGTGGTCAGCCATCATCCTGCGTTTTATCTGGGCGCGCTGAACGTGGAAGCATACGGCAAGGACGATTACGCCATCATCGGCGGCATCGCCGGCAGGCCGCTGCGTCTGGTGGCGTCGGAGACCTGGGGCGACGAGTTCATGGTTCCGGCCGATGCCGACCTGGTCGTGGAAGGCGAGATCCATCCCGGTGAGAAGGAAGTGGAGGCGCCGTTCGGAGAGTTCACCGGTTACTACGGGCCGCAGCGGATGCGTCCGGTGATTCGCGTGACGGCGATCACGCACCGTCGTCAGGCGATGGCGCAGCACATCTTCGTGGGACATCGCGACAACTGGTTCCTGGGCGGAATTCCGAAGGAAGGTTCGCTCTATAACGTCATCAAGGGCGTGGTGCCGACCGTCAAGGCGGTTCACTTTGCCGCGTCGGGAAGCTGCCGCTTCAACTGCTACATCTCCATCGACAAGAAGGTGCCCGGCGAGAGCAAGCAGGCCGCGCTGATAGCCTTTGGGAACATCGACTTCGTGAAAAACGTGATCGTGGTAGACGCCGACATCGATCCGTTCAACGAACAAGAGGTGATGTTCGCGGTGGCCACGCGGACTCAGGCCCGCGAGTCCGTGGACATCATCAAGAATGTAAAGGGGAACACCCTGGACCCGTCGCAGATAGACGACATCCTGACCGACAAGCTGCTGATCGACGCGACCATGCCGGTAGGCAAGCCGTTTGCGGCGAGGATTCGCGTGCCGGCCGATGCGCTGAAAAAATTTCCGCTCGAGGATTACATTGAGGCGAAGCGCCTGGATGTGTTGCCGACGCACCTCGATTCGCGGCGCAGCGTCTAATAGTTTGTTCAGGAACCTATCGCGGTCGTCATTCTGAAGCCCGACGTTTTTTGTCGGGCTGAAGAACCTGCTTTGTGCTTAATCCCGAAATACAAAAAGCAGGTTCTTCGCTCGCCCCGGCGCGCCGACCCGTCGGCCAGAGCCTCTGGGCGGCGCGCCGAAGCCCCAGGACTCTGGGGCGCAGGTTGCTCAGAATGACAACCAGAACATTTTTTCAACGAGCACCCATCGCCTTCCCATCGAGTATCCGAGTACTAAGGTTAGTTTCCTAAGGTGATGTGGAAAACCATGTGGAAATGCGCCCGGTCGCGGCTGTAATTCTCTTCGCTAGTTTCACATATAGCCAACTGCACCCAGGTGCAGCAGAGTCCCGGATTTTTGGTTTTCCGGACCGAACCAACGCGGGCAATGCAAAATTCATTGGCTAAAATTCCACCTCCACTGGAAGAGCGGTGGCAAAAGACCTCCCGAAGTTGATTCATTTCGTCGAATCCGAGCGCAAGATTGCGGCGTTCGGTTATAGTACTAATCACCGATCCCCTCCAATCCATCCCGACGCTCCGCTTGTGACAGCTTTGTCACCACCGGTGACCGGAAGTTCGGCAGTGCTTAATTTCGCCGAAAACTTCTGGTAAGCCCCCGCGGTCGAGCGTAGTATGGACGAACGATAATGGGGAGGGTTCCATGCAAGCTCAAGCCGGCAACCGGAGCGACGAATACGATGTAATCGTCGTCGGTGGAGGCGTTGGCGGATGCATAATGGCCGCGCGGATCGCCCAATTCGGCGTCCATCCCACGAACGGCGAGAAACTCCGGGTGGCGCTCTTTGAATGGGGACCGTATCACAAGGGCGATTCCGTGCGGGGCTATGGCATCCCCTCTCGCCGCGCAGCCTTCGACAACCTGCCGTTTGAGGTGGCGCGGCGCTATACGCTTCCCTGGGGCGCGCTGGGCATGATCGGCGGCTCGACGCAATGGGCCGGAATGATTGCCCATCCGCCCATCCCGATTGACTTCGAACACTGGCGGGCCGAGACCGGCGTCAACTGGACCTGGGAAAAGTTCAACCTGCCATTGGCCGAGATGTATGAGATGTGGCACCCGTATCCGGAGCCGCCGGAAGTCCGCACGCCGGGACAGCAGAAGTTCAAACAGGTTGCACTGTCGTTGGGGTATGAAGTGGTCGAAATCGGCCAGGCCAAAATGAACTGCGTCCGGTGCGGCGATTGCATTGGGAGGGTTTGTAAGTACGACGCCAAGGCCACGCCGCTCGTCAACTACGTCCCGATCGCGGAGCGCGAGGGAGTCCATTTCTTCCCCAATACGCCCATAGAAAAAGTCGTCATCGAAAAGAAAGGCGCCCGGCCCGTGGCAACCGGCGTCGTCTACCGCCAGGACGGAGAGCTGCGGCAGGCGAGGGCCGGAAAGGTCGTCGTGAGTTGCGGCGGAACTGGAACGCCGCTCTTGCTCTATCGCTCCGGCTACGGACCGCGCGAGAAGGTGAAAGGCGAGCTGCTGGCAGAAAATCGCAACGTGGGAGCGAACGTGTCTACTTCCATCAAGACCCAAAACGTTCAGGGCCTGTTTGAGGAAGCAACGAAGCATCCCGACATCGGCGTGCACGGCGTTTACGGAGTCGAGAAGGTCTACGGCCCGCACGGTTACCTGCACCTTTTTGTCGCCGAAAACTTCGGCGATAAAGAAGGACAGGGAACCAATCCCCAGGATTTTGTCTCGAACCCGCTGGCCCCTCCGTTTGGGCGCGAGTTCAAGCAGTTCATGAAAATCGCCTCGACGCACACCGGCAACTTGAAGATCGAGCTTTCGAAGAACAAGCTGCGCGGAGAGATCGACGCCGAGGGCAGAACGGTTTTTGGCGCGGGCGGCTCCGCGGCGGGGGAAGGCGGCGAAAGTGAAGGACTCATCACCAGGGCTTATCTCGAAAAGAACCACCCCGAAACCATGGAGCCTCTGCGGGAGGCGATCGAGATCGCGAAAAAGATCATGAATGGAATTGGGCCGCCCCGAAAAATGGCCGGAGACCTGGAAGTCCCCGAACAGATGCGCGCCGGCAATTGGATTGGCAGTTGCCGCGCGGGAGAGAGCCGTGAAAACTCCGTGGTGAACTCGGACCTGGAATCCCACGACGTGGACAACCTAGTGATCTGCGACGGCAGCGTGATTCCGTCGCAGTGCCGCTACAATCCTTCGATGCCCATCGCCACTGTCAGCAACTATGCCTGGCGTCGAATGGTCGCCAATCACTTTTCGCGCGGGTGAGTGGGCGCCCAGGCAGGAACGATCCGGGGAAACGCGATCGATCCTCGTTGAAGCCGCGTGATTGCAAGAGCGGCGCACCACATCGGAAACACCATTGATTTGTGGATACCCCAGTCATGCGTGGCCGCGCATCCTCTCTCCCGGTGGTGTCTCAGTTTGAATTTTCTGGACCGTAAGGGCACGGTTTCAACCGTGCCGCAACGGCAAATCTCACAGCGGTTTTAACCGCTGAGGGGGGACCTCAGAGGCTAAAGCCCCGGTTGGCGGCTGGCTTGTTCGGCATGGCTGAAGCCATGCCCTTACGTCAAACTGAGACACCACTCCTCTCTCCCACCTCGCATCTCCCCAAAGGGAACCCGTGGTATTCTAGTCCGTAAGGCCCATACCAATCTCGCCTCCCCTGGGAGCATGCTCCGTGGCCCTCACCAAAGAAGAAATCGGGCGTTCAGAACGCGAGCCGGTGCCCGGAAAGTTCCAGATCTCCGACCTAAAGATTGACGAACGAGCGCGGCGGCCGCGGGTGCGCTGGATGCGCTGGTTTGCCGCGCTGGTCGGGATCTCGCTGCTCGTGCTGGGAGCGATCCGGATGTTGCGCGAGCGGTTGCCGGTGGTGGAGACCGTAGTGGCACGCGCCGCGACAAACGAGCCGGTGACGCTGCTGAACGCGAGCGGCTACGTCACTCCCCGCCGCCGCGCAACGGTGGCCGCCAAGATAACGGGCAGGCTGGAGCAGGTTCTGGTGGAAGAAGGGATGCGGGTTTCCGAAGGACAGGAGCTGGCCACGCTCGACAACACGGATGCAAGTGTGCGGCTGGCCTCCGCTGAGGCGGAGACCAAGGCGGCCGGCGCAGCTCTCCAAGACCTGGAAGTGAACCTCGCCAACGCCCGGCGCGAACAGGCGCGCTCCGAGGAGCTTCACCGCGCCGGCATCACAACGGCGCAATCGCTCGACGCCGCCCGCACAACCGTGGAGAGCCTCCAGGCGCGTATCGCGCTGACCAACGAGCAGGTCCGCGCCGCCGAAGCCCGCGTGCAGGTAACCAAGCAAGACCTCGACAACACCATCATCCGCGCTCCGTTTGCGGGTTTGGTAGTGTCGAAAGACGCGCAGCGCGGCGAGATCGTGTCGCCCGTGTCGGCCGGAGGCGGATTTACGCGCACCGGCATCGCCACGATCGTGGATATGAATTCACTCGAGATCGAAGTGGACGTGAACGAGTCCTACATCGCGCGCGTGAAGCCGGGACAGCCCGTCACGGCGACGCTCGACGCCTATCCGGAGTGGAAAATTCCATGCCGGGTGCGCACCATCATTCCCACCGCCGACCGCCAGAAGGCCACCGTGAAAGTCCGCGTGTCATTTGACCGGCTGGATCCCAGGATTCTGCCGGACATGGGCCTGAAGGTGTCGTTTCTCGGAGATCAACCTGCCAAGCCCGCCAACGCCAGCGCGGTGCTGGTCCCCGGTGAAGCGGTGCGTGACGAAGGAACAAGCAAAACGGTGTTCCTCTACCGGGACGGCGTCGTGGAGCGCCGCGCCGTGCGCGTGGGCGAAGCACGTGGCAGCGATCGGGAGATACTGGCCGGCGTCGCCAGCGGCGACCAGGTGCTGCTGCGCGCTCCGCAAGACCTGCGTGACGGCCAGCATGTGAAACTCAAACAATAAGGATCGCGGAATGGTTCGTGTTGATGGAGGCAATTCCGGCCGGTGCCTGATCAGCCTGCGCGGCGTGGGCAAGACCTACCGGCGCGGGAGCGAGGAGCTTCACGTCCTGCAAGGGCTGAACCTCGACGTGGAAGCCGGGGAGTTTGTTGCCTTCATGGGGCCGAGCGGCTCGGGGAAGTCCACGCTGCTGAACCTGCTCGGCGGTCTGGATCAGCCGACCACGGGCAGCATCATGGTGGCCGGTGAGGACATCACGCGGCTTTCGGCTGCCGAGCTGACGGAGTGGCGCGCCCGGCACGTAGGTTTCGTCTTTCAGATGTACAACCTTATTCCGGTGCTGACGGCGTTTCAGAACGTGGAGCTGCCGCTGCTGCTGACGCGGTTGTCCCGGCGGGAGCGGCGGCGGCATGTGGAAGCGGCGCTGAATCTCGTCGGACTGCCCGACCGCATGGATCATTATCCCGGCCAGCTTTCCGGCGGCCAGGCGCAACGCGTCGGGATTGCGCGCGCGATCGTCGCCGATCCCACGTTTCTTCTCTGCGATGAGCCGACGGGCGATCTGGACCGTCGCAGCGCAGACGAGGTCATGGACCTGATCCAGAGCCTGTCGCGCGAACAAGGCAAGACCGTCCTGATGGTCACTCACGATCCGCTGGCGGCAGAACACGCCGACCTGGTGCTGCATCTCGAAAAAGGCGTCTTGGTCGAGGCGGCCCGACTCGCGGAACATGCCTGAGTTGCGCGGTCTTGGAGCAAGTGCGGAGCGTATGTGAAATATTTTCGTCTGGTTCTCGCCAATCTGTTCCGCAAGAAGATCCGTACCACTCTCACGGTGGGTTCGTTCGCGGTGGCGCTGTTCCTGTTCGGGCTGCTGGCGGTGGTGCGGGGAGCGTTCCGCCAGGGTGTGGACGTGGCCGGCGCGGACCGCCTGATTATCCTCAACAAGGTGTCGCTCATTCAGCCGCTGCCGGTTGCCTATGCCGCGCGCATTCAGCGGATCCCCGGCGTGAAGTACGTGACCCATGCTTCCTGGTTTGGCGGAGTGTATCAGGACGAGCGCAACTTTTTTGCGATCATGGCCGTGGACCGCGACGGCTATCGCCGCGTCTTTCCGGAGTTCTCGCTCCCCGACGAGCAATGGAAGGCGTTCTTGTCCGACCGCGAAGGATGCGTGGTGGGCCAGGGGCTGGCGCGGCGCTTCGGCTGGAAAATCGGCGACCGCATCCCCATCAAGGGAACCATCTTTCCCGGCACCTGGGAGTTCAATATCCGCGGCATTTACAACGGTGCACGACGCCAGGACGACGTGAATCAATTCTGGTTCCGCGGCGATTATCTCGACGAGCGCAAGCCGTTTCAGAAGGGAATGGTCGGCTGGTACGTGTTGCGGGTGAACGGGCCGGACGACGCCGTGCGCGTGGCCCGCTCCGTGGATGAGATGTTCGCCAACTCCCCGTGGGAGACCAAGACCGAGACCGAAAGTGCCTTTGCGGCCTCCTGGGTCAAACAGATGGGCAACATCGAACTTCTGATCCTGACCATCGGCAGCGTGGTGTTCTTCACGCTGCTGCTGGTAACCGGCAACACCATGGCTATCGCGGTGCGGGAACGCGTCCGCGAGCTGGCGGTGCTGAAAGCGATCGGGTACAAGGATTCTTTTCTGCTGCTGCTGGTGATGGCCGAGTCGCTGGCGATTGCGGCGCTGGGCAGTAGCATCGGTCTGGGCCTTGCGAAGCTGTTCACCATGCGGGGCGATCCGACCGGCGGGATGCTGCCGTTCTTCTATCTGCCAGCCAATGCCATTGCGGCGGGCCTGGCGATGGCGCTCGTGGTGGGGGTCGTGGCGGGGGGGGGGCCCGGGCCGGCGGGGGCGCGGGCGGGGGGGGGGGGGGGGGCGGGGGGGGGGGGGAGCCATGGCCCACCCCCCCCTTTTACAGGGGCGGAGC
>Ga0080064_1005511_pt1 | contig 14724 bp, 13 predicted proteins | sample Subgrocontami54m_FD_69260 | JGI IMG/M metagenome (GOLD analysis project Ga0080064, IMG submission 69260) | Subsurface groundwater microbial communities from S. Glens Falls, New York, USA - GMW46 contaminated, 5.4 m (SPADES assembly) (version 2) ...
CGACTTCCGTCCCCGCGTTCTGGTTGTCGCGAATCAGCGATGGCGTTTGGTGCTGTGTGACAGATGTCGCATCGAGGTAGCAAATAGTCGACGCGAAGGGGGTCAGACTCGCGTACGACGCGCAACGCGAGTCTGACCCCCTTTTTTTGCTACCGCACGGCGATCGGGGCGACGGTCGAACCAGTGGCGCCCACCAGCTTCAGTGGCTCAACGATCAACGCGAACTCGTACGCCCGCTGGGCGGCGAGCTCATCGAGCCTCAGGTTCTCCAATAGGAAGATCCCGTTCACCACCAGTGCGATTTGATGTATCGGGTTCGACAGCTTCGGATCGGGGCTCGGTGTCACGTTGATCGGCGCGGTGTCGGCGCCAATCAGCATCGGATCCTGTCGTGCGAGCCATTCGGACGCCGCGACGTCGATCCCCGGGTTGGTCCTCATGTACCGGGCGTTCTCTTTACCCCAGAGGCGGCCCCACCCCGTGTGAAGGATCACCGCGTCGCCGGGCTGCAGCGTGAGTTGCTGCTTTTGCAGCGCCTGCTGTAAGTCCGCCACGGTGATCTCGTACGAGTCGGGCAGCATTTCGACGCCCTTGAGCGCCGCGATGTCGAGCAGTACGCCGCGCGTCATCAGTGCGCCGATGTTCTCGACGCCGAGCTTCGAGAAGCCGTTGCGGGTCGCGACGTCAGTAACTTTGAAGCAGTTGTAGAGACTGTCGCCAATCGTCTGGTGCGCGAAGCCGTCGAACTGTGTGCCGACCTGGCCGATTTCCGCCAGCACGACCTCCTCGTTGCTGCCGCGGCGGTTCGATCCGGCAAGCGGCGAGGTCCGTTTCGTGTGCAGCTCGAACGTGCGAGTGGTTTGCAGCGGCATACCATCCTCGAGCCGTCGTCCCAGCTCGAACACCTGCCCCGTGCGAATGAGACGTGTCGCGCGGAGCACCGTCTCGGGCTTCATGTGATTTGCGGCGCCGCGCTGGTCGCCGGCGCCCCACTTCGAGGGGCAGCGCTGGCTGTCAGCTGGCGGGTTCCACGTCTGCGCCTCCGCAGCTGCAGCGCGGACGCCCACAAAGGAGGTCGCGAGCGCAACGATTGTGATCAGTCGCATGATGAGACTCCTCTAACGCGGATTCTATCCATTTGACCCACATGGTCGCTAATCTGTTTGCATGAATGCCGAAATCCGTCGCGCCGATCCATCCAGGGAGTTTCTGACGCACGAGAACTGCTTCATCCTCGAGTTGGCGAATGATTCGGGCGATCCGGACGTCTCGATTGCGCGGGCGCGGGTTCTGCCGGGTGTGGCGACGGAATGGCACAGCGTCAGAGAGATCGACGAGCGCTACGTCATCGTCTCCGGCAAAGGGAAAATGGAAGTCGGCGACCTGCCGCCGACCCTCGTCTCCGAGGGTGATGTCGTTCGGATTCCGGCGAACACGCCGCAGCGCATCACCAACGTCGGCGACGTCGATCTCGTGTTCCTCTGCGTGTGCAGTCCGAGGTTCGTGCAGAGTACGTGAGCGGCCGTTAGGCGGACGCGGTTATGTCGGGCGCTCGGCCTCCGACTCCGCATGCCGGGAAAGCGCTCTCGCATTCGCGGCTCTGGCGCTGACGCGTCGATTAGCAGCTACCTCGATGCGACATCCGTCACGCGGCTCAAAACGCCTGCGGTAGTTCGCGGAACGAAAACGCGTGGACGGAAGTCGACGCGGAAGCCTCGCTCGCGCGCTTTCCGGCTTCGCAATGCAGCGGCATGCTCCGTAGTCGGCCTCGGCCCGACATACCCGCATCCGCCGGCATTCATCCCAGCCAGCGATCTCGTGTTCCTTTGTGTGTGCAGTCCGAGGTTCGTGCAGAGTGCGTACATGAGCGGCCGCTGGGCGGCAGGTGGGGCCAGATAGCGAGTCCCCTCGCCGCCAACCGTATAGTAGACTCCCGCACCTATGAACACGACTGTGAGCGGTGTCGGCGTCGCGCTGCCAACGTCTCCCGCGACGCGTTGGCGACGCGACCGAGTGTTTTATACCGTCCTGCCCATCGCCATGGCCGTCGCGATTTTTGTCGGCTTTGCACCCACGTATTATTTGAAATCCGCGTTCGGCACTCTGGCGCTCAGACCCCTGTACCACCTGCATGGGTTCCTGTTCACGTGCTGGATGCTGCTCCTGATCGTGCAGCCAGCGCTTATCGCGGTACGGCGCACAGACGTGCACCGCCGGCTCGGCGTGTTCGGCGGGGTGCTCGCCGCCGTCATGACGGTGATGGCGTTCCTTGTCACGATCGATCTGGGCAGGCGCGGCGTCGGACCTCCGGGAGTGTCGCCGCTTGTGTTCCTCATCGTGCCGTTTGCAACGCTGATCGTGTTTCCGTCGCTGATCGGCGCGGCGCTCTGGTGGCGGCGGAAGCCCGACATCCACAAGCGGCTGATGCTCATCGGCACGTTGGAATTGACACCAGCCGGAATCGCCCGATGGGCGGTATTTGCGCCGTACGGGCCGCTGGCGTACTTCGGCCTCACCGATCTGTTCGTGCTGGCGATGCTCGCCTACGACCGCACAACGCGAGGCCGTTTTCATCCGGCCACGATCTGGGGAGGCCTGTTCCTGGTTGCGTCTCAGGTACTGCGCATCGCGATCAGTGGCACTGAGACCTGGCAGTCGTTCGCGAAGTGGCTGATTAGCTAGACGGTCATCAACGGGAGGTATCGGAATTGCCGTTAGCTGACATCGCCAGCTTAGCGAGCGCGGCTCAGAACGCAGCCATCGCCATCGCAGTCGTGGTCGGCGGTACCTGGACGCTGTATACGTTCATCCGCCTTGGCTCGGTTCGCAAGGCGAAGGCCGAACTCCAGAAACTGCAGCTAGACTTGGCGCAGCAGGCAGTAGTGTCGATAGACGTCACCGCCGAGCAAATGGCACGTTACCGTGGAGACGGTTTTGTCCTCTGCGGTGCTGCGACGGTTGTCAACAAAGGCAACCGAAATACGCTCATTGACTTTTCTGCTGACGATAGTTGGACTGTGACGAGAATCGATTTCAACAAGCACGGTCAACCAGTCGACGGGGGAACGATCGAGTTGCCGACTGAGATGACTTACTACCTCCGGGCTGGCGCGACGGTGCGATTCCCGTTTGTTGCGCGAGTGGAGGCGTCAGGAGTTTACAGGGTCAACGTGCGGTCGCCAGTGTACCAAGCAGAAGCGGCTCAGGCGGCTGCAGACAAAGGTAGTGAAGAGGCCGACGGTTACGTGTGGGAGGGCATCGGATTTGTGGCGGTGTCAGATCTTCCTCACAAAGAAGGGAGTGCCGTCTAACGAATTAAGGATTCTTGTCGCGTGACAGCCGCGACAAAATCCTGGGTTGGACTGAATCCGGGCACGGAGGGTGCTATTGGAGTTCGAACGGTCCCCCGGGGTGCGCCGCGATGTTCGGACGGCGCTGCCGGGTCCCGACCTGAGTGCCGGTGCGTTCCCCGACGAGGCCCGCACGGATCATCGACGGTGATGCGGGGCGCTCGGGTCCCGTCCGTTCGGCGCGATCCGCGGCCTGACACACACGTCTCCTGAGACGTGCGGCGCGCACATCGCGGACCCCCGACGCGATGATCGCCGCACGCGGCACGGTCATGGAGGGACCTTCCGTACCGGACGCAGCATCGCGACCAGCGTCAGCGTGCCAAGGCGGCACAGCGGGCACACGAGGGCCGCGGCCAGCGGCGGGGCGGGCGGCGGCGTGGGCGTCACGGGCCGCTGGGCCGAGACCGGTGCCCGATTCTCCGTCAGCAGCGTACGCGCGTGATCGAGGTCCGCGCGCCGCGTCGCACTCCACAGCCCGTAGTACCGCACTTTCATACACCGGCGCGGGAGCACGTGCTGCAGGAAGCGGCGTAGAAACTCGACACCCGAGAGCGTGGCGCGCCGGGTCTCCTGCGTGCGGGTGTCGCGGTACCGAAACGTGACCCGGTCGTCGTCGATCTGCTCGAGCCGACTGTTGGTGATCGCCACGCGGAAGAGATAGCGGGCCAGGTAGTCGAGCACGCGTGCGCCATCGCCGGCGGGTTGTGCGTGCACGACCCACGGCGTGGTCCACACCGCCGGGGCCACGTGATCGAGCAGCCCGGCCTGTTTCAGGGCGGCGCACATCTTGGCGCGGAGGATCACCGACAGCGCGGTGACAGGTACGAGGAACGCGGGATGCTTCGGGACGATCCACTGCGTCCGGTCGGCGGAGAGCCCGCCCGCGGTGACGATGAGATGGACGTGCGGGTGATAGAGCAGGGCGCGGGTCCACGTGTGGAGCACGGCGATGCACCCCACCTGCGTCCCGACGAACCGCGGGTCGGCGGCGAGCGTCTGGAGCGCCGCGGCCGCACACCGCATCAGCGCACCATAGACCACGGCCTGGTGACCAAACGCCAGCGGGCGTAACGCCCCCGGCAGCGTGACGGTGATCAGATAGTGGGGACAGGGCACCAGCCGGGCGCGGTGGCGCTCGAGCCAGCGCGCGGTCTGGTCGCCACCACACTTCGGGCAATGCCGGTTACGGCAGGAGTGGTACCGATACACCTCCTCCCCGCACGCCGTGCACTGCGTTCGTTGGCCACCACAGGCCGCCGTCCGACACGCCACCAGATCGCGCAACGCGCGCGCCTGACTCGGGAGCAGCCGAGCCCCGAGGTACACGCGCACAGCGGTCCCGTGGCGACGGATGATCTCCGCCACCTCCAGCACGGTGCCCTCGTCCGATCAGCAGAGGCCGTCGACGAGGTGCGTCAGCGGATCCAGGAGCGTGGCCCGCACCTCCTGCGTCAGATGCGTGTAGATCTGGGTCGTGCGGGCACTCCGGTGGCCCAACGCCTCTTGAATGATCCGCAGGTGGACGTTGGCTTCGAGCAGGTGGGTCGCGTACGAGTGGCGGAGCGTGTGCACATGCGCCCGTTTGGCCACGCCGCTCTGCTGAACCGCCCGTCGAAACGCACTCTGGAGACTGCTGTCCGTGACGGGCCCGCCGTTATGCGCCAGGCTATGGGCCAGGCCGCGACGGGTGGGCGCGGGGAAGAGCCAGACCGGGGAGCGGTGGGTGCGCCAGTACGTGCGGAGCATCGCCAGGAGCGGCGGGGCGAGTGGCACGTAGCGGTCGTGCTTCCCTTTGCCGTGCACGAGCAGCAGCCGGCGCGAGCCATCGATGTGCCCGACCTGCAACTGCGCGCCCTCCAGCAAGCGCAACCCGCACGCGTAGATCGTCGTCAGGCACATCCGATAGACCGGGATCCGCACGGCCGCGAGGATCCGGCGCACCTCGTCCCGACTCAAGACCACGGGCAGCCGCTGCTCGCGGGCCGGGCGCACGAACCGCAGCGTCGTCCAGTCGCGGTGGAGCGTGTGCTCGAAGAAGAACCGGATCCCGCACAAGGCGATCGTCGCCGTGGCGCGGGCGACCTTCTTCTCGTTGGCCAGATACAGGAAGTACTGGCGCAGATCCTCCTCGGTGATCTGGGTGGGACTCCGGTGATAGTGCTCGGCCAGCTGCCGCACAGCGGCGACGTAGCATTCCTGGGTCCTTGCGGAGAGCCCCCGCAGTTGCATATCCTCCAGCATCCGTTGACGAAGTGGTGTCATCACGATGTCCTTTCCAGGGAGGGCCAACTCCCTGGAGAGGGATCGTGCGCCGGCAGTTGTGATGATTCGCGAGGAACGCGCGCGGGCTCTTTATCTATCCGCCGCAGGCGGATTTAGTCCAACAGTCTATGGAGTAGACCGGCACGGATCGCTCGCGGAGTACAAAACCGCGAGCGCACCACTCCGATTACTGCCATGTGCAACGAGTGCGGGATGATAGCACTCCAGAGATGGCGACGGCAGCCGCTGCGTTTACGCGCGAGCAGGTGAATACGCGCGGGCCACGCGCGTTATCCAGGCGACCGAACGCGAGGTGCGCTCGTGGCTAATTGTTGAGGGTTGCAAGGTTGCGGCCACCATTGTGGCGTCGCGGGGCAGGAATAGCGAGCGAGCGACGCGGCTTGAAACGCGACTTCGACCGTTTCTCACAGCCGATCGACTGGACTGCGGACCCCCAACGCCCCCCGGTTGAGGACGTGCAAATAAATCATCGTCGTGCCGACGTCGCGATGCCCTTGCCCCGCCGCACCATCGGTGCCGAGCACGTCACGATACAGAAAGAGCAGGGCGCTGAGCGCCTGATTCTGTGTGGAGGCGCTCACGCGCTCGCGGGTCGCGAGCGACGTGAGAAATGCCGTGACCTCGGCACCGTCCATGTCCGCCGGGTGCCGCTTACGGTGGAAGAGAATGAACCGGCGAACCCAATGGCGTAACTATCCTCGGTCCGACGACTGTAATGTCGAAGCCGAATCGCCTGCCGAAGACGATCGATCAACTTGGGCTTGAAGGGCAAGATAGCCGATGTTCCGGGCCGACCATCGCGAGAAACGCGAGAAAGACGCGAAGCGGCCTCCACCGTCAGATCGGCGCGTACTCCGGCTGCGCCTGGACGTGTTCAGGTCGCGCGTGCGCGCGCAGATTCTCAGGGACGAGGTCCCGCTCCGACGACTGCCTCGGGACGCCCGCGTCGACTTCAAGAGGCGACTGCGCGCCGCTGACGCCGCTACCGGGCGGCGATGGCGTGCAGGTACTTGTGGCGGCGCAGAATGCTCGGGTCGGGACACGAATCGAGTAGGATTCCGCCGTCCGTTCACATCACGTTTTCGCGCAGGGAGAAAAAGTATGCGTCGCATGACAACCCTCATCGTTGTCGCGGTGACCTTCGCTGGCAGCATCGCCTCTGCCCAGTCATGGCAGCCTCCCGCCGACAGTCAGCGTTGTCCGTCGAAATGGGGCGCGGGCGACCAGCGGGGATCGGGCAATCACATGACTGCGGCGACGGTGCTGCGCGCGGCTCGCTTGATCCGTACCGGCGAAGTGTTCGAGCTCGGTCGCGTGCTGTCGGATTCGATACCGCTGTCCGCGGGTCGACGTTTTGAGGTGATCACCAAGCGCAGCAGACTGGATCCGGGATCGAACCACCGGGGCTCGAACGAAGAGCTCGTGGTGTCCGAGATCGGTCAGGTCGGCACGCAATTTGACACGTTCAGCCACCAGATGATTGCCGGCAGCATGTACAACTGTTTCAAACTCGACGACATCTCGAGCCGGACCGGTTTCACGAAGCTTGGCGTCGAGACCGTAGGCGCGCTGATGACACGGGGTGTGATGATCGACATCGCGGCATTGAAGGGCGTGGACATGCTGGCCAGCACGTACGAGATCACGGTGCAGGATCTCCAGCAGGCGCTGGCGCGCGAGAAGCTGACGCTGCAGGCCGGAGATGCGGTGATCGTTCACACCGGCTGGGGAAAGCTGTGGGGTCGAGACAACACACGCTTCCAGGCGAGCAGTCCGGGGATCGGCACCGCCGCCGCCGAATGGCTGGCGCGACAGGACCCGATGCTCGTGGGATCCGACAATGCGGCCGTGGAAATCAGCCCCAACCCCGATCGGCAGTTAGCTGGACCCGTGCACCAGATCCTGCTCGTGGTCAACGGCATCCACGTGCTGGAGAACCTCCGACTGGATGCGCTTGCGGCGAGGCAGGTGTACGAATTTGCGCTGATTGTCGAGCCGCTGAAGATCCAGGGAGGCACCGGCTCCACCGTCGCGCCGATCGCCATTCAGTAGAAAGGCGCTCACCGCTTCCAATCCGACTCTACACGCGCAGTGGCCCGATCTCCTGCGACAGCAGGAAGTCCGCCGACTGGAACGAGAGGTTCTCTCGATCCGGACCGCACGAGGCTTCGAGTCAGGCCCGAAGTTCTTCACCAGGTAGGCAAGAAGGTCATCCCGTTCTTGCCGGGACTTTTTCCGCATCCCTGCGGACTATTTCCTTTCGCCCGCGACCGGACATCCGTCAAGTGCTCGAAACGAACAGGTTGGCGTCGACTCAGTGGGCATGAGGCTTGCGGTTTGACCGACTCGCTCGCGATCATTCGACGGCACATGGTCAACCGGGCCCGATGATCCGCACACGACTCCATGATGGTGCCTCTCCGAGTACAGGTTCCGGCCGAGGATCACTACGAAAAGTTGATCGCGTGTCAGGCCGCCTGCCCCGTCCACACCGACGCGCGCGGCTACGTGCGCGCCATCGCCGACGGGCGGTTCGAAGACGCCTATCTGATCGCGCGCGGGCCCAATCCCTTCGCTTCCATCTGCGGCCGCATCTGCGGAGCCCCCTGCGAAGCGGCCTGCCGCCGCGGCAAGATCCCGCGCGTCGATGACGACGGGCGGTTCATCGCCAACGATCGGCCGATTGCGATTCGGGCGCTGAAACGGTTCGCATGCGAGGGGGCCGGCCCTGAGTCGAGGCCGGCGTCCGATGTGATCGAGCGGCTGCGACACGCGCTGCCTCCGGTCGCAGGCAGGGCCGAGGAGATGGCGTCGCTGCTGCAAGCCTCGGTCGATCAGCGTGTCATCCGCGGCTCGGGTCAGCCGATTGCGATTGTCGGCGCCGGGCCTGCGGGTCTCTCGGCGGCACACGACCTGGCGCTGCTCGGGTTCCGCCCCGTCGTGTTCGAGGCCGAACCGGTTCCGGCAGGTATGCTGGCCATCGGCGTCCCCGGCTATCGGCTCCCGCGAGACGTCATCGCCAAGGAAGTCGCCGTGATCGAGGCGCTCGGCGTCGAGATCCGCTGCGGCACCATGGTGGGGCGCGACGTCCAGTTCGCGGATCTCAGGCGGGACTTCGCGGCGGTCATCATCGCGGTCGGCGCCAAGTCTTCTCGTGCGCTCAACCTGCCCGGCGAGCCGGGCCCGCGCGTGTACGGCGGCGTCGATCTGCTGCGCGCCGTGGCGCTCGCCGAGCCCCTCGACATCGGGCGCGACGTCGTCGTCATCGGCGGCGGCAACGTTGCCTACGACGTGGCGCGCACCGTTGTCCGGCAGATCGCGTACGACACGGCCCGCGCGGCGGCGCGCCTGCCCGGCACCGCGCACGTCCATCTCGTCTCGCTCGAGAGTCTCGAGGACATGCCGGCCGACACGGTGGAGATCAGAGAAGGCGACGAAGAAGGCGTCGTCGGTCACCACGGGTGGGGGCCGCTGGCCATCGAACGCGACGCGGACGGCCGCGTGACGGCCGTGCGGTTCCGCAAGTGCCTTCGCGTGTACGACGGCGAGCGGCGTTTCGCGCCCCAATACGACGAGACACGGCAACAGGTGGTGCCCTGCGACACGGTGCTGCTGGCCGTCGGTCAGGCGCCGCGGCTCGACTTCCTCGAGGGCGGCGACTCGGGCATCGCGTTCGCCCGCCCAAGCTGGCCGCGCGTGGACGCGAACCTTGCGACCACCGCCGACGGTGTGTTCATCGCCGGCGATCTCGCACACGGCACGCGGCTGCTCATCGACGCAGTGGCCTCCGGCAAGACTGCCGCGCGCTCGGTCTATCAGTACGTCACCGGGCGGACGCTCCACGCCAGCCAGATGACCGCCCACCTGCCGCTCCCAGGCTACCAGCGCGAGCGCGGGTACGAGTCGATTCGCCGCCAGGAGGTGCCGACGGCGCACCCTCACGACCGCCTCGCACATCCCGACGTCCAGGTTGAGCTCGGCTACACGCCGGCGCTGGCCATGCGCGAGGCGTCGCGCTGCCTGGATTGCGGCGTCACGCCGGTGTTCGACGGCAACCGCTGCGTGCTCTGCGGCGGCTGTGTCGACGTCTGCCCGACGTTGTGCCTGAAGATCGTCTCGCTCGATCGCATCGAAGCCACGCCCGAGTGGCACGGGGCCGTCGAACGCACGGTCGGCCTTGACGTGGCGCTGGCGGACCACTCGGCCATCGTCAAGGACGAAGACCGGTGCATCCGGTGCGCACTCTGCGCCATGCGATGCCCGTCGGACGCCATTTCGATGGAACGGGTCTCGTTCCAGACCAGATGGAGGTCCGCATGACGACGCTTGCCCAAGAGCCCCATTCCCGCCTCGACCCCGAGCCGATATCGAGACGCGACATGCTGGGGCTGAGCTCCCTCTGGATGACGGCGGGCTCCCTGCTCTTCGCGCTCGTCGGGGCGCTCCGGCTTCCGAGGGCGGCGGTGCTCGACTCGCCAAGCAAGAGGGTGCGCCTCTCGCTGCCGGAAGCGCTCGCCGCAGGGACCGCGTTCGTGCCTGCGGGTCGTTCGATGGCGGTCTTCAGGGACGCCGACGGCGTGTTTGCGATCTCGACCGTGTGCACGCACCTCGGCTGCATCGTCAAGCCGACCGCTGAGGGGTTCGAGTGCCCCTGCCATGGATCGCGCTTCGCCGCCGATGGATCCGTCACGCGGGGACCGGCGCCGCAGCCGCTGCGGTGGCTGAAGGTCTCGGCAAGCGGCGAGCAATGGGTCGTCGACGAGGCCGCGGCCGTCCCGGCCGGCACCAAGGTGAACGCGTGAAGAGCGAGGCGGCGTCCCGGTCGGCGCTCGGCGAGTTCGCCGACAACCTTCGCGCGGCTCCCAGACGCATCCGCGAGACGGTGTTCCGCAGCGGCACACCGAACACGGACCGGACGCGCTCGACGTTCGTGTTCGGCAACGTCTTCCTGCACCTGCACTCGGTCCGGGTGCACCGCTGGAGCCTGCGCTGGCTGACGACGGCCGGTCTCGGCATCGCGTCGATGGCGGCGTTCCTCATCACGCTCGTGACCGGCGTGCTGCTGATGTTCTATTACAAGCCGTACCCGGACGTGGCGTACGAGTCGATCAAGGACATCCACTTCGTCGTGCCCACGGGCCGGTTCATGCGGAACATTCACCGCTGGGCCGCCAACGTGATGGTGGTGACGGTCATCCTGCACATGGCGCGGGTCTTCTACACCGCCGCCTATCGCCGACCACGCGAGTTCAACTGGCTCATCGGTCTCGCGCTCCTTGTCACGACACTGGGCTTGTCGTTCACCGGCTACCTCCTGCCGTGGGACCAGCTCGCCTACTGGGCGATCACGATTGGCGCCAACATCGCTCAATCCCCGCGCGAGGTGACCGACGCCCTCGGCGTCACCGAGATCTTCGATCCGGGCGGTATGCAGCGGCTGCTGCTCCTCGGCTCCGACACCGTCGGGCCCGAAGCGCTCATCCGCTTCTACCTGCTGCACGTCATGATTCTGCCGCTCGTCCTGACGGCGCTCCTCGCGGTGCATTTCTGGCGGGTCCGCAAGGACGGCGGACTGGCAAAGCCCGTCGACGCAGACGACCGGCTCGGCCCGCTGTCCCAGACGTACCCGGTGTTCACCGAGGCGCCCGCGAAGACGTATCACCTCGCCGCCGTCGTGCGCGGGCGCACTGAGGTCGTCAATCGCGGGCCCGAGAACACCGTGCCATCGATGCCCCACCTCTTCTATGCGGAGCTGGCGGTGGCGATGCTCACCGTCGCCGTGTGCCTGGCCTTTGCCCTGGTCTCCGACGCACCGCTGAAGGAGGTGGCGAACCCGCTCGTGCCCGAGAACCCCGCCAAGGCGCCGTGGTATTTCCTCGGGCTCCAGGAACTCGTGTCGTTCTCGGCTTTCATGGGCGGCATCGGCATTCCCGCGATCGTGATTCTCGGGCTCGCGCTCATCCCGTATCTCGACCGCGAGGACCTGCAGACCGGCGACTGGTGTGGCGGGCCCGGCGGGTGGCGCCTGGTGCGGCTTTCGATCGTGGTCGGACTCGGCTCGGTACTGGCGCTCGAGGCGTTCGGGATCCGCTTCGGCTGGCTGCGCGAGTGGTTCCCCGGTATCCCCCAGCCGGTGGTCACGCTGATCAACCCGGCGACGATCCTGACGATCGTCTACGGCGCGTACTCGGTGTGGCTCGTGCGCCGGTACGCCTCGGCGCGCGCGGGCGCGCTGGGGTTGTTCACCTGCTTTCTGTGCGGATTCCTGGTGCTCACCGTCATCGGGACGTATTTCCGTGGACCGAACTGGGTCTTCTACTGGTCACCGGCCGACTGGCCGCGCCATTGAGCTGAGACCGCCGGCATGGAGAAGAACAAGTACCTGCTGCTCGCCTCCAGCTTCACGACGCTGCTGCTGCTGGCGGCCGCTGCCGGCCAGGAGCACCTCGCCAAGGAGTGGCGCCACATCCAGGGTCAGGGGCGCAGCGAGGAGGGGCCAGTCCCGGTGCGGCTGCGCCAGATCGTGAACCCCGCGCTCGGCATCAGCGACCGGTGCGTGTCGTGTCACGTGGCCATGGCGCCGGGTGAGGAGCTCGTCACCGGATCTCCGGTGCTGAGCCGGCACACACCGGTTGTCCACGACCCCGCCGAGTACGGCTGCACGGTGTGCCACGGCGGCCAGGGCCTGGCTAGCGAGAAGGCCGACGCACACGGTGACGTGGACTTCTGGCCACAACCGATGCTGCCGTCCGACATGAGCCAGGCAGGCTGCGGCACGTGTCACGCGCACGTCGCGATTCCCAACGCGGACGCCCTCGCGGCGTCACGCAGGATCTTCGAGCGGCTCGATTGCCTGGCGTGTCACCGTGTCGATAGGCGCGGCGGCACACTGCGGCCCGATGGCGGAGGCATGGAAGGGCCCGACCTGTCGCGCGTGGGGACGACCGGCTTCAACGCCCGGTGGTACGAAGACCACCTTGCGAAGAGCGCAGGTGAGACCGCTGCGCCGTGGGCCACGTCGTTCGGCCCGATCACCGACCCCGACCGCGCGGCCGTGGGTACCTTTCTCGCCACCCGCGTGGCGGCCGCCGACCTCGTCGAGGCGAAGGCGATGTTTCTGTCCACGGGCTGCCTCGGCTGCCATACGGTGAGCGGCGTCGGAGGGGAGGAAGGCCCCGACCTTACGCGCGTGGGCGACAAGGACCCTGGGCAGGTGGACTTCGCGCAGGTGCCCGGCGGCCGATCGCTCGCCAACTGGAACCTCGAGCACTTCAGGTCGCCGGGCGCGGTCGCGGCGGGATCGAAAATGCCGGTCCTCGGGTTGACGGAGGACCAGATCCGCAAGCTGACGTTCTACGTGCTGTCGCTCAGGCGTCGCGACCTTGCCGGAAGCCAACTGCCGAAGGATCGCCTTCGCGCGACGCGGTTTGGCGAACGCGAGTTCGCGCCCGACGGCGCGACAATCTTCGGCGCCTTCTGCGCTGGCTGCCACGGCCTCGACGGGATGGGACGGCGCTCACCAGGCATGCCGGCCTTCCCCTCAGTGGCCAACCCCGACTTCCTCTCGCGCGTGTCGGACGACTTCGTGGCAACGACCGTCCGCCTCGGGCGCCCGGGCCGGCGCATGCCGGCGTGGGGCCGAATCGCCGGCGGCCTGCGACCCGAAGAGATCGCTGCAGTCGTCAGCTACCTCAGGACGCGGAGCGGGATCGCGGCGCCGTCCGAAGCCAAGCCGAGGCGGTGGGTCAAGGCCGACGCGCGCGAGGGCGAGCGGCTGTTTGCCGCCATCTGTTCCGGCTGCCACGGCGACAGGGGCCAGGGCGGCGAAGGCCCTGCGCTCAACAACCGGGTGCTGCTCGATTCGGCGACCGACGCGTACCTCGTCGAGACGATCGGGAACGGCCGCCGCGGCACAGCGATGCCCGGCTTCCTGACCTCGTCGCCGGTGCGACCGACGCTCGCGCCGGTCGAGATCGAGGCGGTCGTCGCGTTTCTTCGGACCTGGTAGGAGGCGTTTCCATGGCTCACGAAATCCCTCGACGTGACTTCCTTGCGATGGTGTCGGCTGCCGGCTTCGGCGCGCTGGTGTCGTCCACGACGACAGCGTGGGGGCTCGAGCAGGTGACGAACCCGCTGGCCGCGTATCCCGACCGCGGATGGGAACGTGTGTATCGCGACCTGTGGAACTACGACTCGCAGTACACGTTTACGTGCGCACCCAACGACACGCACAACTGCCTGCTTCGCGCCTACGTCCGCCAGGGCGTCATCACGCGCATCGGGCCGTCGATGCGGTACGGCGAGGCGACCGACCTCGTGGGGAACCGCACCACGAGCCGCTGGGATCCTCGGGTCTGCCAGAAGGGCCTCGCGCTCACCAGGCGGTTCTACGGCGACCGCCGCGTCAACGGCTGCATGGTGCGCGCGGGCTTCCGCCGGTGGGTCCAGGCCGGTTTTCCGCGCGGGGCGGACGGCCGGCCAGATGCGGGCTTCTTCCAGCGGGCGCGCGATCAGTGGATCCGCGTGTCGCACGATGAGGGGGCCGGGATGGCGGCCGCCGCTCTGAAGAACATCGCCGAAACGTATACCGGCGAGGAAGGCAGGCGGCGGTTGCTCGCGCAGCACTACGACGAGGCCGTCGTCGACGCGACCGCGGGCATCGGCACGCGGGTGCTCAAGTTCCGCGGCGGCATGCCGCTGCTCGGGATGACGCGCGTCTTCGGCTTCTATCGCCTCGCGAACTCGATGGCGCTGCTCGACGCCCACATTCGCAAGGTGGGCCCCGACGCGGCCGTCGGCGCGACCGGCTTCGACAACTACTCCTGGCATACGGACCTGCCGCCCGGGCATCCGATGGTTACCGGCCAGCAGACGGTGGAGTTCGACCTGTCGGCGGTCGAGCACTGCAAGACCGCCGTGGTCTGGGGCATGAACTGGATTTGCACCAAGATGCCCGACGCGCACTGGCTGACCGAGGCGCGTCTCAAGGGGGTCAAGGTTGTCGTCATCGCCTGCGAGTACTCCGCAACGGCGTCGAAGGGTGACGAGGTGCTTGTCGTCCGGCCCGGGACCACGCCGGCGCTCGCGC
>Ga0080064_1005514_pt1 | contig 14712 bp, 12 predicted proteins | sample Subgrocontami54m_FD_69260 | JGI IMG/M metagenome (GOLD analysis project Ga0080064, IMG submission 69260) | Subsurface groundwater microbial communities from S. Glens Falls, New York, USA - GMW46 contaminated, 5.4 m (SPADES assembly) (version 2) ...
CCGCGCTGAAGGGCTCGTCCATCAGCAGCACCGACGGATGGCAGGCGAGGGCGCGCGCGAGCGCCACGCGCTGCTGCATGCCCCCGGAGAGCTGGTTCGGGTAGTAGTCCTCGTAGCCGTGGAGCTCCACGCGGTGGATCAGCTGCTCGACCCGCTCCGCCTTGGCTGCGCTGCCCGGTTCCTGCCGGCGCTGCAGTCCGAAGGCGACGTTTTCGCGCACGGTGAGCCACGGGAATACCGATTTTTCGTACTGCTGGAAGACGTAGATCATTTCCGGCCGCGGAGCGGTCACGGTGCGGCCCCGGAAGACAACAGTGCCGTCAGTGGAGCGGACCAGCCCCGCGACCATCTTGAGCAGCGTGGATTTGCCGCAGCCCGACGGGCCGACGATGGTGAGGAACTCCCCCTCGCCGATCGCGAAGCGCAGTCCCTCGAATACCGTCAGCGCTCCTCGGCCCGAGGCGTACCGCTTGGTGAGGCCGTCGACCGCGATGAGCGGGGCGTCGCCGCCCCCGCGCCCGGTCAAGGCTCAGCCTTTGATGCCGAGGCGGCGCTTCACGCCCGAGGAGAAATACTCCTCCGGGGCGTGGCTCCGCTCCAGTTCGCCCATGCCCTTCAGCAATTCGATCAGCTCACGCCACTTGGCGACGTTGATCTTCGAGGACCACACGATCATCGGCATCGCCTGCACCACCTCGGCCGGAAGCCGGGTGTATTCGGCGACCAGGTCGCGCGCGCGTTTGGGGTCGGCGTTCATATAGGCCATCGCCTCTTCCATCGCCGCCGTGAACGCATCCAGCATGTCCATGTTCTTCTCGGCCCAGGGCCGCTTCGCCCAGAACGTGCCGATCGGCTGCTCGGGGATGGAGTCCACGTATTCCCACGCGATGACCCGGTTGCCGTGCTGCGTGAGCATGGTCGTGAACGGATCGATTGCGACCACCGCGTCGACCTGCTTGCGTGCAAGCACGTCGCCCATGCTCGGGAACGGCACCTCGACGTACTTGACCTTGTCCTTGGGGACGCCCGCCTTGCGGATCACGTACTGGGCATCGACCGCTTCCTGGGCGTGCAGCGAATTCACTCCGACGGTCATGCCGGCGAGATCGGAGGGCTTGGTGATCCTGGAGTCCTTCGCCACGACGATGCCGCCCGAATCGGGAGGCGCGGCATGGGCAAGCTCGTTCTGCAGCACCATGGCGAGGTCGAACTTGCGCTCGTTTGCGCCCATGGCGAAGCTGGGAATGGCGAGCGTGACCTCCACATTGCCGCCCTGCATCGCCTGGATGCCCTCGGCGCCGGAGCGGATGAATACCAGCTCGACGTCCAGGCCGTGCTTCTTGAAGAAGCCGCGTTCCTTCGCCACGTAGGGCGTGGTCATCGCGGCGATCTTCATGACGCCGAGCTTGAATTTCTTCTCCTGCGCCTGGGCCGGGCCCTGATGGAACAGCGTCGTGGCGGCGAACGCGGCCATTGAGAGTGCGGCGAGTACCCTTTTCATTCAGTCTCCTCCCTCGTTTTATCTTGCTGAACGGTCAATCCTGCGAATCAAACACGGTCCGAAGTCTGCCTGACGAAATCGTCGGCGATCTCGCCGGCGGTGGCGAACCAGACGCCGCTGCGGCCCTGCAGATAGCGGAAGGCATCGGCGAGCGCGCGGATCCGGTGAGGCGTGCCGATCACGAAGGGGTGCAGGGCAATAGCCATCACGCGTGCCTGGCGCTCGCCTTCCTCGTGGAGCTGGTCGAACTGCGCACAGATCATCCGGTAGAAATCCTCCGGCGAGGTGTGCCGCGCGACGAACGCCGGCAGGTCGTTCACCTCGAGCGAATAGGGCATGGTCATGAGCGGGCCCGCGTGCGTGGATAACCACGTGGGCTGATCGTCGTGCACCCAGTCGCAGGTGTACTCGTAGCCCTCTTCCTTCAGCAGGTCGGGAGTGGCCCAGGTCTCGTTCAGCGCGGGGCTCAGCCAGCCGCGCGGGGCGACGCCGAAATACGCCTTCATGCGGTCGCGCACCCGGCGAAGGAGGGCGCGCTCGCCGTCTTCGGACAGCCCGGTCAGGGATTCCGCATTGGTCCACCCATGCCCCATGAACTCCCATTCCAGCCGGCGCGCTTCCTCGAGGATTTCCGGATAGTGGTCGCACACGGCGGCGTTCAGCGCGACCGTTCCCGGCACCCTGAAGCGCTGCATCAGTTCCATGAGGCGCCAGACGCCGACCCGCGGCCCGTATTCGCGCCAGCTGTGGTTGGGAATGTCGGGCTTCATCGGAACCGGGTTCTGCCGGATGCTCGCTCCGTGCGCGGTGATGTGGAAGTACTCGATGTTGGGAATCACCCAGACGGCGACGCGCGCGCCGTTGGACCAGCGCAGGCGGGGCCGGCCTGCGATCGAGTCGAATTTGAGCCTGTCGGTCTGGTGCGGCGCGGCGTCGGCCATGGCGTTGCGATCCTCCAGCGGTTACATGTTCGCCGCGCGGGGCGCCGCGGGCTGCCCGGGCTCGGGCAATTGGAACATGCCCTTGTCCAGCGTATCGATGAAGGCGGTGACCTCGTCCAGCTTGAGCACGTCGGCGTACTTCGCGTGCATGTCGCACAGGCTCATGGCGTGGCTTGCCTGCGAGCGGTCGAAGCATCCTTCCTCGACCACCGTAACGCGGTAGTTGTTCGAGAACGCGTCGATCACCGTCCCGCGTATGCAGCCGCTGGTGGTCGTGCCGGCCACGATCAGGCTGTCGGCGCCGAGCAGCGTGAGGTAGCTCACGAGCGGCGTGCCGAAGAAGGCGCTCGGCTTCTGCTTGGCGATTACGATGTCGCGCGGCTCCGGGGCGATGTCGGGAACGATCGTGTCGCCGCTCAGCGTCGCTCCGCCCGCGCCCGCAGCGCGCGGGGCGACGCGCTCGCGGGTGCGGCTGTTCTTCCAGGCCCAGGAGCCGGCGTCCCAGTTGTCGGGACGGCGCAGGCCCGTGGTGTAGATCACGGGCAGGTCCCTGGCGCGACCGGCGGCGAGCAGGCGCTTGATCGCCTTCACGCCTTCCCAGGCGTCCTCGCCGCAGGACGTGCGCCAGCGCTTGATCGACTCCAGGATCGGCTCGGGCCTGTCGCCGCAGAAGTTGTAAGTGACGTCGACGATGAGCAGCGCCGGGCGTTTGCCGAAGCCCTGGCGCGCGCCGAACCCGGCGACGGCGAACACCTGCTTGTCGCGTTCGGTCAGGAACGCGTTCCAGATCGGTTCGCTCATGGCGATTCCCTCCTCTTGCGCAATTTTACCCCCGTGGTCAGTTCACCGTGATCTTGAGCTTGCGGATCAGCCTGCCGTAGGTTTCGTGCTCCCGCTTCAGCAGCGCGGAGAATTGCTCCGGCGAACTTCCGATCGCCTCGGTGCCCAGCTCGCGAAAGCGCGCCTCGACCTCGGTGGAGCGCAGCGCCCTGGCGAACTCGGCGTGCAGCCGCTGGACGACGGGCTGCGGCGTGCCGGCGGGAACGAGCAGGCCGCTCCAGCTCCCGGCGACGAAGTCCGGATAGCCTGCCTCGGCGAAGGTCGGCGTTTCGGGCAGGAGCGGCGAGCGCCGCTCGCTCGCCACCGCGAGCGCCTTCACCTTGCCCGACTTGACCTGCGGTGCGACGAGGAACACCGAAGTGAACAGGGCGTGAACCTGTCCGCCCACCACGTCGATGAGCGCGGGGCCGCCTCCCTTGTAGGGGACGCTGGTCAGGTCGATGCGCGCCGCGTCCTTGAAGATCTCGGTGGCGAACATGCTCACGCCCGAGCCGGGCGACGCGTAGCTCAACTGACCCGGCCGCGCGCGCACGTAGGCCGCGAATTCCTGGGCCGAGCCCACCGGCAGGTTCGCGGGCACGACGAGCGCAAGCGGCACGATCGCGATCTGGCTGACCGGCGTCAGGTCGCGGAACAGGTCGTAGGGCAGCCCGCTGTACAAATGCGGATTGAACGCCACCGCGTCGCCGGCGAACAGCACCGTGTAGCCGTCGGGCTGAGACTTGGCGACCTGCGCTTCGGCGAGGGTGCCGCCGGCGCCGCCGCGGTTTTCTATGACGATCTGCTGCCCGAGCGCCTCCGCCGCCTTGGGCTGGATCGCGCGCGCCATGGTGTCGATCAGACCGCCGGCGGAGAACGGCACGATCAGCCTGATCGGTTTCGACGGATAGCCCTGGGCGAGCAGGGGCGTTGCGCCGAGAAAGGCGCACAGGGCGAGCAAGACGAGGCTGCAGCGCGCGAATACGGACTTCATTGCTTCTCCTCCTGGGTTTCTTGTCATTCGATTGTCGGGGTCACCGTCGATTATCCCGGATTCAATACTGCGGGGGGCTGCGCCTCAGGCCGGCGCCACGACCGCGGACAGGTTTGCGTGCGAGGCGATCAGGCGATCCGGCCACTGCGCGGACAGCGCGGCGCTGTCGCCCGCGCCCGTGAGCACGCCCACCGCGTGCACGCCGGCGGAGCGGCTCGCCTGGATGTCGACCGGCGTATCGCCGACGTAGACTGCGGCCTGCGGCGCTATGCCGAGCCTGTCGAGGCACTTGATGATGCCCTCGGGATCGGGCTTGCGCCGGGACACGTCCCCTCCCAGGACCACCGCGTCGAAGCGCTCGAGGATGTCCTCCCCGCGAAGCAGCTCGAGCACCTCGGGCCGCGCGCCGCTCACGATGCCGAGCCGGATGCCGAGGTCTTTCAGCGCGTCCAGCGTCTGCGCCAACCCCTGGAACACCCTGCCGTGCTCGCGCAGCACCCTGGGCCATTCGCGCGCGGCGTGCGCCGACATCGCCTTGCGCAGCGCGTCGCCGTCGCGTCTGTCCTCGGGCACCACCCCTTTCCAGAAATTGCTCCCGGTGGCGAGCGACTGGCGAACGTGCTCCTCGCTCACTTCGAGCCCGTGCGGGGCGGCGGCGGCGCGGGCCACCTCGAGGTAGGCGCCCACCGAATCGACCAGCGTGCCGTCGATGTCGAACAGGACCGCACTGGCGGGAAACGGCCGGCACAGGTCCACGCGCAGGGTTGCGCCTTCGTCGAGCGACAGGTGCCGCCGCAGGGGCAGCGCGGCGACGATCTCCAGCTTGTCCTCGGGATAGTCCGCGACTTCGGGCAGGAGCACCGCGGCGGGCACGCGCAGGGCGACCCTCGCCGGAAAACAGCGCGCGCTGCAGAACGCGGCCTCGGCCGGCTCGAGGGTATGCCCGGGAAGCTCGCGCCAACGGCGCCAGCGCGCGCGGCTGGCGTCATCCGCGAGCGCCAGGTTGACCGTGCCCGGGTGCGGATCGATTCCGGCGAGCGCGATCAACTGGCGGCGCACCCAGTCGATCTGCGTGAAATCCGCGGCCCGGCCCAGGCCGCTCACCAGCCGTCCCTTGATGCTCGTCATCGACGGCGCTCAGCGAAACTTGGCCTCCCGGAGGAAGATCGGCAGGTCGGTGAGCGGCGGGCGGACCGGCACCTGGAAGAACAGGTCGGCGACGAAGCCGCGGTGATACGACGTGTGGTTGACGACGTGCAGGAGTATCTCGCCCCGGGTCATCCTGCCCGCGTTTCCGCCGATGAGCGTGAAGCTCACTTCCTCGCCCAGCGCCGCCTCCGACAGCGCATCGCCGTAGTCGACGTACCAGGCGTCGATCGCCTGCTGCGCGTCCCAGAGCTTGTGCAACTCCGGATGCAGCACGGCGTTCAGCGCGGGAATGCCGTGCGCGCGCTTCTCCAGGTGTCCCTGCCAGATCAGGTCGACGGCGTAGAGGTGGTTGAGCGTGGTCACCATGTTCTTGAACAGGCTCGGCCGCTCCTTGATCGCCTCGCCCTCGGGCAGCGCAGCGACGGCGTCGAAGATCTGCTTGTTCGCCCAGGCGTTGTAGCGCGTGAGCATGCGTGCGGTGGGCGGAGTTATCATGGCGAGCCTCGGGCAGGGGGTGTTGCGCCAATGATAACGTCTTTGCAGAGCACCAAGAAGTAAGTGTTGGGCGGGTCAGCGTCCCCTGAACTTCGGCGCTCGTTTTTCGCCGAAGGCGGCCAGGCCTTCCCGCGCGTCCTCGCTTTGCATGACCCCGTCGATTTCGCGCTGCGTCCGGTACATCTTCTCGACGGGACTGTGGGGAAGCGTTTCGTTCGCCATGCGCTTCAACAGCGACAGGACGAGTGGCGCTCCCGCGGCGAGCGTTGCGCCCATCTGCCGGGCCGCGGAAAGCTGCTGTCCGACCGGCACAATGCGGTTGACGAACCCGACCTGGTAGGCCCGCTCCGCCGCGAGCGGTTCGCCGAGCAGCATGAGCTCCATGACGATCTTGTGCGGCAAACGAGCGACCGCAGCGGAAATGATGCCACCGGCGATCCCCACCTTGGCCTCCGGATACTGGAACCGCGTGTTGTCCGCGGCGACACATAGGTCGCACATCGCCACGATCACCACGCCACCGCCCAGCACCAGACCCGAGACGGCGGCGATGACGGGCTTGTCCAGGGGCACCCCGATGCCCGGGACGGCCTGCCAGAACTTCAGCGGCGGATTCTTCAGATCGGCCCCGGCGGTGAACACCTCGTCGCCCGTGGCGGCGAGAATCGCGACGCGGTCGGATTCGCTCGCGTCGAATCGCTTCCAGGCCGAGTACAGTTGGGCGCACAGATCGACCGAGAGCGCGTTGCGTTTCGCCGGGCGATCGATCGTGATGACGGCGATGCCATCTGCGGACTCGTAGCGGATCAGAGGTTGGTTCATCTTGGCCTCAGGAAATCGTGGCACGGGCATCCACGGCGATCGCGCCCCGGCCCTCGACGCGCGCGAGCAGCGGGTTGACGTCGAGCTCCCGGAGCCTGGCACCGAGATCGTACGCGAGCCAGGAGACGCGTGCCATCGCGTCGGCGATGGCCGCCACGTCGAGCCGCGGCCGGCCACGCGCGCCTTCGAGCATAGGCCATAGCCTCAATTCTTCCAGCAGGCTTCGCGCTTGCGCCAGGCTGACCGGTGCGCAGGCGAGCCGCACGTCCTTCAGCGTCTCCACCAGAATGCCGCCAAAGCCGACCATGACCAGGGGTCCGAAATCGTCGTCGAAGCGCGCGCCGAGTATGAGCTCCACCTCGCCGTGCGCCATCTCCTGTACCACGGCGCAAGGACCCTCGTCCGGCGAAACCCGCGCCAGCGTCGCGATGATTTCGGCGAACGCCGCGCGCACCGCCTGTTCTCCGGTCAGGTCCAGTTTCACCAACCCGGCGTCGCTCTTGTGCACGACTCTGCGGCTGACGCCTTTGACGACGACGGGATAGCCGATGCGGCCCGCGGCGGCAGCGGCCTCGTCGGCCGTGTGCGCCGGTTGCTCGCGTGCGACCGGGATGCCGTAGCCGCGCAGCATCGCCTTGGTCTCGCTCTCGGTGAGCGACCCCGAGTGCAGGTCGCCCCGCACGGGACCGGCGCCGACGGGCCGCGTCGCGGCGTGCATGTCGAGCCACGCCCGCAGCGCGCGCTGGCGAAACAGCGCATTGAGCACGCGCAGGCCGTCGTCGACGCGGCTGACGAACGGCAGGCCCGCATCGAGGAGGCGGGTGCGGATGTCGGCCCCGAAGCTTCCCGCGTCGAGCACCATTACGCAGGGCTTGCCGGTCTTGCGCCATGCGGCAACGACCGCGTCGGCCGTTTCGGGCATCAGCGGTTGCGGGGTCATGATGTACATCATCACGGCCACGCTCGGATCCTCGGCCACGGCCATGACCAGCTCGGCGATGAGCTCCGGCACCAGCGGACCGAAATGGGACCCCACGTCCATCGGGTTGTTGATATGCGAAGGGAGGAAATGGCGCGCGAGGCGATCGCGCGTCCGATCCGTCCAGGCCGCCAGGGAAAGGCCCGCGCCAACGATGCGATCGGCGGTGACCGCGCCACCGCCGCCCGAGCTCACCACGAGTCCGATGTCACCTGGACCGATCGGTCCCAGCTTGTCCAGGACGCCAGCGACCAGCACCATCGCCTCGGGCTCGTCCATCAGGATCATCCCGGTCGACCGGCATACCGCCTCGAATGCGGCATAGGATCCCGCGAGGCTCGCCGTGTGGGAACGCGCCGCGGCCGTTCCGGCGTCGGTCCGCCCTGCCTTGACGGCCAACACCGGTTTGCCCGCGTTGGCAGCCCGCCGGGCGAGGTCCAGAAATCTCGCGGGCGACTTCACGCTTTCGATGTAGAGGCAAAGCGTCGAAGTCGCCGGATCCTCGATCAGGTACTCCAGAAAATCGCACAGCTCCAGATCGGCCTGGTTGCCTACCGATATGAGGCGGCTGAACCCGACGCCGTGATCCTCGCCATGGATAAACAGGGTCGACATCAGTGCGCCGCTCTGGCTCGCGAGGCCCACGCCCCCGGGGCGCAATCGCGCGACGTGGTTCAGGGTCATCGTCGAGCTCAACGCGAGATTGTGCGGAGGATTGATCATTCCCATGCAATTGGGGCCGACCAGGCGCATGCCATGCGCCTGCGCAATGGCGACGATATCCTCCTGAAGCTTGGCGCCGGCCGCGTCGAATTCGGCGAGCCGTGCCGTGATGACGATGCATGCGCCGACCCCGGCGCGGGCGCAGTCCTCGACGGTCTCGCGCAGCATCTCCGCTGGCACCGCGACGATGGCGAGATCGATCGTCCCGGGCGCTGCCGCTACGCTGGGATAGGCCTTGAAGCCGAGCAGGGTATCCCGGTTCGGGTTGATCGGCAGCACGCGTCCCCGATAGCCGTGCCGTACCAGGTTGTGCAGGATGCGGCCGCCGAACTTGTCGATGTTCTCGGATGCGCCGATGATCGCGATCGATTCCGGATTGACTACGCGCGAAACCGGAATGCGTGCGTCGGCTGGATTCATTCTACCGCCTGGATATTGGCGCGCTTCTTGATTTCGCCGTATCGCTGCAAGTCCCGTTTCAGTATCGCCTCGAACGCCTCCGGCGTGGTGGCCGACATCACGACCCCGGCAGCCAGCATCCTTTTCTGCATGTCAGGATCCGCGGCGATGGTCGCGACTGCGCTCGCCAACCGGGTCGCGATGTCCCTGGGCAAGCCGGCTGGACCGAACAGACCGAACCAGCCCACCAGCTCGAACTCCGGCAGTCCCGTCTCCTTCATGGTCGGCACGTCGGGAAGCCCCTCGAAGCGGTGCGGACCCGTGGTGGCGATGACGCGCACTCTGCCGCCCTTGGCTTGGGAGAGCACTGCGGGATCCAGCATGAACTGGACGCGCCCGGCCGCGAGATCGGCGACGGCCTGCCCGCTGCCCCGATAAGGGATGTGGACGATGTCGATGCCGGCATAGAGTCGAAGCATTTCGCCGGCGAAGTTTCCAAACGATCCGCTGCCTGCCGAGCCGTAATTGAGCTTTCCGGGTTCGCGCTTGGCGAGCGCGATCAGGTCGGCGACGTTGCGCACCGGCAGATCCGCGTTCACTCCCAGGAACTGGTACGCATCCACCAGCTTGGCGATCGCGGTGAAGTCCTTTTGAGGATCGTACCGCGCCGTCGCGCTGACCAGAGGCTGAATAACATGGGTGCCATTGTTCCCGACCAGCAGGGCATAGCCGTCCGGCGCGGATTTCGCGACGCTTGCACTGCCGACGATGCCCCCCGCGCCGGCGCGGTTATCGATGATGAACGACTGGCCAAGCGCCGCCGTAAGTCGCTCGGCAAACTGGCGCGCGACGACATCGTTCGCCCCACCCGGGGGATAGGGAACGACGATGGTCACGAGCCTGGAGGGCCAGGATTGCGCGGTACCGTCGGTCGCCACGAGCGCCACTGCGGCGATGGCCATAGCAATGCGGGCAATCGTCTTCATGTCCTGTCTCCTCGATCGCAGCAGCTGTTTTCCACGACTTATTCAGGCCGTCCCCGGCCTTGCAGCACCAGCGCACCTCTCTCAGCGATCATCAGCGTCGGCGAGTTGGTGTTTCCCGAGGTGATGGTCGGCATGATCGAGGCGTCGATCACCCGCAGCCGCTCGATGCCGCGCACGCGGAATTGCGGATCGACGACCGCGGTCGCGTCCTCCGTACGGCCCATCTTGCAGGTGCCCACCGGATGGAAGATCGTGGTGCCGACATTGCCCGCCGCCTTTACCAGTTCTTCGTCCGACTGGAACGCCGGCCCCGGCAGGAATTCCTCCGGCGAGTACTTCTTCATCGTCTCGGTTCCGGTGACGACGCGGCGCGTGATGCGCAAGCCCTGGACCGCGATGCGCTGGTCCTCGGGCGCGGAGAGGTAGTTGAGCATGATCCTGGGGTGCGCGCGCGGGTCGCTCGACTTGATGCGGATATGCCCGCGCGAAGTGGGCCTCAGGTTGCAGATGCTCGCGGTGAAGGCGGGGAAGGGGTGCAGCGGGTCGCCGAATTTCTCCAGGCTCAGGGGCTGCACGTGGTATTCCATGTTGGGCGTGGGTTGCGAGGGATCGCTTTTCAGGAACGCGCCGAGCTGCGAGGGCGCCATGGTGAGCGGTCCGGTGCGGTAGAGCGCGTATTCGAGCGCCATCTTTGCCTTGCCCCACAGCGAGTTCGCCATGGTGTTGAGGGTGAGCACGTTCTTCACCTTGAACGCCATGCGCAATTGCAGGTGGTCCTGCAGGTTTTCGCCCACCCCGGACAGGTCGTGCACGACGGGGATGCCGTGCTGCTGCAGCAGCGCCCCCGGCCCGATGCCCGAGAGCTGGAGGATCTGCGGCGAGCCGATGCTGCCCGTCGACAGAATGGTTTCGCGATTCGCCCCCGCGAAGACCTCTTCGTTGCCCTGGAAGAATTCGACGCCGAGGACCCGCTTGCCCTCGAGGCGCAGCCTTTTCACCTGTGCCTGGGTGAGCACGGTGAGGTTACCCCGCGCCATCGCGGGCCGCAGGAACGCCTTGGAGGCGCTCACGCGCACGCCGCGGCGCTGGTTCACCTCGAACTTCGAGCTGCCCGAGTTGTCGCCCCGGTTGAAATCCTCCACCTTGGCGATGCCGGCCTCGAGCGCCGCGTCGCGGAAGGCATCGAGGATTTCCCACGAAAGGCGCTGCTGCTCGACGCGCCATTCATGGCCCTCGCCTGCGGTGCCCGGGCCCGCCGCCCCGTGGAAGTCGTTCGCGCCGCGCCAGTGGTCCTCGGATTTCTTGAAGATGGGCAGCACGTTCTGCCACGACCAGCCCGGGTCGCCCGTGAGCCGTGCCCACTCATCGTAGTCGCGCGCCTGGCCGCGCAGGTAGAGCATGGCGTTGATCGAGGAGCTGCCGCCCAGCACCCGGCCGCGCGCGTAGAGGATGGAACGGCCATTCAGGCCCGGGTCGGGCTCGGTCCTGTAGCACCAGTCGGTGCGGGGATTGCCGATGCAGTAGAGGTAGCCGACCGGGATGTGGATCCAGATCCAGTCGTCCTTGCCGCCTGCCTCCAGCAACAGCACCGACGTGTTCGGGTCGGCCGAGAGGCGATTCGCCAGCAGGCATCCCGACGTCCCTCCGCCCACGATGACGTAGTCGAAAGCGCCCATGGTCCGTGCCATAACCTGTTCTCCCTGTGCCGATCGCCCGCCGAACGCTCAATATAGCCAGTTCCCGCCGGACGCGGCGACCGCATTTGTTACGCGGAATGGATAAGTTTTTTGCACGGCACGGGGGGCGCTTGCGTAGTATGGTATCCGCCTCCGTCAACAGGAGAGACAAATGGAGCACGGCTCGGGCACGATGAAGGCGCTGCGCGTACGGTCGAGGATGCTTGCGGGCGCGCTTGCGGTCATGCTGTATGCGGGAGGCGCGGCGGCGCAGATTTCCGACGGCGTGGTCAAGATCGCCATCAGCAACGACCAGTCGGGCATCTTTTCCGCGGCCGGGGGTTTCGGCGTCGTCATCGCCGTGCGCATGGCGGTCGAGGACGCCGGCGGCACGGCGCTCGGCAAGCCGGTCGAAGTGGTGTTCGCCGACAACCAGAGCAAGCCCGACATCGGGGTCTCCATCGCGCGGCGATGGTTCGACGCCGAGCACGTGGACGTGATCGTCGATGGCGGCAACTCGGCGGTCGGCATGGCGCTGCAGGCGGTGGCCAAGGAGAAGAACAAGCTGTTCCTGATCTCAGGCTCGGGCACCACGGCGCTCACCAACCAGAACTGCTCGCCGACGGGCTTCCAGTGGTCCTGGGACACCTACGCCCTCGCTGCCGGGACGGCCAATGCGATGGTCAAGCAGGGACTCGAAAGCTGGTTTTTCATCACCGCCGACTACACCTTCGGCCAGTTGCTCGAGGCGCAATCCTCCGAGGTCGTCAAGGCGAACAAGGGCAGGGTGATCGGGTCGGTGCGCCATCCGTTCAACAACCCCGACTACAGCTCGTTGCTGCTCCAGGCGCAGTCCTCGGGAGCAAAGGTCGTGGCATTGGCGAACGCCGGCGGCGACACGCAGACCGCGATCAAGCAGGCGCAGGAGTTCGGCCTGACCAAGGGCGGGCAGAAACTCGCCGCCCTGTTCATGAACATCACCGACATCGACGCGCTGGGCCTGCCCTCCGCGCAGGGGCTGATCATCACGACCTCGTTCTACTGGGACAGGAACGACGAGACCCGGAAGTTCTCGCGCCGCTTCATGGAGAAGCAGAAGGCGGTGCCGACCTTCCTCCAGGCGGGCGCCTACAGCGCCGTGTTGCACTACCTGAAGGCCGTCAAGGCGGCCGGCACGGACGAGACCCAGGCGGTGGCCGCGGCGATGCGCAAGATGAAGATCAACGACCCGATGACAGAGAACGGCTGGATCCGCGAGGACGGCCGCGTGATGCGCGACTTCTTCCTGGTACAGGTCAAGACGCCGGCGGAGTCCAAGGGCCGCTGGGACTACTACAAGATGCTCGCGACCATCCCCGCGGAACAGGCCGCATTGCCGCTTTCGCGCAGCGAATGCCCGCTGGTCAAGAAGCGCTAGCCAAGCAGTGGAACACTCGTGTCATTCCCGCGAAAGCGGGAATCCAGGTATGGCAATCGGCTGCTGGATCCCCGCTTTCGCGGGGATGACTTGTTCGGGAACTCCTTAGCACCGGATGCAGATGACGGAAACGTCCGCGCCACGGAACGAGCGCGCCCGAGAAAGCGACAGGGGCCCGCTGTCGCATATCCGGGTTCTCGACCTGAGCCGCGTGATGGCCGGTCCCTGGGCCAGCCAGTTGCTTGCTGACCTGGGCGCGGACGTGATCAAGGTGGAGCGTCCCGGCGCCGGCGACGACACGCGCGGCTGGGGGCCTCCCTTCCTCGCGGCGCGCGACGGCTCGCAGACGCGCGAATCCGGCTATTACCTCGCCACCAACCGCGCCAAGCGCTCGGTCACCATCAGTCTGGAGAAGCCCGAGGGCCAGCGCCTGGTGCGCGCGCTCGCGGAGCGCGCTGACATCGTGCTGGAGAACTTCAAGGTCGGCACGCTGGATCGGTTCGGCCTGGCGTACTCCGACTTGAAGCAGGTCAACCCGCGGCTGATCTACTGCTCGATCACCGGATTCGGCCAGACCGGGCCCTACGCCCCGAAGGTCGCGTATGACTTTCTCATCCAGGCGATGGGCGGCCTGATGAGCATCACCGGCGAGGAAGACGGCCGGCCGGGCGGCGGGCCGATGAAGGTCGGGCTGCCGATCATCGACCTCATGACCGGGATGTACGCCGCGGTCGCGGTGCTCGCGGCGCTCGCCCGGCGCGAAGTCTCGGGGCAGGGCGATTGCATCGACCTCGCCATGCTCGACGTGCAGGCGGCCACCCTCGCCAACCAGGCGATGAACCACCTGCTGACCGGGGACACGCCGCGGCGCTACGGCAACGGCCATCCGAACATCATGCCGCAGCAGGTGTTCAAGTGCCGCGACGGCTACGTCGTGCTCGCCGTGGGCAACGACGGCCAGTACGCCAAGCTTCGCCAGGCGCTCAACCGCCCCGAGCTGGACGACGAGCGCTACGCGAAGAACAAGGGCCGGGTCAAGCATCGCGACGAGCTGCTCGCGCTGATTGCGCGGATCTTCGCGGAGTGGAACCGCGCCGAGCTGGTGGCCCTGCTCGACCGCGTCGGCGTGCCCTGCGGGCCGATCAACACCGTTCCCGAGGTTTTCGCCGATCCGCAGATCCGGCATCGCGGCATGCGCATCGACATCGATCATCCGCTTTCCGGGACGGTGCCGCAGGTGGCGAGCCCGATGCGCTTCGAGCAGTCGCCGCTCGTGCACGACCGGCCGCCGCCGCTGCTCGGGGAGCACACCGACGAAGTCCTGCGCGAGCTCGGGCTGAAAGCCGCCGAAATCGAGCAGTTGAGGCGGGACGAGGTGGTGTAGATTCCAAGGAACCCATGTACTTCGACCCGCGCACCCAGAGCCACAACCTTCCCCACAGCCCCTACACCGCGCTCGCGGTTCCGCGGCCGATCGGCTGGATCTCGACCCTCGGTCCGGGCGGCATCGTCAACCTCGCGCCCTACAGCTTCTACAACATGGTCTCCGCGTACCCGCCGTTCGTCATGTTCGCCAGCGCGCCGCGCAAGGATTCGCAGCGCAACGCGGAGCAGAACGGCGAATTCGTGGTCAACATCGCGACCTGGGAGTTGAAGGACGTCATGAACGCGTCCTCGGCCGATTTCCCGGCCGACGAAGGCGAGCCCGAGGCCCTCGGGATCGAGATGGCGCCGTCGCGGCAGGTCAAGCCGCCGCGGGTCGCGCGCAGCCCCGCGGCGCTGGAATGCAAGTACTACAAGACGATCGAGCT
>Ga0080064_1005515_pt1 | contig 14710 bp, 12 predicted proteins | sample Subgrocontami54m_FD_69260 | JGI IMG/M metagenome (GOLD analysis project Ga0080064, IMG submission 69260) | Subsurface groundwater microbial communities from S. Glens Falls, New York, USA - GMW46 contaminated, 5.4 m (SPADES assembly) (version 2) ...
TTGCCGCCCTGTGGATCTACGGGGCGGCGCGTGAAACCCAGCGAATCGATCTTCCTCCACGTCCGTGGTCTGAAGTACCACTGCCGGTGCTGGGGGAACCCCGGGCAGCCTAAGCTCTTCCTGCTGCACGGCTGGATGGACGTCTCCGCGTCGTTCCAGTTTCTCGTCGATTCGTTCCGCCATCCCTGGCATGTCATCGCGCCCGACTGGCGCGGCTACGGCTTATCGGACCGGGGAGGGAGCGACAGCTACTGGTTCCCGGACTATTTTGCCGACCTGGAACGCCTGCTCGCGCACTTCCAGCCCGATGAACCGGTGCTGCTCGCCGGGCACAGCATGGGCGGCAACGTCGCATCGATGTACGCGGGTATCCGGCCCGACCGGGTCGCGCGCCTGGTGAATCTGGAAGGCTTCGGGCTGATCGACGCGCGCGCCGAGGAAGCCCCGCGCCGTTACGCCCGCTGGCTCGACCAGATCGAGGAGGGGACGGGCTTTCGGGATTACGCCTCGTTCGACGATCTGGCCGAGAGGCTGTGCGCGAACAACCGGCGCCTCGACCCTGCGCGGGCGCTGTTTCTTGCGCGCCACTGGGGCGGCGTCGTGCCGAACGGCCGCGTTGTCCTGCGGAGCGACCCGGCCCACAAGCGGGTCAACCCCGTGCTCTACCGCCTGGAAGAGGTCAAGGCCTGCTGGCGCAAGGTCAGCGCACCGGTGCTGTGGGTCCTGGGGGAGGACTCGCAGAACGCCTCCGCGCTGAAGGTCACCGCGGAGGACCGCGACTCGCGCAAAGCCAGCTTCCGGAACCTGGTCGAGCACGTGATACCGGACTCGGGGCACATGATGCACCACGACCAGCCCGAGCTGCTCGCGGCGGTCATCGAGGATTTCCTGCTCGCAACGGGCGAGGGGCGTGGCTGAGACCAGCCCGCGAAAAGGGCGCCATCTCGCGGTCTGTTCGGCTCATCGGGCTGACCGGCGCCGGACATAATCGATGCTGATCCGCGCCCCGCCCGTTTCGGCGGATGGCGCGCTGCATCCCTGCAATCAGGAGGCGTCATGCTTCAAGGCCAGTCTTCGTCGGAGCACGAGCACGTCGCCGCGGCATTGCAGCTCGCGTCGTCGCGCCAGAGGGCGGGCGATCTCGACGGCGCCGGCCGGATATACGGGGAAGTGCTCGAAAAGGATCCCCGGAATTGCGTCGCCCTGCATGGCGCAGGCGTGGTTGCGTACCTGGCAGGCCAGCACGAAACCGCCGTGGATCTGGTGCGGCTCGCGGTCGCGGACGATCCCCAGCCCGAATACCTGAATACCCTCGGCAGCGCGTGGGACGCGCTCGGACGCACCGATGCCGCGATTCTCTGCTACGAGCAAGCCCTCCAGCGGGACCCGGCCTGCGCCAACGCGCATCTCAACCTGGGCAATGCCTATCGGCGGAAACTGGAGTTCGCCAAGGCGATGCAATGCTACGAGCGCGCGCTCGCGCTCGACCCCGCGCTGGCGCTGGCGCACTTCAACAAGGGAGCGATGTTCCTCGAGATGCACCGGCTCGACCAGGCGGAAGCGGCGCTTGCGCGCGCAGTCGAGCTTGAACCGGGGCTCGCCGAGGCCTATAACGCGCTCGGAATCGTCGCCAAGGAACGCGGCCAGAAGGACCTGGCGCTGTCGCTGTTTCGCAAGGCCATTGCGCTCAAGCCCGGATTCCCGGACCCCCATAGCGGTGCCGGCGACGTGCTCAGCGCGCAGGGCCTCGCGGCCGACGCGGAACAGCATTACCGCCGCACGCTCGAGCTGTGCCCCGGCCATTTCGATGCGCACAACAACTTCGCCAATGCGCTCAAGGACCAGGGGCGCCTCGCCGAGGCGATCGAGCACTACCGTGAGGCGGTCGCTGCGCGTCCCGAGAAGATGCTTCCTTACAGCAACCTGCTCTACCTGTCGAACTATCTTCCCGGAGCAACCTCCGCTTCGATCTCGCAGGCGCACTGCCACATCGTCTCGCACTTCGAGTCGCGGGTCGCGGACCGGCGCAAACCGCATGCCAACCTGCCCGAGCCCGGGCGCCGGCTCAGGGTGGGCTACCTGTCTCCCGATCTTCGCGCGCACGCGGTCGCCTTCTTCATCGAGCCGATCCTGCGCGCGCACGACCGCGATCGATTCGAAGTCTTCTGCTACTACAACGGCCGGATCGTCGACCCGGTCACGCAGCGGCTGCGCGGCCTGTCCGACCAATGGCGCGACATCGTCGCCATGGAGGACGAGGAGGTCGCCGAACTGGTGCGCTCGGACGGCATCGACATCCTGGTCGATCTGGCCGGGCACACCGCGGGAAACCGCCTGATGGTGTTCGCGCGCAAGCCCGCGCCGGTGCAGGTGACTTATCTGGGTTATCCCGCCACGACGGGCCTCTCGGCGATGGATTACCGCATCACCGATGCCCATGCCGACCCGGCCGGCCCCGATGACGGCTACTACACCGAGCGCCTGGTGCGCATGCCGCACAGCACCTGGTGCTACCGGCCCCCGGAGGGCGCGGCCGAGGTCCGGCCGACGCCGGCGCTGGAGCGCGGCTACGTCACCTTCGGTTCGTTCAACAGCGTCGCCAAGATCAATCCGGAGGTGATCGCGGCATGGGGCGCGATCCTGAACGCGCTGCCGCAGGCGCGGCTGATGATCGCAACGATTTCCGAAGGCTTGGCGCGCAAGCGCCTGTTCGCGGGCTTCGGTGCATGCGCGATCGATGCCGGACGCCTGGAGTTCCGCGACCGCATGCCGATGCGCGAGTTTCACGCTGCGCACCACGAGGTAGATATCGCGCTGGACCCGTTTCCGGTCAACGGCGGCACGACCACCTGCGAGACGCTGTGGATGGGCGTGCCCGTGGTCTCGCTCTACGGCTCCACGTTCGTCGGCAGGGCGGGGACGAGCCTGCTCAACGCGGCAGGGCTCGGGGAACTGGTCGGCACCAGCGTCGAAGACTACGTGGTCATCGCCACGCGCCTCGCAGGCGACATCGATCGGCTGCAAGCGATGCGTTCGGGGATGCGCGAGCGCCTCGCCGCCTCGCCGCTGTGCGACGCCGAGCGATTCACGCTCGCGCTCGAGGAGCGCTACCGCAGCATGTGGTCCGGGTGGTGCGCTACGGCCGCGGCAGGCTGAGCGCCGGCTGCACCGACGGCTTCGCCCGCCGCCGCGCCGGGGAGATCGCCCGGCGCAGCGTGCTATGATCGCCGCCGCATGGAGAACGTCGATCTGCACTGTCATTCGCGCGCATCCGATGGATTGCTCGCTCCCGCCGGACTGGCCGCGCGCGCGCGCGATCGCGGTGTCACGATCCTCGCGCTCACCGATCACGACGAGACCGGAGGGCTCGAGGAGGCGGCCGAAGCGGCGCGCGATCTCGGACTGCGCTTCATACCGGGTGTCGAGATCTCCGTCACCTGGAACGAATTCTCCATCCATGTCCTGGGGCTCGGGATAGAGCGCAGCGACACCCGGCTCGCGCAGGGACTGCAAGCGGTGCGAGCCGATCGCCCGCGCCGGGCCGCAGCGATGGCCGCAGCGCTGGAGATGCGCGGAATTCCGGGCAGCCTGGAGGGCGCGATGGCCCACGCCGGCAATCCGGAATTCGTCGGCCGCGCACATTTCGCGCGCTTCCTGGTGGAAAAGGGCTATGCGCGCGACCTGAAAGGCGTGTTCCGGAACTATCTCGTCTCCGGGAAACCGGGCTATGTGCCTCACCGGTGGGCCGCGCTTGCAGATGCGGTGGGGTGGATCAAGGGGGCGGGCGGGATTGCGGTCGTGGCGCACCCGGGACGCTACCGGTTTTCGCGAAAGGTGGCGCGCCGGTTTCTCGGCGAGTTCGCGGATTCCGGCGGCCTGGGGATCGAGGTCATCACTGCCAGCCACACACAGGACCAGTGCGCCGAATTCGCGGCGCTGGCGCGCGAATTCGGAATGCTCGCCTCGCGGGGATCCGATTTCCACGCACCCGGCGAGAGCCGGGCGGAGCTGGGCGGCATGCCTTCCCTCCCGGAAGGACTGAAGCCGGTCTGGCAGCAATTGTAGGTCGGGGCCGCAGCAGCCGGATTCGCCCGCGTCGACGATTCCCCGATCTCCGATCCTGACGCGCCGTGGCCCAGTACTTTGCCGTCCACCCGACACATCCGCAGCACCGCCTGATCGCGCGGGCCGCGGGCATCGTGCGCGACGGCGGGCTGATCGCGTATCCGACCGACTCGTGCTATGCCTTCGGCTGCCGCACCGGCGACAAGGACGCGATGACGCGGCTGCGCCGCCTGCGCGGCTTCGACGAGCGTCACCACCTCACCCTCATGTGCCGCGATCTTTCCGAGGTGGCGATCCATGCGCGAGTCGACAATGCCCGCTTCCGCCTGCTCAAGGCGCTGACCCCCGGCAGCTACACGTTCATCCTAGAAGCGACACGCGAGCTGCCGCGGCGCATCCTGCACGTGCGGCGCAAGACCATCGGGCTGCGCGTGCCGGACCATCCGGTCGCGCACGCGCTGCTCGCCGAGCTCGATGAGCCCCTGCTGTCCGCGACGGCGATTCTGCCGGGCATGCAGGCCCCTTTCAGCGACGCGCAGGACATCCGCGAGCGGCTCGAGCACCAGCTCGATCTGGTCCTCGATTCGGGGCCGTGCGGCACCGTGCCCACGACCATCATCGACCTGACGGGCGAGGAAGCGCTGATCGTTCGCTCGGGCAAGGGAAAGCCGCCTGCAGCGGGGTCGTAGGCAGACGGACGCGCCCGAAGCGGGCAAATTCGCGATTCAACCGGCCCGAGAGGCGGCGTCTGTTAAAATACGCAGTTCTGCATGCGGCACCTCATGGAACTCAACCTCGTCCAGACCATTGCGATCTACGCGCTGCCCGTGATTTTCGCCATCACGCTGCACGAGGCGGCGCACGGCTACGTCGCGCGCCACTTCGGGGACGTCACCGCCTGGAAGCTCGGGCGTATCAGCCTGAACCCGGTGCGGCACATCGACTTGGTGGGGACCATCCTGGTGCCTCTGGCCATACTCGTGGCGAGCAAGCTGTTCGGCGGCGCGGGTATCCTATTCGGCTGGGCAAAGCCCGTGCCGGTCAATTTCCACGCGCTGCGCAATCCGAAGCGCGACATGCTCTGGGTCGCCGCGGCGGGGCCGCTCGCCAATCTCGCGATGGCGATTGCCTGGGCGGTCGTGATGAAATTCGCGCTCATGCTGCCGTCCAACGCGTTAACGCTTCCGGTGAGCCTGATGGCGGAGGCGGGGATCATGGTGAACATCGTGTTGATGGTGCTCAACCTGCTGCCTATCCTGCCGCTGGACGGCGGACGCATCGCGTTCAGCCTGCTTCCGGACCGCCTGGCGCGGGGCTATGCGGGGCTGGAACGCTTCGGCCTGCCGATCCTGCTCGTTCTCATCTTCACCAACCTGCTCGGTCTTATCCTCAACCCCATGGTCCGGGCTTCGATCGAGCTCATCGAAACGATTTTCCAGCTCTGAGAGAACCACAAGGACATGTACGAACAAAGGGTCGTCTCCGGAATGCGCCCGACGGGCATGCTGCATCTGGGCCATTACCACGGCGCCATCAAGAACTGGGTGCGCCTGCAGAGCGAATACCCGTGCCTGTTCTTCGTCGCCGACTGGCACGCACTGACGACGCACTATGACACGCCGGAAATCATCGAGCGGCACGTCTGGGACATGGTGATCGACTGGCTCGCGGCGGGCATCGATCCGGCGCAGTCGGTGCTGTTCATACAGTCGAGGATACCCGAGCACGCCGAGCTGCATACGCTGCTCTCGATGATCACTCCGCTCGGGTGGCTGGAGCGCGTTCCGACCTACAAGGACCAGCAGGAGAAGCTCTCCGACCGCGACCTGTCGACCTACGGCTTCCTGGGCTATCCGCTGCTGCAAAGCGCCGACGTGCTCATCTATCGGGCGAAATTCGTCCCGGTGGGCGAGGACCAGGTACCGCATGTCGAACTCATGCGCGAAGTGGCGCGGCGCTTCAATCACGTCTACGGGCGCGAGCCCGGCTTCGAGGACAAGGCGAGGGCGGCGGCCAAGAAAATGGGCAGCAAGAAGGCGAAGCTCTATGAAAAGCTGCGCACGCGTTTTCAGGAGCAGGGCGACGAGGAGGCGCTCGCGGCGGCGCGGGCGCTGCTCGTGGAGCAGCAGAACCTGTCCGTCGCGGATCGCGAGCGCCTGTTCGGCTTTCTGGAGGGCGGCGGGCGCCTGATCCTGGTCGAGCCCGACGTACTGCTTACCGAATCCTCCAAGCTTCCCGGTCTGGACGGGCAGAAGATGTCGAAGTCCTACGACAACACGATCGGGTTGCGCGAGGACGCCGAATCCGTGACGAAGAAGATACGCACCATGCCCACCGACCCGGCGCGGGTGAAGCGGACCGACCCCGGCGACCCGGCGAAATGCCCGGTGTGGGAACTGCATCTGGTGTATTCGGACGACAAGACCCGTGCCTGGGCGGAGAAGGGGTGCCGGACGGCGGGAATAGGCTGCCTGGAGTGCAAGCAGCCCGTGATCGACGCGGTGCTCGCCGAGCAGGCGCCGATGCGCGAACGCGCGCAGAAATACCTCGACGACCCGACGCTGGTGCGCAACATCGTGGCCGACGGGTGCGAAAAGGCACGCCGCCTGGCGCACGAGACGATGCGCGAAGTGCGCGAGGCGATGGGACTCGACTACACGTGAGAGGCCGGAACACAATGGCCGATGCGGCCACCGTACCAGGGGAGCACGAGGGGAGGTATCCCCTCGTGTCGTACAACCCGTGACCGAAGCGGTGCAAATGACGATTCCGACGCCGGTCGCCGTGACGCGGCCCGACGGTGGCACGGTCGCACGGGTCCGCGGCGAATTGCTCACGGAACTGCCGCGGGACCTCTACATCCCCCCCGACGCGCTGGAGGTGTTCTTCGACACCTTCGAGGGCCCGCTCGACCTGCTGCTGTACCTCATCCGCAAGGCGAACGTCGACATCCTCGACATCCCCATGGCGCGCCTCACCGAGCAGTACCTGGAGTACGTCGAGGTGATGCGGCACAAGAACCTGGAGCTTGCCGCGGAGTACCTGGTGATGGCCGCGATGCTGATGGAGATCAAGTCGCGCATGCTGCTGCCGAGGCCGCGCGCCCTGGACGCCGGGGAGGAAGACCCGCGTGCCGAACTGGTGCGGCGGCTGCTCGAGTACGAGCGGATCAAGCAGGCCGCGCGGCAGCTCGACGCCCTGCCGCAGCTCGGGCGCGACTACTTTCCCGTCGAGGTGTGGATCGAGCACACGCTCCTCGAGCGGCTGCCGGAGGTGCACGCCGCGGACCTCGAGACCGCGTGGCGCTCGCTGCTCGCGCGCGCCAGGGTGACCCAGCACCATCGCATCACCCGGGAGGAACTCTCGGTGCGCGAGTACATGAGCGCGATCCTGCGCCGGCTGTCGGGGGCCGGGTTCGTCGAGTTCGCCGGCCTGTTCGACCCCGGCCGGGGCGTGGCCGTGCTCATCGTGAGCTTCCTCGCCTTGCTGGAACTCGCGCGCGAGGCCCTGATCGATTTCACCCAGGCCGAACCCTATGCACCGATTTATGTGAAGCTCGCCCATGCTCTCGCCGAATGAAGTGAAGACCGTCCTGGAGACGGCGCTGCTCGCCAACGCTTCGCCACTCTCTATCGCCGAGTTGCGGCGCATGTTCGACGAGGAGATCGGCGCGGACACGATCCGCCGGCTGCTCGACGAGCTGCGCGAGGAATGGCGGGAGCGGGGGGTCGAACTGGTCAACCTCGCGACGGGCTGGAGATTCCAGACCCGGCCCCCGTTCCAGAAATACCTCGAGCGTTTGAATCCGGAAAAGCCGCCCCGCTATTCGCGCGCTGTGCTGGAGACGCTGGCGATCATCGCCTACAGGCAACCCGTGACCCGGGGCGACGTCGAGGACATCCGCGGCGTCACAGTTTCCCCGAGCATCATCCACGCGCTGGAGCAGCGGGGCTGGATCGACGTCGTCGGCCACCGCGAGGTGCCCGGCCGGCCGGCGCTGTATGCGACCACCAGGGATTTCCTCGACGATCTCGGCTTGCGCTCGCTCCAGGAACTCCCGCCGCTCGAGGAAATTGCAAGGACTTTGGATCTCGATGACGCTCCGACCCAAGCAGAGCCCGCGGAACAAGGCAGCGCGGTCCCGGAGTCGCCCGCCGCAGCGCCGGCGACCGACGGCCCCGCGCCCGAGCACCCGGCGGGCTGAGCCGGCCCCCGCGCCCGCCAGCGCGCGCGCGCCCGAGAAGCTGCACAAGGTGCTGGCAGGAGCGGGCGTGGGCTCGCGCCGCGTCATGGAATCCGCCATTGTCGCCGGACGCGTGACGGTCGACGGAAAGACCGCCACCCTGGGACAGCGGGTTGGGGCGGGCGAGCGCATCCTGCTCGACGGACGGCCGGTGAAGATCGCCGAGCCGCGTGGCGAGGCGCCTCGCGTGCTGCTCTACTACAAGCCTGCCGGGGAGATCTCGACCCAGCGCGACCCGCAGGGACGGCCCACGGTATTCGACCGGCTTCCCGGCGTGCGCGGGGGCCGGTGGATCCAGGTGGGGCGCCTGGACTTCAACACCAGCGGCCTGCTGGTGTTCACGACCTCGGGCGAGCTTGCGAATCGCCTCATGCATCCCGGCAGCGAAATCGAGCGCGAGTACGCGGTGCGTGTGCTGGGGGAGCTCACACCCGAGCAGCTCGGCGTGTTGTGCCGGGGCGTCGTTCTGGACGACGGCCCCGCCAGGTTCGAGAGCATCCAGCCCCTGGGCGGCAAGGGCGCGAACCGCTGGTACCAGGTCGTGATCAAGGAGGGACGCAACCGCGAGGTGAGGCGAATGTTCGAGGCCTTGGGGCTCGGCGTGAGCCGTTTGATCCGCACTCGCTTCGGGCCGTTCTCCCTGCCGCCGAGCCTGCACCGCGGGGTCTGGATGGAACTGGCTCCGGACGCGGTGCAGGCGGCGACCCGGTCACTCGGCTAGCAGCGGGCGAATTCCGCGCCGCCGGTCCCCACGGGACCGGCGGTGTCCCCGGAACGGCGGGAACGGGGCGCCTGCGCATTGTTTCGGCTGCTTTTTCTTGCTATAATCTTTTTGATCTGGAAATGGGCTGTTCGAGCCCATTTTTTATTTATGGAGTTGCATACGAATACGCGTCTGAACAGCCTGGAGCAGTTCCTCGAGCGCACGCTCGGGGGGCTCGGCTACGAGCTGGTCGATTTTAATTTATCTAATCATGGCAGCATGTTACGTGTATTTATTGATAAAATACATGAACATGAGGCGGCGCCTGGCATTGGCATCACCCTCTCGGATTGCGAGGCGGTGACCCGGCAGTTGCAGAGGGTCTTTGCCGTCGAGGGGATCGAATACGATCGGCTGGAAGTGTCCTCCCCCGGATTGGATCGCAAGCTCAGGAAGCCCTCGGACTTCATCCGCTTTGCCGGACAGGAGGCGGACGTTCGGCTGCGCGAGCCCGTCAACGGGCGCAGGCACTTCGTTGGCGTCGTGCGCCGGGTCGTGGGCGACCAACTCGAGATCGAGGTCGAGGGCGCGAACCTGATGCTCGCGTTGCAGAACCTCGACAAGGCACGCCTGGTGCCGAAGATATAGATGCGGGAGGTCAAGGTGAGCCGCGAACTGTTGTTGCTGGTGGACGCACTGGCGCGCGAGAAGAACGTGCACAAGGAAACCGTGTTCGGCGCGCTGGAGATGGCCATCGCATCGGCGACCAAGAAGCGCTTCAACGAAGACGTCGAAGTGCGGGTCGCGATCGACCGCAATACCGGCGACTTCGAATCCTTCCGCCGCTGGCACGTCGTCGCCGACGACGCGGTGGAGTTCGCGGAGCACCAGATCGGCGTGACCGAGGCGCAGAAGCAGTACGGCGACATCCAGCTCGACGACTACATCGAGGAACCGCTCGAGCCGATCGAGTTCGGGCGCATCGGCGCGCAGGCCGCCAAGCAGGTCATTCTGCAGCGCATCCGCGACGCCGAGCGCGAGCAGTTGCTCGCGGACTTCCTGGCCCGCGAGGAGAAGCTGGTCACGGGAACGATCAAGCGCATGGAAAGGGGCGACGCCATCATCGAGGTCGGGCGACTGGAGGCGCGGCTGCCGCGCGACCAGGTCATCCCGAAGGAGAACCTGCGCGTCGGGGACCGGGTGCGCACCTGCCTGATGCGCATCGATCGCGCCGCGCGCGGACCGCAGCTCGTCCTGTCGCGCACCGCGCCGGAATTCATCATCGAGCTGTTCCGCCTCGAAGTTCCGGAAATCGAGGAAGGGCTGCTCGAGATCAAGTCGGCCGCGCGCGACCCGGGCGTGCGCGCCAAGATCGCGGTGCACACGAACGACCGGCGCATCGACCCGATCGGCACCTGCGTCGGCATGCGGGGCTCGCGCGTGCAGGCGGTCACCCAGGAGCTGGCGGGGGAGCGGGTGGACATCGTGCTCTGGTCGGCCGATCCGGCGCAGTTTGTGATCGGAGCGCTCGCGCCCGCGGAGGTGTCGAGCATCCTGGTCGACGAGGAAAAGCACAGCATGGACGTGGTCGTGGACGAGGAGAACCTCGCCATCGCCATCGGCCGCGCGGGACAGAACGTCCGGCTCGCGTCGGAGCTCACGGGCTGGACCATCAACCTCATGACCGAGGAGGAGTCCCAGAAGAAGACCGAGGAGGAAACGGCGGTGATCCGGCAGTTGTTCATGGAGAAGATCGACGTCGACGAGGAAGTCGCGAACATCCTCATCCAGGAGGGCTTCTCGACCCTGGAGGAAGTCGCGTACGTCCCGATCCAGGAGATGCTGGAAATCGCCTCCTTCGACGAGGCGACGGTGAACGAGCTTCGCAGCCGCGCGCGCGACGCGCTGCTGGTGCAGGCGATTGCGAGCGAGGAGCAGGCCGAAAAGGTCGACGCCGACCTGCTGCATCTCGAAGGGATGGACGGGGAACTCGCGGCGAAGCTCGCCGAATGCGGCGTGAAGACCCGTGACGACCTGGCCGATCTCGCCGTGGACGACCTGCTGGAATTGACCGACATCGATGTCGAGCGCGCCAAGACGCTGATCATGAAGGCGCGCGCACATTGGTTCGCACAAGGTTGACGGGGCCGCATGGCACAGACTAGCGTTGCCCAATTCGCAGGCGAGCTGAAGGTGCAGCCGCAGGTGCTGCTCGAGCAGCTCCGCGCGGCCGGCGTCAACAAGCAGCTCGCCGAGGACATTCTTTCCGAGCAGGACAAGACCAGGCTGCTCGATTACCTGCGCAAGGCCCACGGCACGGTCGAGCCGAAGACCAAGATCACGCTCACGCGCAAGCAGACCTCCGAGATCATCAAGAAGTCCGACGCGAGCGGCAAGGCGCGCACCATCCAGGTCGAGGTCAAGAAGAAGCGCGTGTTCGTGAAGCGCGAAGCATCCGAACCCGCCGCCACGCCGGCCGAGGCGGAGGCTCCGGCCGCCCCGGCGATCGACACGCACGAGGTCGAGTTGCGCGCGGAGGAAGCGCGCCGCCAGGAAGAGCTGGCCGCGCGGCAAGCTGCCGAACAGGCCGAGAAGCAGGAGCGCGAGCGCCGGCAGACCGAGCAGCGCGAGGCCGAGCAGAAGAAGGCGCTCGAGGAACAGCAGGCGAAAGGGGCCGCACCGGAGCAGCCGTCGGCGGCCGATACGACGCTGCACAAGCCCAAGGTCGCGGACGCCGCGGGCGACAAGAAGGCGAAGAAGAAGGAAGTCACGGTCTGGAAGGACGAGAGCGCCAAGCGCCGGACGATCAAGACGCGCGGCGACGTTCAGGGCGCCTCGGGCTGGCACACGCCCAAGGCATCGCGGCACCGGCCCTCGATCTCGGCGGGTCCCGAGACACAGCACCAGTTCTCCGCGCCTTCGGAGCCGGTGACGCGCGAGGTGCACGTACCCGAAACGATCACCGTCGCCGACCTCTCCCACAAGATGTCGGTGAAGGCGACCGAGGTCATCAAGATCCTGATGAAGCTCGGACAGATGGTGACCATCAACCAGATGCTCGACCAGGAAACGGCGATGATCGTGGTCGAGGAAATGGGGCACAAGGCGGTTCCCGCCAAGCTGGACGATCCCGAGGCGTACCTGGCCGAGGCGCCGGAGATCCACGAGGTGGAGCCCGAGCCGCGCGCACCGGTCGTGACCGTCATGGGCCACGTCGACCACGGCAAGACCTCGCTCCTGGATTCCATCCGCCGCGCCAAGGTTGCAGCGGGCGAGGCGGGCGGCATCACGCAGCATATCGGCGCCTATCACGTGCGCACGCCGCGCGGCATGGTCACTTTCCTCGACACGCCGGGCCACGAGGCCTTCACCGCGATGCGCGCGCGCGGCGCAAAAGCGACCGACCTCGTGATCCTGGTCGTCGCGGCCGACGACGGCGTGATGCCGCAGACCATAGAGGCGATACACCATGCGAAGGCGGCGAACGTGCCCATCGTCGTGGCGCTGAACAAGATCGACAAGCCCGAGGCGAACCCGGACCGCGTCAAGCAGGAACTGGTGGCGCAGGGGGTACTACCCGAGGAATACGGCGGCGATTCGCCCTTCGTGCCCGTGTCCGCCAAGACCGGCAAGGGCATCGACGAACTGCTGGAGCAGGTGCTGCTGCAGGCCGAAGTGCTCGAGTTGAAGGCGCCGGTCGACGCGCCGGCGAAGGGCATCGTCATCGAGGCGCGCCTGGACAAGGGGCGCGGGCCGGTCGCGACGGTGCTGGTGCAGTCCGGAACGCTCAGGCGCGGCGACGTGATCCTGGCCGGGAACGCGTTCGGGCGGGTGCGGGCGATGAGCGACGAAAGCGGCAAGAGCGTCAACGAGGCGGGCCCCTCCATTCCCGTGGAGATCCAGGGCCTGTCCGATGTCCCGGCCGCGGGCGAGGAGACGATAGTGCTTGCCGACGAGCGCAAGGCGCGCGAGATCGCGCTGTTCCGCCAGGGCAAGTTCCGCGACGTCAAGCTCGCGAAGAAGCAGGCCGCGAAGCTCGAGAACATGTTCGAGCAGATGGGCGAGGGGGAGGCGAAGTTGCTGTCGCTGCTCATCAAGGCGGACGTGCAGGGCTCGCAGGAGGCGCTGGTGCACGCCCTGGGCAGGCTCTCCACCGACGAAGTGAAAGTGAACGTGGTCCACAGCGCCGTCGGCGGCATCACCGAATCGGACGTCAACCTGGCGCTCGCCTCCAAGGCGGTGATCGTCGGGTTCAACACCCGCGCCGATGCGGCGGCGCGCAAGCTCGCCGAGAGCGCCGGGGTGGACATCCGCTACTACAACATCATCTACGAGGCCGTCGACGAGGTGAAGGCGGCGCTTTCCGGCATGCTCACGCCGGAGCAGAAGGAAGCCGTGCTCGGCCTGGTCGAGATCCGCCAGGTCTATAAGATCTCCAAGGTCGGGACCGTGGCCGGCTGCATGGTCCTTGACGGCGTGGTCAGGCGCGGGTCGCGCGTGAGGGTGCTGCGCGACCATGTCGTGGTGCACGACGGGGAACTCGACTCGCTGAAGCGCTTCAAGGACGACGTGCGCGAAGTGAAGGCCGGCTTCGAGTGCGGCCTGTCAGTGAAGAACTTCAACGAAGTCAAGGAAGGCGACCAGCTCGAGGTCTACGAAGTCCAGGAAGTGGCGCGCACCCTTTAGTCCTTCATGCCAACGCATACACAGCGGCTTCGCCGGGTCGAGGACCAGGTCCAGCGCGAGCTGTCCGAAATCCTGCGCACCGAGCTCAAAGACCCCGGCGTGGGGATGATCACGCTCACCGGTGTTGAAGTGTCGAGCGACCTGGCCCATGCCAAGGTCTACTTCACCACCCTGGGGGACGCGGAATCGCTGGCCTGCACGCAGGACGCGTTGCGGCGCGCCGCAGGGTTCCTGCGCAGCGCGCTCGGCCACCGGATCAAGGTCCACAATACCCCGGAGTTGCATTTCGAATACGACGCCTCGGTCGAGCGAGGTGCGCGCCTGACCCAGCTGATCGACGCCGCCGTGTCGGGAAGAAAGCCCGATCAGGCGTAGAGCGAGCGGAAGTCCTCCGCCGTGCCGATGGGGCGCGCAAGGAAGCGCGCGCCCTCGGCGGCCTGTCGCACCAGCGCCGCATTGTCGGGTGCCACGCCGCCGTCCGATACGAAGAGATTGTTCTCGAAGCCCACGCGAACATGGCCCCCGAGTGCCGCGGAAGTCACCGCGCAGGCGTGCTCCCTGGGCCCGAACGCGCACATCGACCAGGGGGCGTCTCCCCGGTAGACGGAAAGGTAGGGCAGCAGGTCGGAAGGGGAGGAGACCTGCCCCTTCGTGTAGCGCCCCAGGACGAAGAGCAGGAAATCCGGGCCATCGCCGAGAACGCCGCGCCGGCGCAGGTCGTAGTAGTGCGCCAGTTCCTCGGGAGAGAAAACGATGGGTTGCACGAGGATGCGCTCGCGCCGCAGCCAGGCGAAGAATTCCGCGGCCTCCGGCTCGGCCGCCGCGTCGGGCACGATCTCCCTCAGCGCGAGCGACACCGCCTCGGGCACCACCGCGCGGACCACCGCCATCTGCTCGTGGCGCCGGTAACGGCCGCCCGCTTCGCTGGTGATCTGGACCACCATGGTCTTGCCCACGGCCGCGGCGACCGCAGCGGGCGCGGTTCGGGACGCGTGCTCGTCGAGAAGATGCAC
>Ga0080064_1005516_pt1 | contig 14708 bp, 9 predicted proteins | sample Subgrocontami54m_FD_69260 | JGI IMG/M metagenome (GOLD analysis project Ga0080064, IMG submission 69260) | Subsurface groundwater microbial communities from S. Glens Falls, New York, USA - GMW46 contaminated, 5.4 m (SPADES assembly) (version 2) ...
TATCGGCCACTTCGAAACGATGAAAGGCGAGCCATACAACGCCGGCCTGTCCGATGCCAACCTGTCGAAGTGGGAACTCTGCTCGAAGATCCGGGAACATCTACCGAAGTTTATGTTCTTTGAAGCGCCGATCGGCGAGGACCCGGACAAGCGGGACTATATTGTGTCGAATGAGAAGCTCGAGCGGACCGGGTTCCGCCCGAAGTTCTCGCTCGACGACGGCATCCGCGAGTTGGTCAAGGGTTACCGGATGATCCGGAACACGGTTCACGGCAACGCATAGCTTGGCCGCCCGCACTGTTTCAACGGACCGGCACGGATACTCTGCTGGCCGCCAGAGCTTGCGCGCGCCAATCCATTTCTCCCCAGCCCTGCGGAGTGGTATACAAAGACGAAGAGGCAAAAAACAGTCTTGACGGTCTCACCGTGGGTGGGAGCTGCCAACATGCTCAGCGAGGAGTTTGAATCGGATGGATCAAAACAGCAGGATATACGTCGCTGGTCATCAGGGTTTGGTTGGGACGGCGATTTGCCGTCGCCTCCGGAAGCTCGGCTACACCAGCCTGATCCTGCGCACGCGGGACCAGCTGGACTTGAGGAACCGCGCACAGGTGGACCAGTTTATCCATACGGAACGGCCTGACTATGTGTTTCTGGCGGCGGCCAAAGTCGGAGGCATCCACGCCAATCAGAACTTTCCCGCGGAGTTTATTTTTGACAACCTCTCGATTCAGACGAACCTCATCGATGCGAGCTGGCGTGGTGGGGTACGCAAGCTCCAGTTCTTCGGCTCCTCCTGCATGTATCCCAAACAGGCTCCACAACCGATTCGCGAGGATCACCTGCTCAGCGGGGAATTGGAGAGTACAAGCGCGCCGTATGCGATGGCGAAAATAGCCGGCATCACAATGGCCGAGGCGTACCGCCGGCAGTATGGATTTTGCGCAACTTCGATTGTGCCGGCGAATCTGTATGGACCAGGCGATAACTTTGATGTCGAGAAGTCGCATGTGGTGCCCGCACTGATCAGGAGGTTCCACGAAGCAAAGATAGCTGGCACGCCGCGAGTTGAGGTTTGGGGATCCGGAGGGGCGCGGCGGGAGTTCCTGCATGTGGACGATCTGGCTGGCGCCGCCGTCTTCTTGATGCAGACCTACGATGGAGCGGACTTGGTTAACATCGGCACGGGAACTGACACTGGAATTGGTGAACTTGCGAGTATGATTGCGGATATCACGGGATACGGCGGAGAGATTCTCTTCGATGCGGCCAAGCCCGACGGGACACCCGGAAGGCTGCTCGATATCACCCGGCTGACCAGCCTGGGTTGGCGCTCCGGAATCCCCGTCCGGGAAGGCTTGCAACAAACCTACGAATGGTTCGTGCAGACTCTGGCATAAAGGCGCACCATTGTGCTATTCCAATCCGTCCGGTTCGTAAATGACGATCGTGCTGCCGGCGCTCCCCATGGAGAAAGAAACCTCGATCAGGTCCTTGAGCGCGTGGCGTATGCGCTCATGACAGGACGGCTCGGCCAGCACGAGCATGAAGCCTCCGCCGCCCGCCCCTAGGAGCTTTCCCCCCACCGCTCCCGCATTCATGGCGGCATCGTAAATCTGGTCTATGGCGCCATTGGAAACGCAGTCGGCCAACTGCTTTTTGATCCTCCATGCTTCCCCCAACATGACGCCGATTTCGCGAATGGGCCTACTGGAATCTTGAAGAATACCAGCCGCTTCATGCACCATCTGGATCATGGACTCCAGTTGGGTGGAGTTGCGCTTCAGGTTTGGTATTTCCTGCGCCGCGATGGTCTCGGCGATGCGGGAGAATCCGGTGAAAAACAGAAGCATGTGAGACTCCAGCTCCCTCCGGCGCTCCGGTGAAATAATGATCGGGCGGATATGGAAGGTTCCATCCGGATAGAACGTAATCAGGTTGGTGCCGCCATAGGCTGCCCAGATTTGGTCCTGTGCCCCAACCTGCTCCTGGATAACGTCGTGCTCGATGCGAATCGCTTCCCTTGCCAACCATAGGGGCGAAGAAATACGCCCTTGAAATGCACGCACTGCATTGAGAAGGCCAACGGTAAAGGAGGAACTGGAACCCATTCCGGACCGGGCTGGAAGATCCCCATGATGCTGGATTTCCACACCCTCGTGGACCTTATGCTCTTTCAGTACCGCCCGGACCGCCGGGTGCTCGATTTCGTCAGTAGTAGCGGGCAACTCGATCCGGGAATAGACAATGCGGTGCCGGTGCCCGAAAAAGGGAGGTAAACTTCGGATGCTAATGTAGCAATATTTGTTGATCGTTGTCCCGATTACCGCACCGCCGTATTCGCTGTACCAAGCCGGATAATCGGTCCCGCCGCCGAATAGAGAAATGCGAAAGGGTGTGCGGCTGATAATCATGATTGCCAGCCCTTTGAAGCCTGAGCCATGCTTTCTGGTGTCCCGATATCCAGAAAGCGGCCCTCGGTGCGGTACGCGTGAATCGAGCCCGGCGGCATGGCTTGCAGAACATCCCGTTCGAGCGATCCGTGTGCAAGCTTCCCGATTAATTCCAGAATGGTTCGATCAAACAGGTAAACTCCAGCGTTAACCCAACCCGGCTCCGGTGGAGCGCTGCTTTTCTCTACAAACCTTGTGACCCGATCCAAGGAGTCGATCTGGACCAGGCCGTATCGCTGTGGGTCGCTGGCCCTGGCGCACAACATGGAAGCAGCCGTTCCCGCGTTCCTGTGGCTGGCGACAAAAGATGGCAAATCGGCCTCCAGCATCGTATCGCCGTTCATCACCATCACCGGACCGCTTCGAAGATGAGGCAAGGCAAAACCCACGGCGCCGGCCGTGCCGAGCGGCTGGGACTCCACGACGGGAACAATCTCCAGGGGCGGGAAAGGATGCGTATCCAAATACGCAAGCACCGGACCGGCTCTAAAGCCCAAGCTCAAAACCACCCGCTCGGCTCCTTGCCTGATCAGCCAGTCCAGGATGAAAGCCAGGAACGGCCTGCCGCCAACCGGGACCATGATCTTGGGCAAGTCTATCAACAGGCCGTTAAGCCGGGTGCCCAACCCTCCGGCCAATACTACAATGTCAACCTTCGCTGCCGGAGACCGCCCGGAGTCAATCGCCATACGTGGGGCTTGGCGCCGCGAAGGCGCGGCTCGGGGTTTGGTCAGCGTACTCGTCTTCCTCCAGCAGTTTCCGCCGCAACCTGACGCGCGTCATGTTCTCGATATGCAACCGCGTTTCCAAACCGAACTTCTCCGCTATCATGCCCAGATACTGCTTGCTTTCGAAATATTCGTGAAAAGCCGCATCGCGGAAGCGCAAGACATCAGCCGCGGTGACTTTTTCCGTGCACAGAGGCAGGCAGTCAAAACTGTGCTGGGAGAAACCGCTCCACGCATCGGGCAGTTTCCAATGATTCGCCACGGCCATGGCGTGGAGAGGCGAGCCCGGATAGGCCATCGCCGAATAAAAGTTGGCAAACTCGCAGTTGAGTTCCTTGGCCAAGTCAAGCGTCTGCCGCATCGTCTCGAGATCGTCATCGGGAAGGCCGAAAATATAATTTCCGATGACATTGATATCGGCCTTCTTGATCTGGTCCACGATATCCACTATGTCGGCCTGATCCAGTGACTTTTCCGCGCCGTCGCGGACGTGCCCGCTTCCGGATTCAATGCCCAACGCGAGCCAGCGAATGCCGGCCGACCGCAGCAGACGGAGCTGTGAAGGCTTAACAGTGTCCACACGCGCATAAGCCCAGATGTTCAATTCCGGCGCATAGGGTTTCGCTGCCAGCAGTTCGCAAATGCCGTTCACATGCCGGTCGTTCAAGACGAACATCTCATCGATAATCTTGAACGTCTTCACGCCATAATGGTGGTAGAGAGAATCGATCTCTTCCACGACCTGAGCCGCAGCCCGCATCCGGTAACGATTGACGCCGAAAGGGGCATTGATGCAGCAGAAAGTGCAGCGATAGGGACATCCCAGAGATGTGTAAATGGAAGCATACGGCTGTCGCGTTTCCAAGTTTCCAAAACACTGCCAGTTGTGCGCGCGGTATTTTGCCATGGGAAGCAAATGCCAGACGTTCCCATGGAAATCGGAATCCAGATTCTGAATCAACGCAGCCGCTGGATTGTTGCGAATCTGCTGGAATGGCTGGTTGTCCCGCCAAACCAAACCTTCCACGCGCGAGAGATCCGGCTGAGCGGCGGACAGCGCGTCCAGCAACTGGCAAATCGTGACGGGCCCTTCGCCGTTACAGGCGAAATCAACCGCCTCCTCGTGCATGGTTTGCAGGGGCAGCGCAGCCACGTGGCCGCCGGCGATAATGATGCGCTGTTGTGGATTCACCGCCTTGATAGCCCGGCAAACCGCGGATGCCCCGGTCATTTGTTGCGTGGACGCAGACGGCTGATGCCCGAAAACCACCCTCCCCACCAGGCGGGGATTGAGCGCGGCCGCTTCCAGCGCCACCGCTTCCGGTCCCATGTTTTCCGCTTCCGAGTCGATGATTCTGACGGTATACCCGCGATCCAGAACGTAACCGGCGATCAGGGGGCACCAAAGCGGAGGCTCCACCGCGGTCAAGTGCGCGCCAAGATCCTGGTAAATCTGATCACGCCCGCCCGGGTTGATCAAGAGTAAGTCTAACTTTTGCATCCTAATGTTGTTGCCGGCACCGTCGGTTATCATAGCAGAATCCGTGCCCATGCGGTTGACGCGCATTTGACGATTTGCCCGGGCTCTGGTTAGACTTGCGTAGATGCAGCCCTCTGGTCTGTCTCCCGAGTCCGAGGGCCCGATCATTTCTCCGGAAGAACTCGAACACTACAAACGCGAGTTCAGTCTTTCCGGACAACTCGACTTGCTGTTGGAAATGGACCGGTGGTCCTCCTTGAACGGCAAAGCCGTGTTGGAGATCGGCGGCAGCAATATCCCAAGACCCTTCATCTTCGAGGTCCTGAAAGCCCGGAGATGGGTGTCCGTGGACCGCGTCTACCCCACCAATCGCGTGCTCTGGCCGCGGCAGTACAACGAAGTCGAGGTGATTCCCATCACTGCCCAGGTGGAATTTGATGCTCTCTCCGGCTTTGTCGTTCTGGATGGGAGGATAGAATTCCTCCCGCCTTCGTTTGCCGGCCGATTCGACGCGATCGTCTCGATCGACGCCTTCGAGCACGTACACAGATTCTCCACGATGCTCGATCAAGCCTACGGCGCGTTGCGGCCGGGCGGGAAACTCAGCGCCATCTATTCCCCGATATGGCCCTCGCACTTTGGGCATCATCTTTGGGGCGTAACCGACAAGAGCGGCCGAACATTCTATATTGAGACATCGCCGATTCCTCCCTGGGGGCACCTGTTGATGAGGCCGCAGGAACTGTACCGCCACCTGCTGGATCACACCGACCCGGAGACCGCCGACGAGATCGTTTTCCAGGTTCATCACGGCGACAACCTCAACCGGCTCTTTGTGGAAGACTACGAGGCCTACTTTCGGAACTCCCGCTTCCCGAGCTACTCGATTCGGTCCTTTGTCCCGAATGTTGAGCCTCCGCCGGAGATTCAGCATCAGCTCGAGCGGCTGCATCCCGGACGAAAGCAGTTTTCGATGATTGGGATTCACGTTCGCTGCGAGAAGTGATATTCTGCCCAAAGGGTATGATTATTCGCAGAATTGCCATCCTGTTACTCTTGACGGCTGCTGCATTTGCCCAGACCGACAACCTATCCCTCAGTCCGTCCCGGCCGGTCACGCCCGGGCCCCATGGGCTATCGGCGGAGGAATTCGCGCCCAACCTGGACGCACTGCGCCGCTTGGCGGATGAACTCCGCTTTCAATTGCCCGGAGGCCAGGTTGTGGTTCTTCGCCGCGAGGGTGGCGAATCCCGCGAACAAGGCGATGTTCTTTGGCGCGGGACGGTGCTGTTCGAGCCGGGGAGCCAAGTCCTGTTGACCGTGCGGGGTGGGCTTGTGGCAGGCTCGATCCGCAAGGGCGCCGATGTATTCGAAATCCGGCCCGAGCGTGCTCGACACGTCATCGAGCGTCTCAACTTGGCGAGCTTCCCGCCCTGCGCTGGAGGATTAGTGCCGAACCAGCCCATCGTACGGGCTGAGCCGGCCAGTGCGGTCGTCGCTGCCGCCGAAACTGCCCAGATCCATCTGCTCTCCATGTACACGCCACAGGCTCGAGCCGCCTCCGGCGGCGATGCGGAAATCACAGCCTTGATCCAAGCCGCGGTCGACAGTGCGAATCAGGCTTTCACGAATAGCGGGATCAACGCCCGGTACACACTGCTTCAGACGGCTTTGGCGAACCGCAATGACTCGGGCGACATGTCCAGCGATCTGGATTGGCTCAAGGCCGATCCGGCCACCGCCGCGCTGCGGAACCAGTCCGGCGCGGACATGGTGTCGCTGGTGGTCTCCAACGGCGGCAACGCCTGCGGTATTGGGTACGTTATGCGAATCCCGGGACCCGCATTCGAGGGTTTGGCATTTCAGGTTTCTGCCCGCGGCTGTATCATCGGAAACTCGACCTTCGCCCACGAGCACGGCCACAACCTGGGCATGGAGCACGATCCAGCCAACGGGCCATCTCCGTCGAGCGCATCCTATCCCTGGTCGTTCGGACACTACGTCAACGGTGTCTTCCGCACCGTGATGTCCTACAGCACGGGGTGCACCTCGGGCTGCGCCGATATTAACTTTTTCTCGAACCCAGCGGTGACCTACATCGGCGTCCCCACGGGAATCATCGATCAGCGGGACAACGCACGCACGGCAAACCTCACTGCTCCCATCGCAGCGGCGTTCCGGCAGTCCCTCAGTCAGCCCTCCGCGGTTTCCGTTACTCCATCCTCCGGCGGCGGGACGAGCCAGACCTTTAGCTTCCTTTTCTCAGATCCAAACGGGTTCACCGACGTGTCGGAAGCGTATATGCTCGTTAATACGAGTCTGAACTGGCCTGGAGGCTGTTACACGTTCTGCGTTCGGCCCTACAATCAGCTCTACCTGCTCAACGATGCCGGAAACTACTGGATTGGCCCGATCACCCTGGGTGGCTCGGAGTTTCTCACGAATAGTCAATGTACGGTAAATGCGGCGGCATCCTCAGTTTCCGGATCGGGTAACAACCTGACGGTCAACCTGGCGCTTAATTTCACCCCTGCGTTCAACGGAGCAAAGAGCGTCTACATGAATGCGAGGGACAAGACTGGATTGTGGAGCAACTGGCAGCAGCGCGGCACTTGGACGGCGACCGGCGGCATTCAACCTCCCTCCGCGGTTTCCGTTACACCGGCGTCTGGAGGCGGGCAATCTCAGACGTTCAGCTTTTTGTTCTCCGATCCGAACGGCGTTACCGATCTGTCGACCACCTACATGCTGATCCATCCTCAATTCAACTGGGCGGGAGCCTGCTACACCTCGTATGTCCGGGGCGCAAATGCACTGTGGCTTCTCAATGACAGCGGGACGCTTTGGCTGGGCCCGCTAACCCCAGGCGGTGCCGGAACCCTGACAAACAGCCAATGCACTCTCAGCGCCGGGGCATCTTCCGTGTCCGGCTCGGGTAATAATCTCACCGTAAACGTGGCACTTATCTTTACCGGCAACTCCCCCGGTTCCAGGAACGTATACATGAACGCGCAGGACAACGAAGGATTGTGGAGCGGTTGGCAACTGCGCGGCAGTTGGACAGTCCCCTTCGTGCCTCGACCTCCCACCGTGGATTCCGTTGGTCCGGCGTCGGGAAGCGGGACGGTTCAGCAGTTCAGCTTTTCGTTCACCGATCCGAACGGGTGGAACGACTTGTCAACACTCTACATGCTAATCAATACCTCTCTGAACTGGCCGGGAGGCTGTTACATTTCGTACCTTCCTAACGCAAATACGCTCTGGCTCCTCAATGATGCGGGCAACTTCTGGCTTGGCCCAGTCAAACCAGGGGTAGGCGGAACTCTTTCCAACGGCCGCTGCGTCCTCGACGGCTATAGAACTTCATTTTGGACCTTGTCCTACCCTGGTGGCACCGGGTATAACACTCTGATCCTCAATCCGTGGGTGACGTTTCTCGGCGCGTTTGCCGGGGCGAAGAACGTCTACATGAACGCGCAGGACAACGCCGGACTTTGGAGCAACTGGCAGATACGGGGCAGCTGGACGGTGCCCGCCGGCGGCAATCAGCCTCCCACCTCGGTTTCCGTTACACCGGCAGCGGGAAGCGGGGCGGTTCAGACGTTCAGCTTCTTGTTCTCCGATCCGAATTCGGACTTTTCAACTACCTACATGCTCATCAATGCCACTCTGAACTGGCCGGGAAGCTGTTACACCTACTACGCTCGTGGCTCCAATACGCTCTGGCTCCTCAACGATGCTGGCAACTTCTGGCTGGGCCCCGTAACGCCAGGTAGTCCGGGAACCCTCGCAAACAGCCAGTGTTCACTCAACGCGTGGGACTCCGCCACCGGCGTCTCGGGTAACAATCTGACCGTTAACACGACGCTGACGTTCACCGGCGCATTCGCCGGGACGAAGAACGTTTACATGAACGCGCAAAACAACAGCGGATTATGGAGCAACTGGCAGCTCCGAGGCGCGTGGACGGTCCCGTAAGCCTCTCTGGTCTCGACTTCCGCAGCCCTAATCCTCCCTGTCTGTCATAACCCAACCCCTAGCGCAAAATCCCAAAAGTGGGAAAACAGGGCAATAAATTTGGCACTCCCCGTGCTTCACATTATCTTGCTCTCACACAGCATCATTGAATCCACGGAATTGAATCCACTGCCCTTGCCTTGAGGCTGGAAGTTTTACCAGCCCAAGCCGGTAAATTTTACCTTGTTTCACGCCTCACATGATCGATTTCCAGATCGTGGTGCGGCAGGCCGTAAGGTGAAGGCCTAGCGGGGCGTAGATGTGGATTAGCAGGGAAGGTGCGAGTCCCCCTATGGGGAGGCTGTAGCCCAATGACGATTGCAGGTGATGACGAGGAGAAGTCGATTGCTATTTCGAACGTCCATTTTCTTGGTTCTGGTGGGACATTCAACCACAGGGCTTTTTGGACAACAAGTTTCTCTTTCTCTCGATTCTGCACAAGGCGTGCCCGGTTCTACCGTATCCTTGAACCTCACCATGTCGGCAACGGGCGGGGCTCAGCCAACGGGTCTTCAGTGGACGATTGGGTATCCAGCGAGTCTAACTGGCGTGAGCGTGACGACTGGGGCGGCCGCCGGCGCAGCCGGAAAATCCGCTCAGTGCTCCATCGGGACCGGTTCCGCGACTTGCGTCGTGTATGGGATGAACACCGCGCCGATCGGAAACGGGATCGTCGCGCAGGCGACTTTCACGATAGCTGCCGGCACGAGCGGTACTACGGCGCCAGTGTCTGTTTCCGCAACTATCGTGTCCAGTGGAACGGGGAGCGGGATTACGTCGTCCGGGTCTGGAGGCACGATTACAATCCTCTCTCCTCTCCCCTCGTTGAATAGCCTGTCTTGTTCGCCCGGTAGCGTGAATGCTCCCGGATCCTCCTCATGTACCGTAACGCTGAGCGGAGCGGCGCCGATTGGGGGATTCTCAGTCGGCCTGTCCAGCAACAACGGCAACGTGACAGTTCCGGCGAGCGTGACCGTACCGTCCGGATCGGCTAGCGCCGGATTCACCGCCACTGTGTTGTCAGTGACGACAGATCAGACGGCGGTGCTCACGGCCACGGCAAATATCGTGAGCCGGACATTCTCGCTTGGTGTGGTGGCGCCGGTTGGGAATCTGCCGCCAACCGCAGTTTCCGTCACTCCCTCTTCCGGCAGCGCGTCGACCCAAACATTCGGATTCCTTGCGTCCGATCCGAATGGGTTCACAGACCTGTCAACCATTTACATGCTGGTCAACGCAACTCTGAACTGGCCGGCAAGCTGCTACACCTCTTATGTCCGGAGCTCAAATACCCTCTGGCTGCTCAACGATACGGCAACCGTCTGGCTGGGCCCGTTAACCCCAGGTGGGGCGGGAACCCTCGCCAACAGCCAATGTACGCTCAGTGCGGTAGGATCCTCCGTCTCCGGATCGGGCAACAATCTGACGGTCAATACGGCGCTTACTTTTAGCGGCGGTTACGCCGGAGCCAAAAACGTGTACCTGAACGCGCAGGACAACGGCGGACTGTGGAGCAATTGGGTACTGCGCGGCGCCTGGACAGTGCCCTCTGGCGGCAATCAACCTCCCTCCACGGTTTCCGTTGCACCGGCATCGGGAAGCGGGTCGGGTCAGACGTTCAGCTTCCTGTTCTCAGATCCGAACGGATCCGCGGACTTGTCGACGGCCTACATGCTCATTAATTCCGCTCTGGGCTGGACGGGCGCCTGCTACACCTCTTATGATCGAGGATCAAATACACTCTGGCTTCTCAATGACAGCGCGACATTTTGGCTGGGACCGCTAACGCCAGGGGGTGCGGGGACTCTTGCAAACAGCCAATGCACGCTCAACGCGGGGGCATCTTCGGTTTCCAACTCGGGTAACAACCTGACGGTCAACGTGGCGTTTACTTTCACTGGCTCCTTCGCAGGGTCCAAGAACGTTTACATGAACGGTCAGGACAACGGAGGATTATGGAGCAATTGGCAATCGCGGGGTACCTGGACAGTGCTCTCCGGCGGCAATCAAGCTCCCTCCGCGGTTTCCGTTACACCAGCGTCCGGAGGCGGGAGTGTTCAGACGTTCAGCTTTTTGTTCTCCGATCCAGACGGGTTGGGCGACCTGTCAACCCTCTACATGCTAGTCAATGCCACTCTGAACTGGCCTGGAAGCTGTTACACCTCCTACGTTCGCAGCTCAAATACGCTCTGGCTCCTCAATGACGCAGGCAATTCCTGGCTTGGCCCCGTCACGCCAGGGGGAGCCGGAACTCTTTCCAACAGCCGATGTGCCGTCAACGTGGGGGGATCTTCAGTCTCCGGCTCGGGCAACAATCAGACTGTCACTCTGCCGCTGACGTTCACCGCAGCGTTTGCCGGGGTCAAGAACGTCTACCTGAACGCGCAGGACAACGGTGGACTTTGGAGCAACTGGCAATTGCTCGGAACCTGGACGGTGAAGTAGCCGCCAAAGCGCAATTGACAGCGCAATTGAAGCGCTTGAGTGTTCATGATACTTAAGCGTATAATTGGGTTGCTTGGAGGGCAGAATGCCAGAAGTTTCGCAGAGAGGCTACTTCCGAATCGACCTCGCGGATAACTGCAACATACGGTGCATTATGTGCCAGGCCTACAACTCTCTGCCCGTCAGCTCGATGGGTTTTCTCGATTTCGAGACCTTCGCTGCGCGGACCCGCGGGGAGTTGGGCAAATGGCAATACGTGCAGCTCGGCAACATGGCCGAGGCCACCATCCACCCTCGCTTCCGGGACTTTCTGCGGTACATAAGGTCGGAGGCTCCCGACACCCACATTCACATTGTCACGAACGCAAAGACCTTGGACAAGTTTGCCCCGCTAATCAACGAAACCGGCAATTGCACAGTTCAGGTTTCGATGGATTCAGTCCGGAAGAAGACGCACGAGTTCATCCGGGAGGGGAGCAACTTCGAGCGTGCGCTGAAGAACACGGCGATGCTGGACACCAGCCGGATCCGCGTTCTGCTGTCCTTTACGCTGATGCGCTCCAATGTTGGCGAGTATACGGAGATGGTACAGTTCTGCCAGGAACGCGGCTACCATATGTCCGTGTTCCCCATGATTCTACGATCAGAAAGTGGGGTCCTGCCATTTAACCTGCTCAAGGAGAGTCTTTGGTTCGACCTTGAAGCCTTGCGAAGCTGGCTGAAGCAGTTTTACGGCGCCACCTACGATCGGATGATCGGGACTGCTTGCGGCGCCAACTCGCACGTGGACGAGTTTTCCTGTAACGCCCACTACCAAGACCTGAACATGGACGCCAAGGGAAACCTGAATCTCTGTGGGAAACTGAATCTAGGCAGCTTGACCCAGAACTCCCTCCGCGAAAACTGGCATTCAACAGAGGCCGTCGATTTTCGCTTGCAAGTGGAAACCGACCGGGGGCCGTGCATGAGCTGCGACTACCGGCAACGCTGTCTTTCGCCGTCGATGGCCCTTTTGGACAATCATTTCTCCGAGGAGTTGACCGGGGCCCTGTCGCCAGACACTAGGGAATCGATCCGATATGACCGCACGATTTCCGACGACGAGGCGCAGTGGTTGTTTGTGCGGGACGTGGGCCGCAAGCTCGGGATATTCGCAATTGAGAGCGGCCCGGAATGGGTCGCGCGGAAGGTCATCCCGCAAGAGAAACCGGGAGAGTACCAGTTCGCAGACCCCCTGCAGGCTGCAACTCGCCATGAGTTGCACGATCTGATGCGCTGCAAAGCCGATTCCGGTCTTTACGTCCGTTTTCTGGAACGCTACGGCAAGTACAACCTTGCCAAGTACCATGACAAGTACTGGGCGATGCCCATTGTTCTGGGGCATCTGGACCTTCCCCGGGAAGCCGATCGCCAGAAACCTGGAGTTCTGCGAGCCGATACCTTGGAAGAACTTAAAGCTCTCTGCGGCCCAGATGGAACCTTCGAGCCGCCCAGGCTCGTCGACAGCACGAACGGCTACAATCTGGTTGCCTACCAGGGGAGATTCTGGGGCATCCCTTTGGCCTTCGGCCCTTACGATCTTGCGAAACCTGGCAACCAAACCCGGGATGAGATCAAGGTGGCTTCCACGTTGGACCATCTTCTTCAGGCCTGCCGAACATTTCAGATTCTGCAGTAAGTACATTGGGACCGGAGATTCGGGGCACCGGGCGGCACAAGTCTGAGTTCCTGCGTATGAAGGCCCACGGGACTCCGGTTCTCCACGACGCCTCCGTTTCCTGTTTGAAGCTCTGGCTGGCCACGTATTGGCGCAGCTTTCAACTCCCCGAATAGGCACCGGCGGAGATGAGGGGCGAGGCCCTGTGAGTGATAGATGTCCGTAGTGCGCTGGTCCTGGTATTACTAGAATGCGGCCTGAGACTAAAGCCTATAAGTTGGCAAAGATTTCTATGGACAATGTCTACCCCACCGCTTTATACTTACTCTGGCCCTTCACCGCGTGGCTTCGACACCGCAGGATGGAGATGGCATACAAAAGAGGAGGATCTTTAATATGAAGTTCGTTCGACTCAGTTTGAATCTGTTGGCAGCGACCACATTAATGCTGGTGTTTGCGGGACTGGCAAGCGCCCAGGCGACCCGGACTTGGGTTTCAGGTGTTGGCGATGACGTCAACCCGTGCAGCCGTACTGCCCCCTGCAAGACGTTCGCCGGCGCCATCTCAAAGACGGCCACCGGAGGTGAGATCAACTGCCTCGATTCGGGCGGTTTCGGAGCGGTGACCATCACTAAGTCCCTCAAGATCGACTGCGGGACCCTCCCTGGTGGCATCCTTGCCGCGGGAACGAACGGCATCATCATCAATGGGGTGGGTGCCACGGTGATTATCCGGGGCCTCGAGATCTTTGGAATATTGCCCCCGGGAACCACGCAAGGTATCAACGGCATCCGCTACTTGGCCGCCACAACCCTCCACCTCGAGAACGTTCATATCGCTGGTTTCACAAACTCCTGCGTCGAGGTGGCTGCGACTGCGAATGCCCAACTAACGATGAACAATGTGGGTATGAGCAACTGCGGGACGGCCGCCGTCAAAACTAACACGACCGTGGGGACCGTGGTTGGCGATTTTCGAAACATTCATCTCTTTAACTCCGGCAATGGAATCAACGCACAGAACGGTTCCCGCCTGTCGGTTACAAACGCCCAAATCGCTTTCTGCAACCCCGGCATCAACCAGAGCGGCTTGACTGGAGGCGGCTCGACCGTGATGGTTGAAAGCAGCGAGCTAAGTTCCAATGGCACTGCCGCGCTACAAAGCGTTGCCGGCGCCTCGATTACGGCCTTCGGCAACACGTTCGCCGCCAACGCATTGATCTTCAATACCAACGGTGGATCCATCTCCAGCGGGGGAGACAACGCCAAACTCACCACCGACGCCGTGGGCTCGGCCCCCGGCGTCGCTGGGAAGATCTAGCCTCCCGCGGCTCCTTTATAGCCCCCTTCACGCAATCCCGCCCTGGACAGCACAGGGCGGGACTGCCCATTAATTTGGCAACCCAGGAGATTTGATATATGAATAGAGTAACTTCCGGTGGGGCACGCGGGGTGTCGGGTAACCGTTACAACCTGGTCACCAGGCCGAAAACGAAAGGCAGCATCGTCGTTCATCAATGACCGGAAGCTGTTTTTCCTTGCCGGGCCGGCGCCGCCAGCGGGATTTGCTGGCCGTGCTGGCCTCTGGGCTTGGGCTCATGTCAGCCGGTGGGGCTTTCGCTGCCGATGCCACGCCGCCGGAGCTGAAAGCTCTCGCATTTAGCCCCGGTGTGATCGATACCAGTTCTGGTCCGGCGGAAGTTACGCTCAGCTTCGTCGTCACGGATGATCTTTCGGGGGCAAACCATCTCGAAGCGGCTTTTACCGACCCATCGGGCGTGTTTCGCCAGTCGGCCTCTGGTAGCTTCGCCCCGACGCTTTCCGGGTCCTTCCTGGCAAAGGCCACGTTTCCCCGATTTAGCGCGGCGGGTGCCTGGACGTTGTCTCATTTATTTCTGAGCGATGCGGCCGGCAACACCCTGGTCCTCG
>Ga0080064_1005522_pt1 | contig 14690 bp, 17 predicted proteins | sample Subgrocontami54m_FD_69260 | JGI IMG/M metagenome (GOLD analysis project Ga0080064, IMG submission 69260) | Subsurface groundwater microbial communities from S. Glens Falls, New York, USA - GMW46 contaminated, 5.4 m (SPADES assembly) (version 2) ...
CGGATCGGCCGCCGGCACGGTGGCCACGTGCCGTTCGGATTCCTTCGGATGCGTGCGCCACGAATTGGGGCACAGCGTGCTAGGGCTTTCCGACCGCTATTGCTGCGACGGGGCCTACCACTTGCCCAACGTGTATGACGACGCATCCCGGTGTGGCGAGTTCGTCCAGCAACGCTCAAACGCGGTGAATGCGTCGTACCGCGAATATTTGGTGCAGCTATTGGCGGATGTGCTGGAGCGCCGGCCGGACGTGTCGGCTCAGACATTGGCCGAACAATTCAGCCGCATCCTCGCCACGCCCGTAGCATGCACAGACTTGGATCCGCGCACGTCGGGCCGCCAGGTGCTGAACCAGAAATCCTTGATGCAGAACCTTCGAACATCACAGTTTTCATTCGATGAATTGGACCACGTACAGCGTCTTTTCAACGCCACGCCCAAAGCGGAAGGCGATGCGGTTCCGCACGCCTTGCTGCAGTTGGAGTTCAACGGACGCAATCTGACGCTCAACGACTTTCGCGTGGTGCGTTTCCCCCGCCGGACGGCCTTGCCCGTTTTTGGAAAGCCCGTTCATTACACGTTCCTGGACGCGCAGGGCAAGGAATTGGCAGCGTACGATTTTGCCGACCCCCGCGTGCGGATCGACGAGGAAGACCACAACGGATCCATTTCTGGCCGCACACAGATGGACTTGACAGCAGTATATTCGTTGCTGCTGCCGTACTCGGCGGACGCGCAGCGCATCGACGTGTCGGACGCTGACGGCCTCTTGACGTCATTCCACCTCAACGCGTCGCTTTCCTCGTATTGCCGCGCCTTGTCGCTTTTGTCCGACGGCTTTTGCGAACCTTTGTGCGCCTCGGATGCGGATTGCGCTTCACCGGCCTCTTCGGAATCCAACCCCACGCCGGTTCCAACCGTGCGGTCAATCCCGGAGTCTACACCATCCAACCCGCCCCAACCCGTGACGCCCTCAGGCAGCGCCGAACCGTGGATTTTTCTAGGGGGCGTGTTCATCATCTTGCTGCTTCTGGCCGCGTTCGGTCGGCGCCGTGAACCCCGCCCACCGACGGATGCCATTCTTTCTTCAGAGTTTGATGATACATGAACACATCGGAAAACGCTTGGGATGCGTCGACCATTCGTGCCTGCCAGTCCATCTGCCGCGATCACGCGAAAAGCTTCTACGTGGCTTCTTGGACCCTGCCTCGGGAGAAGCGTGAAGCGGCGTGGACCGTGTACGCGTTTTCCCGGATTTCCGACGACGTGGTCGACGAAGGCGGGCGCGACGCCAAAAAACGTTTTGGACAATGGCGGAAAAGCGTCCGCAACGCGTTTTCTTCCGGCGCTTCCGACGACTTGGTTTTGTCGGCCTTCGTTTCCGTCTGCCGGCGCCACGGCATCAAAAAAAGCATGGTCTTTGAGATGCTGGATGGCTTGGAATCGGACTTGAACAATCACTCGTACCGATCGTTTGCCGAGTTGGAAAAGTATTGTTTCAACGTCGCCGCCATCCCGGGCTTGATGATGCTGCGGGTCTTAGGCTGCACGGATGCACGGGCCGAAAAACCGGCGTGCGACTTGGGCGTGGCCATGCAGTTGACCAACATCCTGCGCGATTTGAAGGAAGACGCCGCACAAGGAAAGGCATACTTACCGCAGGACGAAATGGCGGCGTTCGGCTATTCCAAAACCCAACTAACGGCGGGAATCCAAACCCCCGCACTGGACCGACTCTTGCATTTCCAAATCCGACGCGCCCGCGCGCTCTACCAATCCTCGCAAAAAGGCGTTTCCTATTTACCGAACGACGCACGGCTGTGCGTGCGGCTCTGCGCCTCATTCTACCAAGGCATCTTGGACGAGTTGGAACAGCCGGGTTTTTCGCCCCTGGATGCGCGAGCCGTCGTGCCGTCGTGGAAGAAAACGGTTCTGTTGGGACGTGAATTGTTGCGGTCGGTAGGCGTAACGCAGCCATGACCTCAAGCGGAAAGAAGAAAATCGTCGTCATCGGCGCCGGCCTCGGTGGTTTGGCGTCAGCCGCGTTGCTTTCGCGGCAGGGATTCGACGTCACCGTGTTGGAAAAAAATGCCCGCGTGGGTGGCCGCTTGTCCGGCTTTTCCGCTTCCGGGTACACCTTCGACGCCGGACCCACCCTCCTGCTCATGCCGTGGGTATTGGACGATTTTTTCAAGCGAATGGGTCTGCGCCGCGAGGACTATTTGACGTTCGTGCCGGTCGAACCGATTTCCCGCATCCACTTTGGCCCCGACCAGGCTCCGTTGGCCCTTTCGTCTGATGCGGAAAAAATGAAAACGAACCTGGCCGCATTCTCACCGGACGATGCCGGGCGGTACGACGCCTACTTGGAAAAAAGTCGGGAATATTACGAAGCCGCGCTCACTGCGTTCCTTCAGTCCAACGTCCACCGCGTCACCGACATTTTTAAGCCGTCCGTCCTGTCAGGTTTCTTCAAAGTGGGCCTCTCCGGTTCGTACTGGGACCACGTCTGCCGATACTTCCACGACCCGCGGTTGCAAGCCGCGTTCTCGTTCCAAAGCATCTACGTCGGCGCCTCGCCCCGCGACATCCCGGCGGCGTACGGCCTCATCCAATACGTCGAAGCCACGCAAGGATGCTGGAGCGTGCCGGGTGGCTTGCACCGCATCGGCACCGCACTGGAAAAGGCGGCGAGGCAATGCGGTGTTGAAATCCAAAGAGGAAAAAAAGTGAAACAAATCCGTATGGAAAACGGCAATGCGTCAGGCGTAGAGCTGTCCGACGGAAGCTTTGTCGCTGCCGACGTCGTGCTTTCAAACGTGGACTTGCCCCACACTTACGCCCACTTGTTGCCGGAAAAAACCAGTCCCGTCCAGTCCCGCCAGTTGCAGCCCAGCTGCAGCGCGTTCATGCTGTACCTGGGCGTCAAACGGAAGCTACCGCTCGGGCCGCACACGTTCCTGCTTCCGGAAGACTACTTGGCCGGGTTGGACGCAATTTTCAAAAGCCATGGCCTGCCGGAAGATCCCGGCATCTATCTGAACTGCCCGTCCAAACTGTTCCCGGAAATGGCGCCCAAAAACGGCGACGCGCTCTACGCGCTGGTACCCGTGCCCAACCTGCAGGCCGGCATCGATTGGCCAAAAGAAAAAAAGGCGTTCCGCCAGCGCGTGCTGGACAAGATCAACGCGTGGCTCCAATTGGACTTGAAAGACGCCGACATCGCATTCGAACGCGTCGTCACACCGGAGGACTGGCGTGAGCAATATTCGCTGGAGTGGGGCAGCACGTTCGGCCTCGCGCCCACGTTGCAGCAAAGCGCGTTCTTCCGGCCGCAAAACCGCGACCCCAAGATCAAGAACCTCTACTTCGTGGGCGGCAGCACGCACCCCGGTTCCGGTATCCCCATCGTATTGTTTTCCGCCAACAACGTCGTCCAACGCGTGGTCGACGAACAACTCGTCCAAAAGCATTAATACTCAACGCACGCCGGTGCTACCGGTATGGCTGAAAAACGCATCGTCACCCCACGGCGCATGAATGCAATCTTCAAGCAGGCAGCCGGCATCGAAAACCGGACGGATTGGTATCATCACGTGTCCGCCGAAGTCGGACGGCTGATTTTCAAGTCCATCGAGGCTCCGGCCGAACACCGGCAACTCTTGGCCGACCTCATGGCCCACCTGCATCGCACCCTCCACGTGGAAGCCACACCCCGCCGGAACGAACGCTTGGCGCAATCGGACGTACGGAAACTCTTTGAAAACCAAGTCGTATTGGCCCGGCAGCTCGACCAGGCATTGCCATCCGATTTTTCGAAGTCGGCCCGTGCGCATGCCGACCAAATCGAACGGCAGCTCATTCCGTTTCTTGACCGCCGGCCGTATTCGTCCGCCGCACTGCACACGCTTTTTTCCGCGGAACAGCACGAACGGCCCTTTGTCGAAATCGCGCGGGAAATGTTGGTTGCCGGGCTGCGCTTGACGCTGAACCGTGAAAAAATCGCACGCTTTTGGCCCGAATACGTGGCCGCCGTGAATTCCATCAACCAGGAAGACGCACGCCGAAAAACCCGGACGTAAGGACGCAACACCTATCCGGATGACCGGCGGTGCGACCTCGGGCTCCACTCCCAAAACAACGCCGTGAACAAGAACAACGCCAAGCCGAAAAACAGGTTTTCCAACGGCATGAACGGGATGCGGATGCCCAACGTGGCGGCATCGTTGAAATGCCAAAAACCCGTTGCCACGGTCAAATTGTCGAACACCAACTGGGCAACCACGACTATGCCCGTAGCCACCATGATGGCGGCCTGGTTTTTCCGGAAAACCGGGTTGAATTTCAGGTTGAGCCCTAAGCCTGCCAAGAACATGGCGACGGCCGCGGCCGTGTATTCCATCATGCCTTGCGGCCTCCAATTTTAGATGGCTTGCCTGAGATTGCACGCGAATTACGGGTCGTTTTTGTTTTTTTCTTTCCTTGCATTCGCTTTTTCGAGATTTCCCACGCCACGACGTAGAATGTGGGCACGACGATGAAAAACGCGATTTCCTCGACGGGCTGGTTACCGATAAATAAGCCCAGCAAGAATTCGGGATTGAACGACCAATGCCCCGCGTCAACCGCCAAAACGTCCCAAGCGATGAAAAAAGCGGCCACCGGTAACACGGCCACGACCAGACGGCGTGCCGGCAGTTGGATGCGGAATGCTCTTTGGAGGGCCAGCGTGCCGGTCAATATGAGGGCCAAGTATGCGGCATATTCAAACGACATGTTTTGCTTGTTACCCTGGGTCTTATTTCTCGTTTCGTTTGGGCTGCGTTCGACAGGTTTATAGACGTTCGAGCAGGTTAGCTTGAAGGATTAGAAAGCATGAAACAAGGTGAATTCATCTCAAATGCAGTTGGCCTCGCAAGGCAACTGCCCCAGAAACCCACTGCGTTTATCGAACGAGGGCCCGCCTTTTTTTCGAAAGGAGGTCGGTTGGCCTACCGTGACGTCGAAAACCGATACCGAATAATGTACGAGTCCTCCGTGAAGCGTTTGGTACCGCCTCGTCTTTCGGGCGAATTTAAGGAAATCGTCCAGAAAATGAAAGGCGTGCCGGACCACTCGCCCGTGCTTGAGGAAGCAATGACGTTACTTGGACCAGACTTCAACCGAGACCACGCCGCGATTTTGCGGGGAGCCGCAAATGCCTACGCGTATGCCCTCAAAAATGTTCATTTTTTGAAAAGCCTCGGGGACCTGTCGCCATCCGAACTTCGTGAATTTGCCTCAAGCAGAGATAATCGGCATGAAGCCTCAATGCATCTGGAGCGCTTTGCTCGGCTGTACACGTTGGCGAACCAGCATCAAAATTTTGAATCGGAACTGGAACATCATATTCGTGAACTCGTACGGATCAACGACCAGATCCAGATGCCTGGAATCGACCACCATTATCTTCCCACTGAAATGCACTTATTTCACGGCCTTCACCCGTCGGTTTTTGGCGGCGATCAATTCCATCTCATGCGATTTCAGGATTTACCTAAAGGAGAAGAACTCTATGGATTCCACCTGGTTGATGTAGCCGGACATTCCGAACCGTACTGGTCCCCCGTCAACAGCACCCGGACCATGTTGGCCGGCATTAGCGAAGCGGTGGGTGAGTTTGCTTCCGGAAAGCAGGTATTGCGTCGCCCAAAACAATATCTGCAACGGCTGGCCGCACTTGTGAACAACACATTGGAAAAACGCGAAAGTGGCGGGTCAGGCATATTCGGTCTGATTGACGCTAAACGAGGCAAACTGTATTACCTTTCGGCCGGGCATCCTTTGCCTGCCGTTTTTCTCGAGAACAAACTCTTGAAAGTTAAAAATGCGGGTGGAACGTTTTTTGGTAGTTTTCCAAAGGCGCCTAAAGACTATTCCGTGGGATGCCTAGACCTAAGACCGGGCATGGTCGTGAAAATGTGGACCGATGGCATCCCGGAGCGAAAAGTCAAGGGAAAGCAAGCGGACTTATCTGACCCGCTGGATGAGCATTTCGCATCCCTTGCAGACGCCGGTCATGATGCCAAAACCATCGCTCACGGAGTTGTTCAGGAGGCCGAACGACTTTTCGAGGGGCGAGTCTTTCCGGACGACGGCAGTGTTTTCGTCTTCCGCTACCATGGACTCCCTCGTCCGCCGAAATCGAGGCAAAAAAGCCGCGTAAAATAAATCGCCATCTGCCGATTTGGCCAAAAAGCGGCCGGCCTTTACTTGGCCACGATCTTGACGATGACTTTCTTGCCACTGGACGGCTTGGAAGGCACGTACGTGCTCGTCGTCGTGGTGCGGGTGACTTGAACCAACGGGGACGGAGCCGCCGGCGCCGCGGGGGCCGGGGATTCACGCATGGGTTGGGGTGACTGCGACGTGCGGTAGTTCAGCAACCCGTCCGCGATGATTGGAAGGCCGCCGGCCAACGCGGCCAAATACAGCGCGTTTTGGCCCACGCCGGGAAAGTTCGCCAACAACAAGATCAACAACACCAGATTGGCCAAAGCGCCTCCGGCGTAGATGAGCTTGGACTTCGGCGTCCACCACAACGCCGTCAAGGCAAAACCGATAGCCGTCAACAGGATCCAACCGTGCAGGTAAACATAAGGCGCGATGGCCGCGGGCAACAAGCGGTAATAGTTGGCCCAGTTCAGCAGCATGCCGCCGACGATGATGACCGTCCAGAGCTTGACGACCTTGTTCTGCATGGCAGCGGGAAACCATTTGTACGCCGCCACCAGGGCAACGGCCATCAAAACGGTCCACAACTGCAACGCGGACGTGGTATACGTCTGGCCAAAAAAGCGCAGCGGCAGGCTAGACAACACCCAACCCAAAGCGACTAATACGCCCCACAACGTGATGATTCTTCCTGCAATGCTGATGTTCATGCGTTGAACCCCTCCCGCAAAATTGGCACGAACAGAGGTAGGTTGACCGGTTAAAAAACGTCCCGTTGGGCTACCGCAACGCCGACGCCGGAACCGACGGCGTCACCCAGCCCCACGGCATAAGTGCAGCGGATTCCCTTCCTTCTTTTTTTCTTTTCTCCTTTTTCCGGATGGTTTTTGTCGCAAAAAAATCCTTAATAAACGACCGGGTCCAACGTTCTAAAACCGTACAACCAGTTCCGACGCGGGCCCGTAGTCGAAGCCCATCTTTTCTTTCTTGGAAAGAAAGAAAAGCTATGGCGCCCCAAAAGAAAGAACCATAGAGCGCTGCGAATCAGAAACGGGCCCGTAGTCGAATGGTAAGACGTCACTCTCACACAGTGAAAATCGCCGGTTCGATTCCGGCCGGGCCCACTGCACAACATTCGCTTATTTGAGTTTATAGTAGTTCTCGAAGGCGTCACGCTTCTTGCGTTCGCCGTACTTGATTTCGGCCAATTTGCCCAACACGGCGCCCGACGTGGTGCGGTCCGTGTAATCGAACACGTCTTTTTGATCCGGCTTTTTCTCGGCCTTGAACAGCGGCCCAAAACGGAAGGCCAATACGACGACCAAGGCGATGGCCGCGATGCCCAACAACGGCTTGAGCCACGCCGGGAACGTGCCGCGGTCGACCTGGACGGACAATAAGCCGGCGCCCAGGATGATCAACGCCACCAGCACGACGAACTGCAGCTTGTGCAAATCCAACGCCGACGCCATGGATGCGCTTAGGGATGCGGTAAAGAAAAAGCCTTTGCGGGGCGCTTCATGCGGACGCTGAGGCATTGAAAAAATAAAAAAAAAGCGCAAGAAACCGCTTAGGCGTTTTGTTTCTGGCTTTCGGCGTTCTCTTCGTCGAACGCGTCGTCCGCTTCGGCCTGCTTTTCCTCGTCTTGAGCTACGGCTTGGTTTTCCGGTTTGACCGTTTCTGCCGGTTGCGCCGGAGCGGGTGCCGGTTGGGCCGGTTGAGTGCCTTGGGTGGCCGGTGCCGGCGCCGGTTGGGATCCGTACGGCCGTGGGCGGTTGAAGAATTGCTTGTTGCGTTCGCGCTCGCGGCTACGCTCATTTTGCTGCGTCTTTTTCTGGTAGATGCGGAAGTGCTTGCCGCAGGACGGACAGTAAGAAAATTCGCGCGTCAGCATGCGCGTGTATTGCTCGTCCGCGACTTCATCGCGGTCCAGGGGATTGGTGAACACGGGTTTTTCGATGGTCACGGCCTTGTCGCGACGCACCTGCCGCCCGCACTGGGCGCACGTAATCATGCGTTCTCGTCCACGACCCATTATCCATCACCTGAATTTCAAAACAGTTGGTATAGTCCAAAAAACGGCCCGAAGCTTGACTGCCTCCAATAGACCGCAAATAAGGAAGGTTAGATTGGAAAAACGGTTTAAAAAAGGCACGTTTTTGCCCGGTTGCAAGGTGGTTGGCCGGCCTACGACGAACGGCGCGGTAATGGTGTTTCCAGGAATTGACCCAACGGGTTCGAAATGGCGTTTTCAAGGATGACCAGGGAGGCATGGTCGCGCACCAGGCCTGGAAAGCGTTTCTCGACGCTGGAAATGAAGTCATGCAGCTGGCGGGGGCTCTGGACATGCACGTCCACCTCCAAATCCCAATCGCCCAATACGCGAACCAAATACGCCACGTGCGGATCGCTTTCCAAATACCGTACAAAGTTTTTTTCCTGCTGCGGCGTCAGGTTCTGCAGCCAAAAAAAGACCTTGTGAAACTCAAAGCCGGCCGGCTGGGAGTCAAACCACGCGGAATAGCCTTGGATGACGCCTTTTTCCAGCAACCGCTTGAGACGGTACTGCACCGCTTCAGGGGTCAAGCGCAACGCTTGAGCCAAATGCGTAGTCGGGATACGGGCATCGTCGTACAACGCGGAGAGGATGCGGTAATCCGCCGCCGAAAGTTTGGCAGGCAGACGTGCCGAATCGAAACGGATGCGAGCGCGCCGTTCACCGCCCGCCAAGTACGTCGGCGGAAAATAGGATTGGTACATGCCCAACGTGATGGACTTGCGCTGCACAAAGGCGCCGAAGCGGTTCATGAACGACTCGACTTCGGCCTTGAACGCGGATTCGTCCGGAAGCGAAAACCGGAGGATGAAATCCCAGGCGCCTTCGCCCCATGCCACCCACTGCGTGGATCCGTGCGTGCGGTATGCCTGCATGAGCCGGCGCCGCGTTTCCACCGGCATGGCCGCCACATCGACGTAGAGGCGGAACGTGCGCAAACCCAACGCCGCGAGGTCCGGCTCGGCAAAAAGCGCCGAGACAACGCCGACGGTTTTCAAGGCATGGAGGCGGTTTTTGGCCGTGTCAACGCTGACGTGCGCGGCCGCGGCCATCACCGACAACGGCATCCGGCTGTCGCGGGCCAGCATCCGGATTATTTTTTGGTCGATTTTATCGAGTTTTATTTGAACATTATCCATTGAATCCAATTTATCTAAAAATTTGACTTAAAATACTTTGTTTTTTCGGTTATTTGCGGCTGAGTGCATTAAAAGCGCCGGGACGCAGCAAGACCCCATGTCGGATACGCCGTTGACCTGGATGGTGCTGGTCCTGGGATTGACGTTTGCCTTTCTTTCCGGAAACGGCCTGTCCAGCCCCATGCACGTCGGGTTGGGCGCATTGTTCTTGTTGCCATACCTGCTGGTGAACGCCTTGGCCGGATCGGCCGGCGGACTGGTCTTACCTATCCTGGTGTTGGTAGGGGCGATGGCGGCTGCGGCATTGCGCGGGTCTTGGTGGGGCAGTGTTTCCATTGCCGCCATGTGTTTTGCAGTAGTCGTTCTGGTGGTCTAACGCTGGTCTGGAAGAAAAGCGATGCAAACGCGTTGGGCCGCTGGATCCAGCCCACGCTGTCCATGGCGTTTTGGTCGGATTGGTCAAGCGTCGATGCCTATCCCAACACCGGTCTGCCGATGTTTTCCGGCGAGATGGCCCTCCTTAACGGGCATACAGTTATGCGCCAATCGGATTACGACGGCTTGGTCCGGCTTTCCAAAGACGCCGTCTTCCGCCAAGACGTCTCACGATTGCAAGGCGTTCTGGCGGTCGCCGAATCCACCCGGGTTGGACACGAGCGTATCGGGACGCAGTTGCGGCAAAGCGGTTTGGATTTGGATGAGGCATTGCAACAACTGTTTTCCTCGTGGAAGCGTTTGTGCATGCCGTGGTTGCTGTCGATTCCCATCACGCGCGTGGTCGAGGAAAGCGTCTTTGAATTGGCGGAACGCGAACACGTGCCCAGCGCGGCGCTGACGACGGCCTTGGCGCCTGACGCGACGTTGCTGACGCAACACCAACACGCGTTGCTGGAATTCAAAAGACGATTCTCGGAAGAAGGCATTAACGTTGGACCGGATGTTGATCAGACGTGGAACAACATCCAACGGCACCCGGAGCTGGCGCAAGCCGTGCGCCGCCACGTCGACGCGTTTGCCTGGGTCCACGTGCACAAATGCGAAGGGCCGGCATTGGACGTTGCGACGTTCCTTGAAAGCGTACGCACCGCCGAGTCTGCCCCGACCCCAACGGCAAGGGTGCCGCCATTGTCCGACGAACTTTCATTCCGCATTGGACTGCACAAGAACATGATTTTCGGCCGGCTGATGGCGGCCGACGTGTGCGACCGCGCCGCATTTTTTGCAAGGCCCTACTTGGAACAAGCGGCAAGAAAATTCGGATTGTCCTACGGCCAACTGATTTACTTGGCGCATTGGGAAATCCTCAACGGCTTGCAAGGGAACCCCATTCCCACGCCTGACGACATTGCCTTACGGCAAAAGGCGTTTGGCATCGTCCCGGAAGACGGAGCGCTTCGCATCATCGTCGGCGATGCGTTGGGGCAATGGCAGGACGCCGTCTTGGAAACACCCGATTCAACGCAGCAGACCCTCACCGGAATTGCGGCCAGTGCAGGACATATCCGGGCCACGGCGTGCATCGCGTTTAACCCGCGGGACGCGCAAGCCTTGCAAGACGGCCAAGTGCTAGTGACGCCGCAGACCACGCCGGGCTTCGTGCCCTACATGCGCAAAGCATCGGCCATTGTGACGGACGAAGGCGGCATCACGTGCCATGCCGCCATCGTCAGCCGTGAGCTAGGCAAACCGTGCGTGGTAGGCACGAAGCACGCGACAGCGGTGTTCAAGGACGGCGATTGGCTCGACGTTGACGCCACCGCCGGCGTGGTGCGCAAAGGCTGATGGCGGATGCGAACGTGGACCTCCTAGCCGGCCTTGCCTTGGCCGCGTTGGCGTACTTGGCGTGGAACGCGTGGCGCAAGGACGTACCGCCGATACGACCGCCGTTGGAACGGGCCGTTGACGTGCACGGCTGACGATTCTTGGATTTGCCTTCACAGGCGGCGGACGTTGCCCAACTTGAGACCCGACAAAAGGTAAGCGTCGGCGTTGCGGCATGCCACCATAGTGTCCCGCGAACTGGGCAAACCAGGTGTGGTCGAAACGAAGCATGCGAAACACATCCTGCGCGCAGGCGAATCGATTAAAGTGGATGGCGCCTGCGGCCAGGTGAAGCGACAAAACCGCAAAGGGTGAATCACCTATTCGAACGGTCTTTCGTTATTTTTTCTGGTGACCAGTGGAACGATTGGAAACGAGAAATGCCCCGCCAGTGATTCTTTGAATTTTTGCGAATGTCTGAAACTCGTGCACGCTTCTAAGTCCCAGTCTAGCCGCTTCAAGGACTTGATCTTCCGGAAGATTGTGCCAGTGGATTGCTCGGCGAATTTCGACTTCTTTTTCCGCACTTCCTTGCCCGATTTTCCGAACCTTTTCTCGAAATTCAACCGTTTCATTCACTCGCCGAAGCGCATATTGGTACATCTTTAGGTGGGCTTTGTTTTTGCCCGGCATTTCACGATATGCCTCGGCTAGGTCTGCAGCGGATGCCGGAGTTATTTTTGCCACTTGGATTAATGCTGGAATGTGCCTTGGTTTTATGTCGAAACTAGACAATTGTTGCCGAAGTTCAAGTTCACTCCTCAAGCTGAAGCGTTCCATAGCATCACTTACGCGTTTCTTTCTTTAATTGGAACTCTTTGACTTTTCCCAGCTTCATCCCCGATAGGAGGTAAGCGTCGGCGTTGCGGCATGCCGTCTTGGTGAGAAAGCGAACGAGGTGGGAATCCGGGTTGAACGCCCGGCCGCCGACCAAGTCGCCGAAATGGGGGAAGATGACGAATTTTTTGCCGTTTTGTTTGCCGACGATCCAGACTTTTTGTGTTGACGCGTGTTTGCCGTGCCCGATTTGGGCCAAGGCGTGTTCGTGGCCGAAGCACAGAGTTTTTGCGGCTTTCAGAAGCGTCGCATCGGGCATGGCGTGCCCGTGCAGCAGCAAGGTTTCCCCATAAAGAAAGCCCTCCGGCGGCGCTACGTGGATGCCGATGCAGTTTTCGATGTCGGAGTCGTGGTTGCCCTTGCATACGATGACACTTTTGGTTTTGAGCAGGCGGAAGAAGGCGTTGAGCATGCGCTCTTCGGTGTCCTTCATGCCGTAGACGTCGTGCTTCAAGTCGCCTAAGAAAATGACCGTTTTGGTCTTGGTTTGTCTAAGCAAGGCGTTGATGCGTTCGGCGACTTTTTTGTACTGCAAAGGAAGGTTGTAGCCCTTGCGCTGCAGCTCGTACTCGATGCCCAAATGCACGTCGCCGACGACCAAGGCATAATCCAGAACGGCCGCCGGTTCGTCGTAGATGAATTTGAGGTCCATGGATTTCGAAATCCTTCTTGCCTGAGGCATATGAGATCATTATTTTTGCCCAACAACCCATATATTGCCCGGGGCACCCACCGTGGTTTCCGTTCATAGAAAAGCGGGGTTTTTTGCATGACGTGGCTGGATTTGACGATGGTGCTGGACGAAAAGACGCCGGTTTATCCGGGGGACGCGCACGGCGAATTTTCGTGCATGGCCCGAGTCGAAAAAGAGGGCTGGAACGCCATGCGCATGACGTTCAACTCGCACTTCGGCACACACATGGACGCGCCGCTGCACATGGTCGAAAACGGCAAGAGCCTGGACACGTATGCACCGGAGCGCTTCGTCGGAAAAGCCGTGGTGTTGGACGTCCGCGGCCGCGGCGTCATCCGTCCGCAAGACTGTGATTTGGACCGCATGACGCCTGGCGACTTCGTCTTTTTCCTCACAGGCCACTCGGACGCGATGCATGAGGCAGAATACTATAAGACCAATCCGGTCCTGTCGCCGGAAATCGCGCAGGAATTGGTCGACCGTCGAGCCGGCATGGTGGGCCTGGATTCCTGGACGCCGGACAACGCGCCGTACACGCTGCACAAACTGTTCTTCCGCAACGACATCCTGATTTTAGAAAACCTCGTGGGCCTGGAGCCGCTGGCAGGATTACGCACCGACGCCATCGTGGCGCCGCTCAAAGTGCGTCACGCCGACGGCGCGCCATGCCGCGTGTTCGCCAAGGTCTAGCGACCGGCTCCGGCCGCTTTGGTTTTTTGGGCCGTGGCTTTTGTGTTGGTTGCCGTGGGCCGTTCTTGGCTGGGGGGATTCAGGAGTTCCTGGATTTTACGTAGCGCTTCCGCCGCCAGGTGGTGGGGCCGGCGCGCGTTGCCTTGCGCCAACCAGTGCGGCATGAGGTCGGAACCGTTGGGTTTCTTGCCGTTGGCCGGCAGGGTTTCGTAGCCGGAAATCCAGATGGCCGACACGATGACGGCGCAATAGAGCAACGCCATCAACGCAAAGTCCGGAAGCAGTGGCCGGCCGTCGGCCGCATAATAGCCCCACAACCCGGAGAACGTCCCGCTCAACTCGGCCAATATTGAAAAGACGCAGACGAATGCGTATAACGCGAAGGGTTGCCGCACGGCCAGACCCAAGGCGTACAAACCGGCAAGAGCCAGTGGCGTGCCGACGGACAACGTCTGCGTCGCAAGGTTGGCCAGCAGGATGACGACGGTGGCGGACACGAATGCGGCGGTGAACGACACGTTCTTGGCCAATGGTTCTAGTTTGATGAGCCACCAGCCTAAGATGGCCCAACCCAGGCTGATCCAAAGCGGCGAATACACGGCGCCGTCGAGGCGGTACGACCCGGATGCCAAGTTGGCCGTTTCGAACACGCCGGAGAACACGGCTAGGACGATCATGAACCGGCGCAGTCGAATGTCGGAACGGTAGATGAAGACGAAGAGGAACAACGCGCCCAACAGCACGTTGGCTGCATCGTGTCCCACGTTTTGGACTAGCACGATGGTCAACGGGACGAAGGCCAACGGCCAGGCGTGGGTGGCCGCCAACACGGCAAACTTCTGGAGATGGTCCGCTGCTTTGAAAGGCATTAATTGATGGTGGTTCCGGAACTACTTATGAAATCAGGGACGTTGCTTTGTGAATATGCACAGAAAAGCGTCGGAAATCGGCAATGCATCTAATCAATGAAGACGGTCTTGGCCGGCGGAAAGCCGTTGAAGTAAGACGCCATGCCGGAGGTGTACGCACCCATGTTGGGACTCATGATCAGTTCCCCAAGCTCCAGTTCCGGCAGCCAGATGCTCTTGGCGATGACGTCGAACGAGTCGCACGTGGGGCCCGCGAGGACCGAGCGGAGTTTTCGGCCCTTGCTTTGCGGGATGAAGTCGAACTTCCAATCCGACGCGTGCATGTCACTGTACGAATGGTAGTAACCGTCGTCCACGTAGTACCAGATGAC
>Ga0080064_1005527_pt1 | contig 14681 bp, 15 predicted proteins | sample Subgrocontami54m_FD_69260 | JGI IMG/M metagenome (GOLD analysis project Ga0080064, IMG submission 69260) | Subsurface groundwater microbial communities from S. Glens Falls, New York, USA - GMW46 contaminated, 5.4 m (SPADES assembly) (version 2) ...
TCCGATCTATGAGATGGGGCCGGAAAGTCTGGTGCTGGTCTATGACGAGCTGGCACTGCCCTGGATGCAAATCCGGGTACGGCCAAAGGGTTCCTCGGCCGGTCACAACGGAGTGGAGTCTGTGATACGGAACGTGGGGAGTGAGTTTTCCCGGGTTCGCCTGGGAATCCACCCTGGCCAAGGGGTCGGGGATGGAGCGAAGTTTGTGCTGTCGCCAATCCGGCGGCCACAATGGAAAGAATTGGATGAGCTGCTGGACCAAGGGGCGCTGGCGGTAGAGTCCATAATTGCTGAAGGCGTCGAAAAGACCATGACGAGATTCAATCGTCGCGCCCAAGGCTTACAAACTGAGGATCAATGAGAATCTACGAAGAATTGTACATCGCAAAACCGGACGCGACCGACGAAGAGATCGACGCGTTTAACGGTCAACTGGAAGGCATCATTAAACAGGCTGGCGGCACCATCGACAAGGTGGACAAATGGGGTGTGCGCCGGCTGGCATATCGAGTGCAAAAGAAGTCGGAAGGCTACTATGTCCTGATCCAATTCTCCGCCGCCGCCGAGGTGGTACGGGAAGTGGAACGCCGCTTGCGCGTAACCGACATGGTGCTCAAGTACCTGACCGTACGCATCGACGAGAAACTGAAGTGGCTGGAAAAGAGGAAGAAGGCCAGGGCCAAGCGCGCCGCAAGGCGGCCGGCGCCGGCGGCGGCTCCGCCGGCTATGCCATCGGAGGCGCATGGACCTGTCCCGGGCGCCCCGGCCGGAGGTCCTGCGCCCGGAGCCCCGGTTCCCGATGCGGTGGACGCGGCACCAGAACAACAGGAAGGACAAGGAGAATAAGCCATGGCCGAATCCAGAGGCGGAAGACCAGTCAGTAATTCGATGCGGCCCACGGGCGGCGACAAGGCGGTCATGTCCAACAAGCGGCAGTTTTTCCGGCGGCGGAAAGTCTGCAAGTTTTGCGTGGATAAGATCGACTATGTGGACTACAAGGATGTGAGGCTGTTGTCTCAGTTCATCTCGGAACGGGGCCGGATTGTGCCGCGCCGCCTGTCCGGCGTCTGCACCCCGTGCCAGCGCCGTTTGAGCGAGGCAGTCAAGCAGGCGCGCAATATCGCGCTGCTGCCTTTTTCGAGCGGCAGATAAGCGAAAGGGCGCCGTCCGCGGCATGCCTGATTTGCTGCGGGCGACAGCCTGCAAGAAGCGTAAAGGGCGCCGTCCGCGCCCCCAAACGGGCCAGAAACACGCGGGTTAGCGCTGCGGACGGCAGCTCCGTTTTGCGCGTGTTACTCGGAAGGATCAAGGAGCAAGAAAATGGAAGTCATCCTCAGAGAAGACGTGGAGAAGTTGGGTGGGCGCGGCCAGGTAGTGAAGGTGGCCGCCGGATACGCCCGGAATTTTCTGCTGCCCCGCCGGTTGGCGGTGGCAGCCAGTGAAGGTAACAAGTCGATTGTGGAGCAGGAGCGCCAGGCTCACTTGCGGCGCGAAGCCAAGCACCAGCAGGAAGCCGCGGAACTCGGCAAGCTGTTGTCGGCGGTATCGGTAACCATCAAGAGCAAGGCCGGCGAGCAGGATCAACTGTTCGGCTCGGTCACAAGCAAGGATATTGCCGAGGCGCTGGAGAAACAGAACTTCACTATCGACCGGAAGAAGATCCAACTCGATGAACCCATCAAGCAGTTGGGCGAGCACAAGGTGAACGTCAAGCTGCACAGCGAAGTGTCGAGCGTGATCACCGTGCACGTGGTCAAGGAAGATTAGTCGGGACCATAGTCCATGGCTTTCTTTGACCTGACCGGGCAAACGGCGATCGTCACGGGCGCGGCCACTGGCATCGGTGAAGCCATCGCCCGCCGGTTGGCAGCCGCTGGCGCCACCGTGGCGGTTGCGGATCTGAACGCGGCCGGCGCAACGGCGGTTGCCGCGACCATTCCAGGCGCATTTCCGGTTACCGTGGACATTACCAGCGGGGAGTCCGTGCGCGCTGCCGTGGCTTCGGTGCTGGAAAAAACGGGCCGGATCGATGTGCTGGTGAACAACGCCGGCATCGGCGGCAAGGCTGCTCCGCTTTGGGAACAGACTGAAGAGGACTGGCAGAAGATCATCGGCATCAACATGACCGGAGTGTTCCATTGCGCCCAGGCGGTAATCGGGCACATGCGTTCCCGGGGCTATGGACGGATTGTGAGCATCGCCTCCATTGCGGGCAAGGAAGGCAATCCCAACATGACGGGCTATTCGGCCACCAAGGCGGCGGTGATCGGCTTTACAAAATCGCTGGCCAAGGAGGTGGCCACCGAAGGCATCTGCGTCAACGCGGTCTCGCCGGCCGTGATTCGCACCAAGATCCTGGAGCAGTTGACCGATGAGCAGGTCGACTACATGACGCAGCGCATTCCAATGCGCCGCACCGGGACGCCGGAGGAGATCGCCGCCGTGGTGCATTTCCTGGCGTCGCCGGACTGCTCGTTTGTGACCGGACAATGCTACGATGCCAGCGGCGGCCGGGCCACCTACTAGCGTGATTCCGATACCTGAACAATATGGCGAAACAGGCGCCTATCAGCTTCTCACGGCGGCCGCGCGCGGCTACATCGGTTTCGATCACCGGCTCTTGCACGCGCTGCTCGATGATGCCGGACGCACGATGCCCGATATTCTCCGCTTTGCGCTGGAGAACCGCGCCAATGACCGCGTGGACGTGTCGATGGATCTGATGCGGATCTTTGCGGCCCATCCGGATGCGGCCGCGCTGCCGTTCCTGATGAACGAGATTCGCCGCTATCCGGATGACGTTCCCGATGAGATGAGCGAGGTTTTGGTGCGGATCGGTGAGCCCGCACTCCAGCCTCTGCTTGCCTTGTATGCGGAACTGGACGAGGACGACCGGACGGAAATTCCCTTTCTGCTGGTTTCCCTCGGTGTGCGGGATGAAGGAATCGAGGAGATCCTGCGGCAGGCCGGGCAAGAGGCTCCGGAGGAAGCGCAGTTCCTGCGTGAGATCTATGATGACGCGGCGGGCGTCCGCGACGCGGTGGAGCCTTTCGATATCTGGCGCCTCTACACGGAGGAGGAGGACCCGGAATTGGAGCACCTCCCCGATTCCGAACGTCTTGCGTTTCTCGCCAGCGCGCATGCCCACCACCGCATGTTGGCGGCCGAGAGCTGGATCGGCGAGGATTTGACGCCCCAGCAGTTGGATCGCCTGCTCGACCTGGCGCAAAACGACCCGGACGCCGGAGTGCGCGGCTTTTGCTGGGAAGCCTTGGCGACCGAGGCGGAGAATGCGCGTGTTCGCCAACCGGCGATCGAACGGTTGCGCGGCACCGCCACACCGATGCTGGAACGTGTGGGACTGGCCGCCGCCTTGATTGACAAGCCGGAACTGAACCTGGTGAACGGGGCCCTGGTCGCCTGTTACGAGGAACCGGAGGTACGCGTGCGCGCCATGCGCGCCATGGTGCAGAGTTTCGACAAGACCTTTGCGCCCTACCTGGTCCGGCATTTGAACGATGAGAATATCGAAGTCCGGAGGCAAGCCGTACTCGGAGTCGGATTCCTCGACATGCACGGCGAAGCACCGGGCCTGGAAAAACTGTTCGACCATGACGAGTTGCGCTCGGACGCCCTGCTCGCCTACGCGCTGGCCGTGCCCTGCGACACCAACCGCGTGGAGATGCGGCGCTTGTATGAACGGATGGAAAAGCTGGCCGGCGGATTTTCCGAGGAAGACGAGATGGCGGCGCAGGCGGGCATCGACCTGCGGCTGCGAGTCCACGGAAAGGCCGCTCTGTTTGCCGCGGATGAAGAAGGCCATCAGCACCACCACGTGGAAGCAAAACAGGAAGAAAAAATAGGGCGCAATGACCCATGCCCCTGTGGAAGCGGGAAGAAGTACAAAAAGTGTTGTGGAGCCTAGACGCCCCTACTTCTGTTTCGCGATCACCTTATCCTTGATCTTTTCGTAGGTGGCGGCGGGAATGATTTTCTTCTGCACCAGTTCATTCTTTCCCTTGTAAGGACGGCCTTTGATGATCTTGTCCGATAATGCATCCCCTATCCCAGGCAAGCTCATCAGCACCTGTTTGGGGGCTGAGTTCAAATCAATCAGGTCCGCCACCGCCTTGGCGGCCTTGCCGGCATTTCCCTTCGGCGTCTGCGGCGCGGCACAGAGACAAACAGCGGCCAGAGCCAGAACGGCGATTCGCAAAAGTTTCATTCGAGAATTATAGCATTACCGATTGGTGCTACTGATTTGAAATCGGGAGGGAAAAGCGGGCGCCTATTGGGTGATGAGGGGTGAGGGCGCCCGCTGTCGTAACGGGGATGTATTTATAACGACGCAACCCTGGCCGAGGTTACCCGCCTCAAAAACTTTTTTTGAATCCTTGACAGGCCCCATTCATTGGGCGTATTCTGAAGGCGAACAGAAAGCGAACATCAAGGAGCCACCTATGTCCTCCCACATCCGCATTGGAGTGGCTGGCTGGGATTTCCCTAGCTGGCAAGGCGTTGTCTATCCGAATCCGGCCCCGCGCGGCTTCCACCCCCTCGATTTTCTCTCGCGCCGAGTGGACATGGTGGAGATTGCCTCCAGTTTTCATCAATTTGTACGTCCGGAGTTGAGCCTCTTGTGGCTCTCCAAGATCGAACGAAACCCGCAGTTTCAGTTCACCGCGCGGCTCAATCGCGAGTTTACGCACGAAAGGAATCCGGATCCTGAGCTGCTCGCCCGGTTCAAGGCGGGCATGATGCCGCTCCAAAAGGCCGGACGCCTGGGCTGCCTCTTGATGCAGTTTCCGAATTCATTCCGGTTCACGCCGGAGAATAAGGAATTTTTAATACAATTGCGGCGGAATCTGAGCGAGTTTCCGTTGGCGGCCGAATTGCGGCACGACAGTTGGACAAGCCCGGAAGGACAGGGAACGCTGATCGATTATCATGTGGGGTTTGTAAACTTGGACCAACCCGCCGCGCATCGTGCCACGCCGGCCACGTCCTGGCTTACCACAGGGATTGGATATGTCAAACTGCACGGGCGGCGCGGCGGGGCTGGATTTGCGGCGTTTGACGACAGGGGGATTGGCGAAGGTGGAAACGATTACCTCTACAACCCCGCGGAGCTGGCCGACTGGAAGCTGCGCCTGGAACGGGTGAGCGGCTTTGCGGAAAAGACGTTCGTGGTTTTTGCCAATAACGCGGGCGGCAAGTCGCTGATCAACGCCTTGCAGATGGAGTCTATCCTGGGCCAAGGCCTGAGCACCGCAGTAGTGCAAAAAAACCAGCGAAGCACCCATCGGGAACGGCAGCCGCGGCTTATCGAGCGATCGGCAGCCTGAATTAACGCCGATAGGCCGGACTATTCAAGTGCGTCCACCTTCACTGCTATTTTCTCGCGCAACTCTTTTTCGTCCTCCGGAAGGCCCGTACTGGCCCTGCCGGGCAGTTGGGAGCGAAGTTCGGCATACGGGAACGGATTGGGTTGCCCGGTGAGATGGAAGCCGAGAAGATCCGCGATCAGGGAAGCCCAGTAGACGATTGAGGTGAGGGAAGCATCGCCGGGCTTGGGTTCATCGTGGTGATATCTGGCGGCGTTTTGGATCTCCTCCGGGAAATTCCATTGCTGGGCGAGCCAGGCGCCGGCCTCGCAGTGATCGACGTCAAACTGGGCGCGCTCGACCAGGCGCAGATCGAAGGAATTTTCGTCCGTGACCACCAAAAGGTTGGCGTACTCGTTGGGGTAGTTGACCATGAGACCGAGCAGGCCAATGTCATGCAGAATTCCGGCCGTGTAGGCGCGGTCCGTTTCAATCCGCATCGCCTTGGCGATCTCCTCGCACAGGATGGCCGTGGCAATGGAATGACGCCAGCAGCGGCGCAGCGCGGCAATCCTCATGGCGGGCTTCAGATAGGAGCCCATGGAAATGGCCATCGCCAGCGAGCGCATTTGATCGAATCCCAACAGCAGTACCGCCTGCTGGAGACCGCTAACCTGCGCCCGGAGCCCGTACAGCGGGGAGTTGGCGCGGCGCAGCACCTCGGCCGTAAAGGCGGCATCGGACCGGAGCAGCTCCACCAGTTTATGGATCTGGGCCTCGTCGTTGGAAAGCAACTGAAGCAGCTTGGTGGTAATTGGCGGGAAGACCGGCAGCTCGCGTAGCGCCCATGGTTTGGTTTCTTCCGTACCGGAAGCGGGTTCCGGTGTAGCGACTGGCATGCGTTCACCTCTCTGGTTCACGTATCGGCAGCAGCTTCCGAGTTATGATTTTTCTCATGGACGGCATGTTGATACTGGCTTCCGCCTCGCCGCGGCGCGCTGGGATTTTGGAGGCGGCGGGCATTCCCTTTACGGTCCGTGTGGCCGACGTGGAAGAGGTTCGGGGACATAGCGAGGCGCCGGAGGACTACGTAAAGCGCCTGTCACAGGCTAAGGCGCGGGCCGTGCGCCTCCATCCCACCGAGACCGTATTGGGCGCCGATACGATTGTTCTCATTCGGGACGACAAGGGCGTACCGGCGCTTTTGGAGAAGCCGGCCGATGCCTCCGAAGCCCGCCGGATGCTGGCGCTGCTTTCCGGACGCGCTCATCAGGTGATCACCGCCATTTGCCTGCTCCGGGGCCGCGAAATGATTTGCGAGGCGGAAACCACGACAGTCCATTTTCTTCCGCTGACCAGCGGCGACATCGACGAGTATGTAGCCTCGGGCGAGCCGTTCGGCAAGGCCGGTGGTTACGCCATCCAGGGCTTGGCCGGCAAGTATATACACCGCGTGGAGGGTTGCTATTTTAACGTCGTCGGACTGCCCATCTCGCGCGTCTGGAGGCACTGGAAAAACTGAGGCCGGCCGAACTGCAAATGTTACAATGAAAGACTTTGCCAACCAAGTTTAGGGACACTGTATTGCCAGCCGCAACATCCTGTGTGGAGCGCGCGGGCCGCTGGTTTCTCGAATCCGGAATTCAGGAACCGGGCGGCGGCGTGGCCCGCTACTATCTTGCCTCCGAGAAGCGGTATCTGCCGGTATCCACCGAAATTACCGGCTATGCCGCCAGCGCCTACGCCTACCTGTATCAGGTCACCGGCGCCGCTGTTTATCTGGAAGCGGCCCGCCGGACCACGCATTTCCTTACACAGAAGGTATGGAATCCGGACTTGCAGACGTTCCCGTTTGAGTCAGGCGTCCGATCACCGGGATATTTTTTCGACTGCGGCATCATCGTGCGCGGGCTGCTCGCGGTTTGGCGGCAGACCGGAGAGCCCGAGCTTTTGGAAACGGCGGCGGCCTGCGGCCGGAGCATGGCGCGCGACTACTTGACGCCCGACGCGATTCATCCGGTGATTTCGCTGCCGGAACGGACGCCCTGGCCCTACGAAAAGCGGTGGTCGCGCGAGCCGGGCTGTTTCCAATTGAAGTCGGCCATGGCGTGGCGCGCATTGGCTCGGGTCACTGGCGAGCCGGAATTTCTGGAATATTGGGAAAGGGCGCTGCGGATGGCCCTGGACAACCACGAAGAGTTCCTGCCCGGCAGCGAGGATCCGGAGAAAGTAATGGACCGGCTGCATGCCTACTCCTATTTCATGGAAGCGCTTCTCAGTGAGGCGGGGCGGCAGGAGTGTGACTCCGCGCTCGGGGTTGCCATCGGCCGGACCACCCGGTACCTGCGCGAGATTGCGCCCTGTTTTGCGCGCTCGGATGTCTACGCGCAGCTGCTGCGGGCGCGTATCCATGCGGCCTCGCTCGGGGTCTCTACGCTGGAAGAAGCTGCAGCCCTGGAGGAAGCCGCGGCGGTTGCCTCATTCCAGTTTGAATCGAAGGACCGGCGTCTGGGCGGCGGATTTTGTTTTGGGCGCAAACCGGAGGGGCTGCTTCCGTTTGCCAACCCGGTATCCACCGCCTTCTGCCTGCAGGCGCTGGAGATGTGGCGTCAATACAAGGGCGGCTCCTTTTCGCCGGACCTGGAAGTCTTGATCTGAGCGAGCAGGTCCAGGTTGCCTTCGCCAGCGGGTCAGAGGACCTGGTGCCCACGCTGCTGGAACAAATGCGCCTCCTGCGGCCGGACCTGCCCCTGTACGTCGTTTCCGAATTTCCCGTGCAGGATGGGCAATGGATTCCCTACCATCCGGGCCGCAGCCTTTCCCGGAACCTGGAGCAGTGCCGCTGGGTCCTGCGCGGCAAGAAGATCCGCCTGGCGGGATTGATCCTGCAGCCGCGCATGCCCTATTGGGGGCTGCGCCTGATCGCCCTCAGGATCGGCGGGCTGCGGACGGTTTTCTTCAACGAGAACCTGGATCACTTCATGCTGCGTCCACGTTCGTTCGGCGTGATGGTGCGCCACCTGCTTTGGCGCGCAAAAAACCTGGTGCGCTGGGAGCTCAGCCCGGGCGGCGCCACCTACACGCTCCTGTGGCGGCTCGCCCATCCCAAGGCTTTCCTGCGTCCCTGCCTGCTCCGTATGGGGCGCTTGGCCGGACTCTGGACGAAATGGCAGAAATCGATGCGAACGCGGGCCCCCCTCCCGCTTCCCAAAGCGGACCGGGTGGAGCCGGGCATCTCCGTGATTGTGCCGACGCGGAACGGCAAGCACCTTCTCGAGGAGCTCCTGCCGGGGCTGCTCCCTGAGCTGGCCGGACGCGACTGGGAGCTCATTGTTGTGGACAACGGCTCTGAGGACGGCACCGCGGAGTGGCTCGAAACCCACTACCGGAACGTTACGCTGGTACGCCATCCCATCGCGCTGTCATTTGCCAAGGCAGTGAACTTTGGCATCGCCCGAAGCCGCCAGTCACATGTGCTGATGCTGAACAACGATATGGTGGTCGAGCCGGGATTCCTGGCGGCGCTTGAGCAGGCATTCCACGCCGTCCCGGATCTGTTCTGCGCCACCGCGCAGATCCTGTTTCCACCGGGCGAGCGGCGTCAGGAGACCGGGAAGGCCGTGATGCCCACACACCCCGGGAAGATGGATTTTCCCGTGCGCTGCGAGCTGCCGCTGGAGGGCGAGGACCACAGCTACGTGCTCTATGGGAGCGGCGGCTGTTCCCTTTTTGACGCCGTGAAGCTGAAGCAGTTGGGCGGTCTCGATGAGGCCTACCAGCCGGCCTACGTGGAGGATCTCGACCTCGGCTTCCGTGGCTGGCAGCAAGGCTGGCCAACCGTGTTTGTCGCCGGCGCGAAGGTGGTTCACAAACATCGCTCCACCACGTCCCGCTACTACAGCGAGGATGCGCTCGCGCGGGTCCTGGAGCGCAACTACCTCCGGTTTCTCTCGAGCGCGGTCCGCGCGCCGGATGTATTCGGCCGGTTGTGGGGAGCCTCGCTGGAACGCTTGAATGCGCGCGCCGCTCAGCAGGCAGGCGACGCGGTGGCGCAATGGGCGCTCGGCCAATCCGTGAAAACGCTCGAGTGGGCGCAGCACCCCGGCGGCGTCGTGGAGCCGGAAGACCGTATCCTCGCTCTGTGCAGCGGCGATGTCGCCCTGTTTCCGGGAAGAAAGCCAACTGGACGCCCGGTGGTCCTGGTGGCAAGTCCCTACCTTCCGTTTCCCCTTTCGCATGGAGGCGCGGTGCGTATGTTTAACCTCATGCGGTGCGCGGCTCAGCAATACGATCAGGTATTGGTCGCCTTCGCCGATGAACTGGCCCCGGTTCCGGCGGAGCTGCTCGCGCTGTGCCAGGAAATCGTACTGGTGCGCCGGCATGGCAGCCATTTGCGTCCGCTCACCTCGCGTCCGGACACCGTGGAGGAGTTTGACTCGCTGGCCTTCCGGGCGGCGCTGGTCCGGAGCGTGCGCAAGTGGAAACCCGAAGTGGCGCAGCTGGAGTTCACGCAGATGGCGCAGTATGCCGGCGAATGCGATCCGGCGCGAACAATCCTGGTGGAACACGACGTGACGCTGGATCTTTACGCGCAACTGCTCGAGCGCGGCGAGGACTGGGAAACGCGGCAGCAGTATGAGCGCTGGGTCCGGTTCGAACGCAAGGCCTGGGGCGAGGTGGACGCCGTGGTGGCCATGTCGGAAAAGGATCAGCGCTCGGTGCGGGCAAGGCGCGTCGCTTGCCTGCCCAACGGCGTCGACCTGGAGCGATTCACCGCATCGGCCGCCGAGCCCGAGCTCGGGCGCATCCTCTTCATCGGATCGTTTGCCCACCTGCCGAATGTGCTGGCGGTGGACTTCTTTCTGCGCGAGGTGTTCCCGCTGCTCCACTGCAGCCTGCACGTCATTGCCGGGTCCCGGCATCAGTATTTCCTGGACCGCTATCAGGATCGCGTGCGGCCCCCTCTGCGCCAGCCCGGCGTGGAGGTGGAGGATTTCGTCGCCGACCCTCGTCCGGCCTACCGGCGCGCCTCCATCGTGGTGGCGCCTCTGTTGGCCTCGGCCGGAACCAACATCAAGGTGATGGAGGCCATGGCCATGGGCAAAGCCGTGGTGAGTACGCCTTCCGGAGTCAACGGGCTGGAGGATCTGCGCGACGGCCACGATGTCGTGATCGCGGCAACGGGCCCGGCAATGGCCCAGGCCATCGAGCGTATTCTGGCCAATCAGGGCCTGCGGCGGCAACTCGAGCAAAACGCGCGCCGGACGGTGGAGCAGCGCTACGGGTGGCCCGCCATCGCAGAGCGGCAGAGTGAGCTTTACGAGAGCCTGCGCGCCAGCACGGCGTAGTCCAGGCTCGCAAAAAAGACGCTGCGGAAATCTTCGGGCAGCGCCGCCAGCGCCGGCATCGAGTCTATCGCCGGGGCAAAGCGCTGTATCTCGATTTGACCAAAGCCGGACTCCTCCACATAGAAGGCGAGCAGCGGCGGCGGAATGGGCCGTGTATGCGTCGGATCGAGGAAGAAGTGCGTGCTGAAGATCGCCAGGCACTCGGGGTTCGGCGTCTCCAGCCCCAGGCGTCCGCCGGGTTTGAGCTTGGCATGGGCGAGCGCTATGAGTTCCGGCAGCCGATGCGGCGGGAGATGCTCGATGACCTGTGCGCAGAAGACGCCGTCCAGGCTTTGGTCGCCGAGAGCCGCCAGATACGCGAACATATCCGCCTCTTCCGCCTCCAGACCTTTCTGCCGGCACAGCGCCACCAGTTCCGGGCTAAGCTCTACGCCGCGCGCCGGAATGTCATGTTCCCGCATCAGCTCCAGGAATTCGCCGCGCCCGCAGCCCAGGTCGAGCACGTTCCGGCAGCCCTGAAAGAAACCGGCATAGCGCTGCTGCCCCGCCCGTACATACTCCTCCGGACCCCGGAACTTCTCTGAGAACTTCAAATAGTCAAAGGCGGGCGGCGCATTTTCAGCCGTGCTGTGGGCAGCCGGGGCAGGATTGAGAGCGGCGCGCTGGCGCACCAGCCGCAGTTCATTGTGAATCAGGGATTCATACTCCAGCCGGATCCGTTCCAGGTCCACCCACAACCGCTTTTGCACGTCCGCGGCGGCCATGTCCAGCCGGGCGGTGAAGTCGCCGTGCTGCGCCCGTATGAGATCCCGGAAGCTGTTTTCCGACAGCAGGGCGCGATGATGCTCGGCCGCTTGCAGGTCCGCCAGGCTCCGCAGGTAGTAGGTTTCGTTCTTGGCCAGTTTGGCTTCCCACTCCTCGCGCCAATGCTGCCAGTGGGAAGTCGTGTCGTGCATTTGCTGCGCATCGACGGAAAAGCGGGCCAGCAGACGGTTGTTCTCCTCCAGCGCCGCCAGCACCGCCTCGATGGAAGCGACAACAGCCCGGTTGAACTCCACCTGCTCCCGCACGTGCCAGCCCAGAGACCGCGAGACCATGCGCTTGCAGAACTGGACCACGGAGTTGACCAGGCCGCCGGGCCTGGGATTCACCGTGCCGATGGAGGCCACTTTTCCTTGCGCGGCGTCGCGCGCCTGCAGGATCGGCAGCAGGTCCGGCAGTGGCACCCCGCCGGCGGCGGTGGAGGAGTGGCGGTCCGCTATCTGCTGGCGGATCTCGCCCAACAGCGAGGCCAACTCGGCCATCTTCTCCTGTCGCGCGCTAGCGCTGTTTGCCATGTTTCCGGCTCCAGGAGGCCGTGACTTTCGTGGTGAGGCCGCCGCGCGCGGCAAAGTCTCCGGTCACGGTGGCGCGAACGGGTTTGCAGGACTTGACCACATCGGCCAGGAACCGGTTGACGATGTTCTCCTGAAAGATCCCGAGACCGCGGTAGGCCAGTTGGTACATCTTGAGCGACTTCAGTTCCAGGCAGAGCTTGTCGGGAGTGTAGACCAGGGTAATCGTCCCATGATCGGGCAACCCCGTGCGAGGGCAAACGGAGGTGAACTCGGGATTCACGATGGTGATCTCATAGCCGGGATACTGATTCTCCCAGGTCTCTATCTCCGGCAGTGCATCGTAGACGCCGGACCGGGCATGTTCATCGGTATAGAGCTTCGGATTTTTCGGCTTCATGCTTGTACCACCAGAAACCGCGCCAGCAGATCGAGAAACAGGCCGACGTCGGTCACAACCCCGACAGCCTGCCCTGTGCCCCGGTCACTCACCTTGGTGGCCACGGCGGGGTTGATGTCGACGCACACAATCTTGACCCAACTGGGTAGCATGTTGCCAACCGCAATGGAGTGCAGCATGGAACCGAGGCAGAGCACGAGTCCGGCGCCGGCCAGATGCGCGGCGTAGGCGTCTTGCGCCTCGTTCATGTCGGTGATGGTGTCGGGCAGTGGGCCGTCGTCGCGCAGGCTCCCGGCCAGTACAAAAGGCACGCCGGCCTTGATGCACTCATAGAGCACGCCGCTCGAAAGCGTCCCGTCGGCCACCGCCTGCGCGATGCCGCCGGAACGGTAGATGGCATTGATGGCGCGCATGTGATTGCGGTGGCCATGTTCCTGCTGGCGTCCATCGATCTGGCTGACCCCGAGCGAGGTGCCGAGAATGGCCGCTTCCGCATCATGCACGCCCAGCGCATTGCCGCTGAGCACCGCGTGTACAAATCCGCCGCGAATCAGTTTGGAAAGCGGAGGACCTCCCCCGGTATGCACAACGACGGGACCGGCCACCACTACGATTTTCAGACCCTGCTCCATGGTCTGCCGGCAAAGCGCCGCGGTCTGGCGTACGGCCGTCTCCACCTGCCGCTCACTGGAGATGCCATTGCTCATGAACGCGAATGAGAGCCGGTCCCGCTCCTTGGTTTCCGGCACAACGCGAATGCCGCGCATCCCCACCACCACCTGGTCCCCGGCGCGTACATCGCGCAGGCGGCGGCAGGCGGCCTGGTTGTCATTCATCACAATCAAGGCATCCATGCGTTGATGGGACACCGTGACCCAGGCATTGTTGCGCCGCACCAGCGTGCGATGGTTGGTGGTGGAGTAGAAATCCTCCGGGGCGCACCGGTCGCTCACCACCGTGGCCAGTTCCGCATCCCCGGTGTCCACCGGAGAGCAGCCGAGCCCCAACAACTGCGTCATCATCTGCTCCAAAACACTCGCAGAGGGGGCTTCAATGCGCAGGCGGAGGCGCGAGGGGTCGCTGTTGGTCTTGCCTATGTGGAAACGCTCGACCTCGAAACGGCCTTGGAATTCGACTACGGTATCGAAAATCTGCTCCATGATGTGAGAGTCAATGAGGTGGCCTTCGGCCTCCACATGCTCACTCACCGGGAGCGGGGTATTGGAATCTGGCATGCGTGCAGCTATTAGGATAGCGCAGGGCGCAGGCTCTCAACTAGCCCACATTTCTCACCAGTTTTCGTCGCGAGGCGCGTGAGAAGGCTGTGGATACGAGGCGCGCGAAGTCCAGCGCGCGGAGGCGTACTTGACAGTACGTCGAGCACGGTGGGCGAGCGCAACGAAGTAGACGCCGCCTTATCGCGCGTCGCAGCAGAAAGCTGGTGAGAAATGCGGGCTAGGAATCCGATTCCTTCTTGAACAGATTATCGAACGCCGCGCGCGCTCCGGCCGGGTTTCGCGGAGCTTCATTCACTGTCGGGCCGCCAGTGCCCGCGGCGGTGGAATCCCGGGCGACGGTGACACGAGGCGCGAACAACTCGCACTCATTGTTTTCATCCTTATAAGGGATGCGCACCGGGATCGGCTTCCTGCACTGAAACCGCGTCGCCGGCTCAAAATGCGCGCACTGCTTGCAACAATGCAGAGCGGCATTGCACTTGGGGCAGGAGCCTTTGAAATCGGCATCCGGCGAAAGTGTGGTGGAGCAATTAAAACATCGGGCGGCCACCACGGTCTGCACCATGCGGGGCAGGCGGGGGCCGGTGATGTCGAGGGGGGGCTTGGGGCCTTGCGGCCGGGAACGGTCATCCCGATCACGGGGAGAGCCGTCGCGGCCAGAGTCCATATAGCCGATTTGTTTGTACTTGCGATCGCCTTCCATGGCGCGGTTAGGTACTCCTTGATGTAATGAACGGTCGAAGCTCCTCAGCAGCTAATCTGTTGGGGAGAGGTCTGATCCGACAGGAAACGCCCGGAAAATAGTACGGCTGAAATCAACACCTTGGGTGAAACTCAGCCTACACTACCTATCTATCACGGATTGAAAGAAGAATCCAGCAAAAACTTTGTTAAAGGACTCCGAGCCTATTGGCTTCTTTTCCTTTATTATAGCAAACCTAGGGGAAACGGCTTAGGACCAGTCTTGTCCAATACAAGATGAGCCTGGAGAACAGGCCGATTCCAATACAAGATGAGCCTGAAGGGAGCCGAATGGG
>Ga0080064_1005530_pt1 | contig 14672 bp, 13 predicted proteins | sample Subgrocontami54m_FD_69260 | JGI IMG/M metagenome (GOLD analysis project Ga0080064, IMG submission 69260) | Subsurface groundwater microbial communities from S. Glens Falls, New York, USA - GMW46 contaminated, 5.4 m (SPADES assembly) (version 2) ...
AGCCGGGCGTGCTCTACAGCATCTTGAAGCCCTTCGCGGCCAACCGGCTCAACCTGACCAAGATCGAGTCCCGACCGACGAAACGTCGCCCCTGGGAGTACGTCAACTTCGTGGACTTCGAGGGGCATAGCGAGACCGAAAACGTCCGGAGCGTGCTGGCGGAGGTCCGGGAGCGCTGCCAGTTCCTGAAGATCCTCGGCTCGTATCCGGCCGCGTAAGGAGCATCCGAAATGAGTGCGTCATGGGAATCACTGGCCAACGATCACATCCTGGGCATCGCGCCCTACGAGCCCGGCAAGCCGATCGAGGAGCTCGAGCGCGAGCTCGGTATCAGTGACGTCATCAAGCTCGCCTCCAACGAGAACCCGCTGGCCCCGTCGGACCGGGTCATGAAGGCGATGCAGGCGGCGCTCACTCACATCAACCGCTATCCGGACGGCAGCGGCTACTACCTGCGCCAGGCCATCGCCCGCCGCCACGGCCTCACCTCCGACCACGTCATCCTCGGCAACGGCTCCAACGACCTCATCGAGCTGATGGTGCGCGCGTTCCTGCGGCCCGGGGAGGAGGCGGTGATCCCGCATCCCTCCTTCGTGGTCTACCCGATGATCGTGCAGGCGGTGGGCGGCATCCGGGTGGTGGTGACGCTCAAGGACCAGCGCCTGGACCTGGAGGCGATGGCCCGCGCGATCACCCCGATGACCAAGATGGTGTTCATCGCGAACCCCAACAACCCGACCGCCACCATCGTGACCGCCGCCGAGGTCGAGCACTTCATGGCGCGGGTGCCCGACAAGGTCATCGTGGTGTTCGACGAGGCCTACATCGAGTTCGCGCAGGGGCCCGACTTCCCCGACTCGCTCGCCTACCTCAAGCAGGGGCGGAAGGTGGCCTCGCTGCGCACCTTCTCCAAGGCGGCGAGCCTGGCCGGCCTGCGGGTGGGCTACGGAGTGGCCGATCCGGACTGCATCTCGCTGCTCAATCGCATCCGCCAGCCCTTCAACGTGAACTCGGTGGCCCAGGCCGCCGCGCTCGCCGCCATGGAGGACGATTCCCACGTGGTGGAGTGCCTGCGCATGATCGAGGCGGGGCGCGCCTTCCTCACCCAGGAGTTCACCGCGATGAAGCTGAAGTACGCCCCCTCGCGCGCCAACTTCATCCTGGTGGACGTGGGGCGCAGCGCCAGCGACGTCTTCCACTGGCTGCTCAAGGAAGGCGTGATCGTGCGGCCGATGACGAGCTTCGGGATGGAGAGCGCGCTGCGCGTCACCATCGGCACCCCCGAGGAGAACCGGCGGTTCGTGAAGGCGCTCACGAAGGTCCTCGCGGGAGCCAAGAGCGCGTGATCCGACGCCTCAGCCTGGTCGGGCTCGGCCTCCTCGGCGGATCGGTCGCGAAGGCCGCCCGCGCGCAGGGGCTGGCCGACGAGATCGTGGCGGTCGGCCGGGACCGGGCGCGCCTCGAGCCGGCGCTGCGCGAGGGCGTGGTGGATCGCATCAGCACCAGCCTCGAGGACGGCGTGGCCGGGGCCGACTTCTGCCTGCTCGCCACCCCGGTGGCCACGCTCACCGCGCTGCTGCCCGCGGTCTGGCAGGCCCTGCCCGCGGACGCGCTGCTCACCGACGTGGGCAGCACCAAGGCGGGGATCGTGGAGGCGGCGGAGGCGCTCGCGCGACGAGGCCGGCCGCTCGCCTTCGTGGGCAGCCATCCGATGGCCGGCTCGGAACAGAGCGGCTACGGCGTCTCGCGGCCGGATCTCTTCCAGGGCGCGACCGTGATCCTCACGCCCACCGAGCGCACCGACTCGCACGCGGTCAAGCGGGTCGGGGCCTTCTGGGAGGCGCTCGGCGCGCGGCTGGTGACCCTGGATCCGGTGACCCACGACCGCGCCACCGCCGCGGTCAGCCACCTGCCGCACCTGGTGGCCGACGCCCTGGTGGACGCGGTGGGACGCATGGACCCGCGCTTCTTCGAGATCGCGGGCCGGGGGTTCAAGGACACCACCCGCATCGCGGCCTCCGACCCGCAGATGTGGCGCGAGATCTTCCAGGAGAACCGCGCGGGCCTCGCGGAGGCGCTCGGCGCCTTCCGCGCCGCGCTGGACGAGCTGGAGCGTCTGATCGACGCCGGGGACGCGGCCGCCATCGAGGCCGCGCTCGACCGCATCCGTCGCACGCGGGAGACCGCAGTGTGAGGCGAAGCCGAAGGCGAGCCGAACGGATACAAGAGTGCCGTAAAGGTTGTGGTCGTAAACCTCCGAAGGTGACCCCCTGAAACCCGGGCAGCGCGACATCGTGGTCACCATCGACGGTCCGGCGGGCGCGGGCAAGTCCACGGTGGCCGCGGAGCTGGCCCACCGGCTGGGCTTCACCCTGGTCGACACCGGCGCCCTCTACCGCGGGCTCGCGTGGGCGGTGCAGGAGGCGGGCGTTGCTCTCGAGGAGGGCCCCGCGCTGAAGGCGGTGCTGGACCGGACGAGCGTGCGGCTCGACGGCGCGCGCCTCCTCGTCGACGGCCGGGACATCAGCGCGGAGATCCGCACCCCCGCGATCAGCCGGCTCACGTCGCGGTTGACGACGCTGGGCATGGTGCGAGATAAGATGACGCCCATCCAGCGGGGCGTGGCCGCGGCGGGTGGCGCCGTCCTCGAGGGGCGGGACACGGGCAGCGTGGTGTGGCCGGAGGCCGAGGTGAAGATCTACCTCGACGCCGATCTCGACACCCGGGCCCGCCGCCGGCGCGACGATCTGGTGGCGCGGGGCCTGGCCGGCGATCTGGAGACGGTGCGGGAGGACATCGCCCGGCGCGATCGCCAGGACATGGAGCGCACGCTGGCCCCGCTGGTGAAGCCGGAGGGCGCGGTGGTGGTGGACACCACCGGCCGCGGCGTCGCGGAGGTCGTGGACGGGCTGTTGCGGGTGATCGAGCAGGCGAGATGCTGTACGCGATCGTAAAGCTGATCGCGGTGGTGCTGATGCGCCTCCTGTTCCGGCTGGAGGCGGTGGGCCGGGAGCTCGTGCCCGCCACCGGCCCGGTGCTGATCGTGTCCAATCACGTGAGCGTGCTCGACCCACCGCTGGTGGGCGGCTCGGTGCCGCGGCCGGTCTTCTTCATGGCCAAGGCGGAGCTGTTCCGCATCCCGCTCTTCGGGCGGCTGATCCGGGCGCTCAACGCGCGCCCGGTGCGCCGGGACGGCTCGGACATGCGGGCGCTGAAGGCCTCGCTGGCGCTGCTGCAGGAGGGCCGCGCGATCCTGGTGTTTCCGGAGGGCACGCGGGGAGTGGAGGGCGAGCCGCCCCGTGAAGGCCGGCCCGGGGTGGGGATGCTGGCGGTGCTGAGCGGGGCGCCGGTGGTGCCGGTGTACGTCTCGGGGAGCGGGGCCGCGCTGCCCCGCGGGCGAGCGCTGCCCCGGCCCGGCAAGGTGCGGGTGACCTTCGGGCCACCGCTGAGCTTCAAGCGAGACGGCAAGAGAGCGGGTGACGAGGGACGCAAGGAGGCGTATCGTGAAGCGGCCCAGGAGATGATGCGCGCCATCGCGCAGCTCCGGGAGCAGCAAGGACGGTCCTGAGGTACGGCTGGGATGCCGGCCGCGGCAGGACGGCGCGGTCGACAATATATAGATAGATCCAAGGAGAGGTGCAGTCATGGACAGCGACACCAAGAAGTCGAAGGCCCTCGTAGGCGCAGCAAAGGAGGAGGGCGATGCCTCCGAGGAGAGCATGGAGTACTGGTTCAACCGCGGCGTCAGCGACGTCGAGGAAGGCGAGGTCGTCCGCGGCCGCGTGGTCGAGGTGCGCGATAGCGAGGTCCTCGTGGACATCGGCTACAAGAGCGAGGGCACGATCGCCATCGAGGAGTTCCGGCACGCGGGCAGCCTGCCCAAGGTCGGGGAGGAGATCGAGGTCTACCTCGAGTCCAAGGAGGACAACGAAGGGCTGATCGTCCTCTCCAAGGACAAGGCGGACAAGATCAAGGTCTGGGACCAGATCTCCAAGGCCCACGACAGCGGCACGCCGGTGGAAGGCCGGGTCGCCGAGGTGGTCAAGGGCGGGCTCGCGGTGGACGTCGGGGTGCGGGCCTTCCTGCCCGGCTCCCAGGTCGACCTGCGGCCGGTCAAGAACCTGGGCGCGATGGTGGGCCAGACCATCCGGGCCAAGGTCATCAAGCTCAACCGGCGGCGCGGCAACGTGGTCCTCTCCCGCCGCGCGATGCTCGAAGAGGAGCGCGAGGAGAAGAAGAAGCACACGCTCTCCGTGCTCTCCGAGGGCATGGTGCTGACCGGCACCGTGAAGAACCTGACCGACTACGGCGCCTTCATCGACCTGGGCGGCATCGACGGCCTCCTGCACGTCACCGACATGTCGTGGGGCCGGGTGGGGCATCCCTCCGAGATCTTCCAGATCGGCGATCAGGTCGAGGTGGTGGTGCTGCACTTCGACCGCGAGACCGGCCGGGTGTCGCTGGGCTACAAGCAGAAGTCCTCCGACCCGTGGGCCAACGTGGACGATCGCTATCCGGTGGGCGGCAAGGTGAACGGTCGCATCGTGAGCCTGACCAACTACGGGGCCTTCGTGGAGCTGGAGCCGGGCGTCGAGGGCCTCGTGCACGTCTCCGAGATGTCCTGGACGCGGCGGGTGCGGCACCCCTCGAAGCTCGTCAACGTGGGGGACACCGTGGAGGTCATGGTGCTCGAGGTCAACAAGGCCACCAAGCGGATCTCGCTCGGCATGAAACAGGTGGAGACGGACCCGTGGGCCACCATCACGGAGCGCTACCAGCCCGGCATGCGCGTGGAGGGCAAGGTGCGCAACCTCACCGACTTCGGCGCCTTCGTGGAGCTGGAGCCCGGGGTGGACGGCCTGCTCCACATCTCGGACATGTCCTGGACCCGCAATATCGGGCACCCGTCCGAGCTGTTGAAGAAGGGCCAGCCCGTCGACACCCAGATCCTCAACGTGGACCGGGACAACAAGCGCATCTCGCTCGGGCTCAAGCAGATCCAGCCCGATCCGTGGGACAGCGTGGCCCAGCGCTACCCGATGGGCTCGCGCGTCACCGGCAAGGTCGTGCGCCTCACCGACTTCGGCGCCTTCGTGGAGCTGGAGCCCGGGGTGGACGGCCTGCTCCACATCTCGCAGATGTCGAGCCGTCCCATCGCGACGCCCGCCGACATCCTGAACGTGGGCGACGAGCTGACCCTCATGGTGATCCGCGTGGATCCCACCGAGCGGCGGATCGGCCTCTCGCTGAAGGAGCTGGCCGCGGTGATCGAGGAGCCGGCGCAGACGGACGCCGGGCGAGGCCGGGGGCACAAGGGCCGCAAGCGTCGTGGTGGCGACGACTACGACGAAGAGGAGTAAGCCCGGGTGGCCTCGCGCGGCCGGGTCGCCCTCATCGCCCTGGGGGCGGGGGCGGGAGTCCTCGTGCTGTTCGTCTTCACGGTCTGGCTCCTCCTGACGGTTTCCGACGACGGCCTGCCCGGCGGCGCCAAGGTGGCCGTCGTGGAGGTGCAGGGCGTCATCGGGGTGGGGGCGGATCGGGGCCTCGACACCGAGGCGATCATCCGCACGCTCGGCGAGTACCGCGACGACCCCGCGGTGCGCGCGGTGGTGCTCCGCATCGACAGCCCGGGCGGCGTGGTCGCGCCCACCCAGGAGATCTTCACCGCGGTGCGCCGGCTGCGCGAGACAAAGAAGCCGGTGGTCGCGTCGCTGGGCTCGGTGGCCGCCTCCGGCGGCTACTACGTGGCGGTGTCCGCCGACCGCATCTTCGCCAGCCCCGGCACGCTGACCGGGTCGATCGGCGTCGTGATGCAGCTCGCCAACGTGGAGGGCCTGCTCAAGAAGGTGGGTGTGGAGTACGTGGTGGTCAAGGCGGGCGCCTACAAGGACGTGGGCAACTTCGCGCGGGCCATGACCCCGGAGGAGCGGCGGATCCTCCAGTCCCTCCTCGACGACGTCTACGACCAGTTCATCTCCGCGGTCGCGGAAGGCCGCGGGCTCGAGCCGCAGGCGGTGCGCGCGTTCGCGGAGGGACGGATCTACTCGGGGCGGCAGGCGCACGGTCTCAAGATGGTGGACGATCTGGGCGGGCTGGAGGACGCGATCGAGGCCGCCGCGAAGATGGCGGGCCTGCCCCCGAAGCCCAAGGTGGTGTATCCGCGCCGTCGGTTCTCGCTTCGCGAGCTGCTGCGCAACGAGTGGGGTCTGGGCCCGGTCTCGCGCTTGCTGCCGGCGATGGAGACCCTCCGGACGCCGCTGTACCTCATGCCCTAACCCGCCCGGCCACGCGTGGTGCCCGCTAACTACCCAGGTTGCTTGACAAACTTTCACGTGCCGTGGTACGGTCTCGTCGTCGACAGCCTGTCAGCGCCGGCCCTCTAAAGGGAGTCGCCCATGACGAAAGCGGAATTGATCGAGGAAGTGGCCAAGGTGGCGAGCTTGACCAAGAAGGAAACCGAGCTCATCGTCAACACCGTCTTCGACAACATCACGGACGCGCTGGGCAAGGGTGACAAGGTCGAGCTGCGCGGCTTCGGCAGCTTCCGCATCCGCCACCGGAACTCCCGCAAGGGACGCAATCCGAAGACCGGCGACAGCGTCAGCGTGCCCGAGAAGCGGGTGCCTTTCTTCAAGGTCGGCAAGCGCCTCCGCGAGCTCGTCAACACGTAGATCGAGTGGAGCGGCTCTGGGCGCCGTGGCGGATGTCCTATGTGTCGACCGCCGGGAGCCCCGAGGCCGCGTGCGTGTTCTGCTCGGCGCTGACCGCCGGTGACGACCGCCGGTCGCTGATCCTCCACCGCGGCACGCTGGCCTTCCTGATCCTGAACGCCTTCCCGTACGCTTCCGGGCATCTCATGGCCGTCATCACCCGCCACGTCGGCTCGATCGAGACGGCCACCGCGGAAGAGCTGGCCGAGGCGATGGCCCTCATCCAGAAGGCCACGCGCGCGCTCGACGCCGCGTATCATCCCGACGGGTTCAACGTGGGCCTGAACCAGGGACGCGTGGCCGGGGCGGGCGTGCTCGGCCACCTGCACATGCATCTCGTGCCGCGCTGGAGCGGCGACACCAACTTCATGCCGATGATCGGCGAGACGCGGGTGCTGCCCGAATCCCTCGAGGCCACGTACGATCGGCTGGCCGCCGCGCTCGCCTCCACGTGAGGGAAAGCCCCGCCGAGCTCACGCCGATGATGCGGCAGTACGGGGAGCTGAAGCGTCGCTTCCCGGACTACCTGCTGCTGTTCCGCCTCGGTGACTTCTACGAGCTTTTCTTCCAGGACGCCCGGACCGCCTCGCGGCTGCTCCAGCTCACCCTGACTTCCAGACAGAAGGGGGTCCCCATGGCGGGCATCCCGCATCACGCCGCCGACGGCTACATCGCCCGCCTCATCCGCGCGGGCCAGAAGGTGGCGGTGTGCGAGCAGCTCGAGGAGCCCGCCAAGGGACGCAAGATCGTCCGCCGCGACGTGGTGCGGGTCATCACCCCGGGGACGATCACCGACACCCAGTTCCTCGACGGCGCCCGCAACAACTTCCTGCTCGCCGCGCACGCGACCGCTTCCGCGGTCGGGGTCGCCCTCGTGGACGTGTCCACCGGCGACTTCTGGGTGGGCGAGGAGCCGGGGGCGGGGGCGGCGCTCCTCGAGGTCGCGCTCCTGCGCCGCCCCGCGGAGCTGCTGCTGGCCCAGAGCGCGGACCCGGCGTGGGTCGCGCGCTGGGCCCCCGCCGGTATCCCGGTCACCCGCGTGGACGGCGGGGCCTTCGGGGCCCGGGCCGCGCGCGAGATGCTCGAGTCGCACTTCCGCGGGGCCGGCCTCGACGCCCTGGGCGTGGGCGCCCTCACCGCCGGGCTGCAGGCGGCCGGGGCCGCGCTCGCCTACCTGCGCGAGACCCAGGGCGAGTCGCTGGCGCATCTCACGCGGATCCAGCGTCTGGTGACCGGCGAGGCGATGCTGCTCGATCCGACCGCGGTGGCCACGCTCGAGCTCTTCGAGACGGCCCAGGAGCGCACGACCCGCGGCTCGCTCTTCGCCACGCTCGACGCCACCACCACGCCGATGGGCGCCCGTCTGCTCCGCCAGTGGATGCTCCGCCCGCTGCTCGACCGCGAGCCCATCGTCCGCCGGCAGGAGGCGGTGGCCGCGCTCGTGGACACCCCGGCCGCCCGGGACGCCCTGCGCAGGCGTCTGGAGGGCGTGGGGGACCTGGAGCGGCTCACCAGCCGCGCGGCCCTGGGCGTGGCCCACGCCCGCGACCTCATCGCCCTGCGGGGCTTCCTGAGCCGCCTGCCGGGGCTGGCGGAGGCGCTGGGAGCCCTGGACGGCGCCCTTCTGGGGACGCTCGCCGAGGAGATCACTCCGCTGCCTGACCTTCAGAAACTCCTTGAAGAGGCGCTGGAGGACGAGCCCCCGCTGACCCTGAAGGAGGGCGGCCTCATCCGGGAGGGCTGGAACGCGGACCTCCGGGAGCTCAAGCAGGCCGCGCGGCAGGGCAAGGAGTGGATCGCCTCGCTCGAGCAGCGGGAGCGCGCGAGAACCGGCATCGCCTCCTTGAAAGTCCGCTTCAACCGCGTCTTCGGCTACGCCATCGAGGTGAGCAACGCGCACGGTGCCAAGGTGCCGCCCGATTACCTCCGCCGGCAGACCCTGGTGGGGGCGGAGCGCTACGTCACCACCGAGCTGAAGGAGTACGAGAGCCGGGTGCTCGGCGCCGAGGAGCGCATCGGGCGGCTCGAGTTCGAGCTGTTCGGCCAGGTGCGCGCCGAGGTCGCGGCGGCGGCCGGCCCGCTGCTGCGCACGGCCCGCGCGGTCGGGAGCCTCGACGCGCTCGCGTCGCTCGGCGAGGTGGCCCACCAGCGCGGCTACGTGCGGCCGCAGGTGGACGACGGCTTCGCGCTCGAGATCGTGGACGGCCGCCATCCGGTGCTGGAGGCGGGCGGCACGCCGTTCACGCCCAACGACGTGGCCCTCGATCCGGCGGGGTGCCAGGTCATGATCTTGACCGGCCCCAACATGAGCGGCAAGAGCGTGTTCATGCGGCAGGTCGCCCTGCTCACCCTCATGGCCCAGATGGGGAGCTTCGTCCCGGCCCGCCGCGCCCGCATCGGGCTGGTGGACCGCATCCTCACCCGGGTGGGCGCGCAGGACAACATGGCGCGCGGGCAGAGCACGTTCCTGGTGGAGATGGTGGAGACGGCCAGCATCCTGCACCACGCCACCGAGCGAAGCCTCATCCTTCTGGATGAAGTCGGGCGCGGCACGTCCACCTTCGACGGCCTCGCGATCGCGTGGGCGGTGACCGAGGAGCTGCACGAGCGCGGCCGGGGGGCGAAGGTGCTCTTCGCCACGCACTACCACGAGCTGACCGCGCTGGCCGAGCGGCTGCCGCGGGTGCACAATTTCCACGTGGCGGTCCGGGAGTGGAACGACGAGATCATCTTCCTGCACAAGGTGCGGCCGGGCGGCACCGACCGCTCCTACGGCATCCAGGTGGCGCGGCTTGCCGGGCTGCCGCCGGCGGTGATCGCGCGGGCCAAGGCCATCCTGGGCGAGCTCGAGCGCGAGCGCAGCGAGCTGCAGTCGGCGGTGGCGCCCGAGCCGCCCGCGGCCGGACCGGCCCAGCTCGGCCTCTTCCCGCCCACCCACGATCCGCTCCTGCGCGAGCTGGCCGCCCTGGACCTGGGCGCGGTGACCCCGCTGCAGGCGCTGAACCTGCTCTCGGACTGGCAGCAGCGGCTCAAGGCGCGCCCATGAGCCCCTCGCGCATCCGGCGACTGCCCGATCACCTCGTCAACAAGATCGCGGCGGGCGAGGTGGTGGAGCGGCCCGCCTCGGTGGTGAAGGAGCTGGTGGAGAACGCGCTCGACGCGGCGTGCACCCAGGTGACGGTGGACCTGCGCGACGCGGGCCGCGCCCTCATCCGCGTCACCGACGACGGCGTCGGCATGTCGAGCGACGAGGTGGACCTGGCCCTGCTGCGGCACGCCACCTCCAAGCTCGCCACCGACGCCGATCTCGACGCCATCACCACCCTCGGCTTCCGGGGCGAGGCGCTGCCCGCCATCTGCGCGGTCACCCGCTTCTCGGTGCTGTCGTGCCCGCGCGGTGCTCACACCGGCACCCTGGTGCGCGGCGAGGGCGGCACCGTCAACGAGAAGCTGCTGGTGGCGGCGCCCGCGGGCACCGCGGTGGAGACGCAGGATCTCTTCTTCAACACGCCGGCGCGCCTCAAGTTCATGAAGAGCGCCCAGAGCGAGGTGGCGGCGGCCCTGCGCCTGCTCGAGGCGATTGCCCTCGCGCACCAGGACGTGCACTTCCGCGTCTCGCACAACGGCCGGCCCGCCCTCGGGGCGCCGCGCGCGCGGAGCCTGCGCGACCGCATCGGGACGCTGTGGGGCTTCGAGCGCGCGGGCAAGCTGCTGGAGGTGGAGCGCAAGGACGGCCCCCTCGCGGTCTCGGGCCTGATCGCGCCGCCCCAGCTCGCCCGCGGCAACCGCGACGAGATCGTGCTCATCGTCAACGGCCGCCCGGTGCGCGACACCCAGCTCAGCCAGACCCTGATCGAGGCCTACCGGCCGCTCCTGGCCCGCGACCAGTTTCCGATCGCGGTGCTGCACCTCGAGCTGCCGCCTCAGGAAGTCGACGTCAACGTCCACCCGACCAAGGCCTGGGTCCGCTTCCGCTCCCCCCGCCAGATCCAGGAGATTCTGTATCGCGCGGTAAAGGACGCGCTCCAGCAGGCCCAGGTCGTCCAGCCCCAACGCGGCCTCGCGGGAGCGATAGCGCCGGCCGGGCTGACTGCGCCGGAACGAGAGTCCGCGGACTGGGGGAGTGCGGGGGCCATTTCTGGGCCCCCGCATTTGACAGAGGGGCTCACGCCGGACATGCCCTCGCCGGACGCCCAGACCCGACTCTTCCACGAGCCCCCGGCACGTTTCACGACCGCCAACTTCGGCGCCGTCATCGGCCAGCTCCAGGACACGTTCATCGTGGCCGCGAGCGACGAGGAAATCTTCTTCCTGGACCAGCACGTGGCCCACGAGCGCGTGCTGTTCGAGCGGCTGCTGGGCGAGCTGGACGCGGGCCCGCTGGCCTCGCAGGAGCTGCTCTTCCCGCAGCCCGTGGAGCTGGGCGCGGGCCAGGCGGGGCTGGTCCAGGAGTGGGCCGAGACCCTCGAGGGCCTGGGCTTCCGGCTCGAGGGCTGGAGCGGCGCCACCGTCGTGCTCCGCGCGGTGCCCGCGCTGCTCCGAGGGCAGGAGCCGCGGCGCCTGATCGAGGCGCTGGTGGAGGACGTCAACCGCCCGCGCAAGGGCGAGCCCGTGCCGCTGCTCCACCGCGCGCTGTCCTTCGTGGCCTGCCACGCGGCGATCAAGGCGCACGCCCCGCTGCAGCGCGAGGAGATGGCGCGGCTCATCGCCGATCTGGCCGTCACAAAGACTCCGTACTTCTGTCCGCACGGCCGGCCCATCGTCAGCCGCCTGTCTTTACGCGACATCAAACGGGAGCTCGGGCGCACGTGGTGAGCCGGGCCCCGCTGCGACTGCGGTTGCGCGACATCAAACGGGAGCTCGGGCGCACGTGGTGAGCCGGGCCCCGCTGCTCGTGCTGGTGGGGCCGACCGGCGTCGGCAAGACCGCGGTGGCGGTGCGGCTCGCCCGGCAGATCGCCATGGAGGTCGTCGGCGCGGACTCCCGCCAGGTCTACCGCGGCATGGACATCGGCACCGGCAAGCCCACCGCGGAGGAGCGCGCGGCGGTGCCGCACCACCTGGTGGACGTCGTGGATCCCGACGAGCGCTACCACGCCGCCCGCTTCCGGGCCGACGCGCTCGCCGCCATCGCGGCGGTGCAGGGGCGCGGGCGCCTGCCCGTCGTGGTCGGCGGCACCGGCCTCTACGTGCGCGCGCTGCTGCGGGGCCTGGCGCCCGCGCCGCCCGCCGATCCCACCCTGCGGGCCACCCTCGAAGGCTTCGCGGCCGAGCACGGGGCGCCCGCGCTGCACGCCCGGCTCGCCGCGGTGGCGCCCGACGCGGCGCGCCGCCTGCATCCCAACGATCGCGTCCGCGTGGTCCGGGCGCTCGAGGTCCACGCCGGGGCCGGCCGGGTCACGAGGGACACCGGGGCGGGCGACTGGGCCGGCACCGACGGCACATGGCGCCTCGTCATGATCGGGCTCGGGCGCGCGCGGCCGGCGCTCCACGCGGCCCTCGCGGAGCGCGCGCGCACGATGCTGGCCCGTGGCATGATGGACGAGGTCCGGCGCCTCCTCGAAGCCGGCCACGAAGAGGCGCGGCCGCCGATGGACGGCATCGGCTACCGGCAGCTCGCGCGGGCGCTGCGGGGGCAGATGACGGTGGAGGAAGCGTTGCGGCTCATGATCCGCGACACCACCCGCTACGCCAAGCGGCAGATGACGTGGTTCCAGCGCGAGCCCGAGATCCGCTGGCTCGACGTGGACGGGGCGGGCGGGGTGGAGGGCGCCGCCGAAGCGGTGCACAAGCACATCACACGGGAGGGGCTGACCGAGTGAGGTCGCGCGAGAAGGCGGTGCTGGCGGCTCTCCGGCTGCCGAAACAGCCGCGGGTGGTGGTGGAGGAGAGTCTCGACGAGCTCGGGCGCCTGGCCGAGTCGGCCGGCGCCCTCGTGGTGGGCCGGGCGACCCAGGACCGGCGCGCGCCGACCCCCGGCCTCTACTTCGGCAAGGGGAAGGTCGAGGAGATCAAGACGCTCTCGAAGCGCGAGGGGGCCGACCTGATGATCTCCGACGACTCGCTCTCGCCCATCCAGGAGCGCAACCTCGGCGGCTCGCTCGGCGTGCGGGTGATCGACCGCACCGCGCTCATCCTCGACATCTTCGCCCAGCGCGCCCGCACCATGGAGGGCAAGCTCCAGGTGGAGCTGGCCCAGCTCTCCTACCTGCTGCCCCGGCTCGTGGGGCAATGGAAGCATCTGGAGCGCACCGGCGGCGGCATCGGCACGCGGGGGCCGGGCGAGATGCAGATCGAGTCCGACCGGCGTATCATCCGCCATCGCATCCAGAAGATCCGGGACGAGCTGGAGCGCGTGCGGGTGCACCGGCGCCTCCTGCGCGACCGGCGCAAGGCGGCGGGCGTGCCGGTGGTCGCCCTCGTCGGCTACACCAACGCGGGCAAGACCACCCTGCTCAATCGGCTGACCGGCGCCGACCGCGTCGCGGCCGACCAGCTCTTCGTCACGCTGGATCCGACGGCCCGCCTCGTGTCGAGCCCGACCCACGCCTCGTTCATCCTGACCGACACGGTGGGCTTCATCCGCAAGCTGCCCACCCAGCTCGTGGCCGCGTTCAAGGCCACGCTGGAGGAGCTGACCGAGGCCGACGTGCTGGTGCACGTGGTGGACGCGAGCCATCCCGGGGTCGACGACCAGGTCCAGGCGGTGGAGGCGCTCCTGGGCGAGCTCGAGCTCATGGGGCGCCCCATGGTCGTGGCCCTCAACAAGATGGACCGGCTCGAGCCGGGGGCGGCCCGCGCGCTGCTCGCCCGCTTCGACGGCGTCGCAATCTCGGCCCGCACCGGTGAGGGAGTCGAGGCGCTGCTCACGCGGCTCGACGAGGCGCTCCGGCCGCGGGCGGTGCGGCTCACCCTGCGCATCCCGTACGCCGACGGGCCCGCCCTGGCCGCCTGCTACGAGCGCGGGCGTGTGCTCTCGCGCCAGGACGAGCCCGAGGGCATCCGGCTGGAGGTCGAGCTGCCGCGGCGGGTGGTGACGTCATTCGAGGGGTACCGGATCACCAGCTGAAGCGGTGCTACAATCGGGCCTCGGCCCTCGCGGACCGTTCCATGGGACTTCCCAACTGGCTCACGATCCTGCGCATCCTGCTGATCCCGGTCTTCGTGACCCTGCTCGTCTACCGGCGGGCGGGGTGGGCGTTGCTCGTGTTCTGCCTGGCCAGCCTCACCGACCTGCTGGACGGCTACATCGCACGCAGCCAGGGACGCCAGACGCGCCTCGGGGCCTTCCTCGATCCGATGGCCGACAAGCTGCTGCTCACCTCGGGCTTCGTGACGCTGACCTGGCTCAAGGTGATTCCGTTCTGGATCACCGCGGTGGTGGTGAGCCGTGACGTCGTGCTGAGCATCGGCGTGCTGGTCATCCACGTGGCCGGGGGCACCGTGCATCCGGCGCCGACCCGGATCGGCAAGATGTCCACCGTCTTCCAGATGCTCACCGTGCTCGCGGCCATGGCGTCGGTCTACTTCCAGCTCGTCCCGGTGTTCGTCACGAAGCTCCTGGCCTGGGTGACGGCCGGATTCACGATCACCTCGGGCCTGCAGTACCTCATCCGGGGACTCAAGCAGCTCGAGACGCCCACCTCCGTGAGCGGGCGCGTCTGACCGTGGCCCGCCGGCCGGCCTCGACAGGAGAGGGCGAGGGCGTGGTGGTGGCCGCGGTAGCGCCGCGGACCCCGGCGGCCCGGGCCGGCCTGCGCCCCGGCGACCGTATCCTCACCATCAACGGCGCCCCGCTGCGCGACGTGATCGACTTCCATTTCCACGCGGGCGAGGAGCATCTGCGCCTCGCGGTGGAGCGGGAGGGGCGGGCGCGGACGGCGCGGCTTCGCCGCAGCGGCTCGGGGGTCGGGGGCCCGCCCGGGGCCCCCCGCCCGGCCCGGAGGGCCCCCTGCGCCCACAA